>Ga0265293_10009837_pt1 | contig 13578 bp, 9 predicted proteins | sample Munlanlewell138R_FD_192505 | JGI IMG/M metagenome (GOLD analysis project Ga0265293, IMG submission 192505) | Leachate microbial communities from a municipal landfill in Southern Ontario, Canada - Leachate well 138R | ecosystem: Engineered > Solid waste > Landfill > Unclassified | place: Canada...
CTTTTCACCGGAATAGAGGACGAGCCGTCCGCTGCTTGATCAATCATCACTTTACTTACCTCGCTCGAGTTATTGGTATAGGTGTGGATCGACGGCCAGCAGCGGGCAAAGGGCAAATGCCGGGGCTACATCCGTCGATACCGGAGCAGTCTAGCGCCCCCCGGAAGTCGGCGCTACGCAAAAACGCGGCGCGCCGATCGGGCCGGAAACCGCGGCAAACCCTTGGTAAGCCCTTGCGACTTGCAAGCCTCAGTCCACGAACCGCCGGGCGTTGCGGAACAACCTCATCCAGGGCCCGTAGGCACCCCACTCGTCCGGGTGCCAGGAGTTGGTGACAGTCCTGAACACCCGCTCCGGATGGGGCATCATGATGGTGGCGCGGCCATCGAGAGAGGTGACGCCGGTGATTCCCAGCGGCGAGCCGTTGGGGTTGGCGGGGTAGGTCTCGGCCACCACCAGGTGATTGTCGATAAAACGGATCGCGGTGGTGCCGCTGTCTTCCAGACGATCGAGAGCGGCATCGCTGGCGAACTCGGCACGGCCCTCGCCGTGGGCCACGGCAATGGGCATGTGGGAGCCGGCCATGCCCGCCAGCAGCACCGAGGGGGTGTCGTCGATGGCCACCAGGGAGAAACGGGCTTCGAACTGCTCCGACAGGTTGCGCACGAAACGCGGCCAATGGTCGGCACCGGGAATCAGCCCCTTGAGATTGGACATCATCTGGCAGCCATTGCATACGCCGAGCGTGAAGCTGTCGTCGCGGTGGAAGAAAGTCTCGAACTGGTCCCGGGCGAGACTATTGAAGAGAATGGTCTTGGCCCAGCCCTCCCCGGCGCCCAGCACATCCCCGTAGGAAAACCCCCCGCAGGCGACCAGGCCCTTGAAACGGCTGAGCTCCACCCGGCGGGCAAGGATATCGCTCATGTGGACATCCACGGCCTCGAAGCCGGCGAGATGGAAAGCGGCGGCCATTTCGACCTGGCTGTTGACGCCCTGCTCGCGGAGGATCGCCACCCGCGGACGGGCCTTGCTGACATAGGGCGCGGCGATATCCTCATCGACATCGAAGGTCAGCGATGCGCTGAGACCCGGATCGTCCTCGAGCAGCGCATCGAATTCCTGGTCGGCGCAATCGGGATTGTCCCGGAGGGCCTGGATGTGATAGCTGGTTTCACTCCACAACCGCTGCAGATGGACACGGCGACCGCTGAACAGCGTCTTGCCGCCCTGGGTCAAGGTGATCTTGTCATCGCCGGCGGGCGCCCCGATGCGGCTCACCAGGCTGCCGATGCCGGCGTCGACGAAACGCTGGACAAAGGCATCGACGCGCTCCGCCGCGACCTGCACCACCGCGCCCAGTTCCTCGCTGAACAGTACCGCCAGGGGATCGCTGCCCAGCCCATCCAGTGCAACCTTGATGCCGGTGCGGCCGGCAAACGCCATTTCCACCAGGGTCACCAGCAGGCCGCCGTCGCTGCGGTCATGGTAGGCCAGCAGTTCGCCGGCGGCCATCGCCGCCTGAATGGCGCCAAAAAACATCTTGAAGCGTTCCGGCGCATCGAGGTCGGGACTGTCGTCCCCCATCTGTCCATAGACCTGGGCGAGGATCGAACCGCCCAGCCGATGCCTGCCGGCGGACAGGTCGATGAGCAGGAGTTCAGTGGCCCCGGCGTCGGTGCGCAGTTGCGGGGTCAGGGTCCTGCTCACGTCGCCGACCGGGGCAAAGGCAGTGATCACCAGCGACATCGGCGCGGTGACCGCCTTGTGCTCGCCCTCCTCCTCCCAGGCGGTGCGCATCGACATCGAATCCTTGCCCACCGGGATGGTGATGCCGAGCCGCGGACACAGTTCCATGCCCACCGCCTGCACGGTGCGGAACAGCTTTTCATCCTCACCGCGGTGGCCTGCGGCGCACATCCAGTTGGCCGACAGTTTGATATTCGACAGCTTGCCGATATTGGCGGCGGCGATATTGGTGATGGCCTCGCCGATCGCCATGCGTCCCGACGCCGGCGCGTCGAGCAGCGCCAGCGGGGTGCGTTCGCCCATCGCCATCGCTTCGCCGGCGGTGCTGTCGTGGCTGATGGTGGTCACCGCGCAATCGGCCACCGGCACCTGCCACGGACCAACCATCTGGTCGCGCGCCACCATGCCGGTGATGCTGCGATCGCCGATGGTGATCAGGAAGCTTTTGCTGGCCACGGCGGGATGGCGCAGCACCCGCTGCACGGCGTCGTCGAGGTGGATGCCCCGGCTGTCGAAAGGCTGCATCGCCGGCCGGTGGCGCGCCGCGCTGCGATGCATCTTCGGCGGCTTGCCAAACAGCACGGACAGCGGCAGCTCGACGGGGCGCGCGTCGAAATGGCGATCATTGACGATCAGCACCCGGTCGTCGACCGATTCTCCGACCACCGCATAGGGGCAGCGCTCCCGCTGGCAAATGGCCTCGAACACCGCCAGATCGGCGGGGCGCACCGCCATCACATAGCGCTCCTGGGCCTCGTTGCACCAGATTTCGAGAGGTGACATGCCGGGCTCGTCGCTGGGGACGTTGCGCAATTCGAAAATGCCGCCGCAACCGCCGTCCTTGACCAGTTCGGGAAAGGCGTTCGACAACCCGCCGGCGCCGACATCGTGGATAAAGGCGATAGGATTTCTGCTGCCCAGTTGCCAGCACTGGTCGATCACTTCCTGGCAGCGGCGCTCGATTTCGGGGTTCTGGCGCTGCACCGAGGCGAAATCCAGGTTCTCGCTGCTCGAGCCCGACGCCATCGACGATGCCGCGCCGCCGCCGAGGCCGATCAGCATCGCCGGACCGCCGAGCACGATCAGCTTGCAGCCGGGCTCGAACGGCGGCTTGTCGATATGTTCTTCGCGGATATTGCCGTAGCCGCCGGCAATCATGATCGGCTTGTGGTAGCCGCGCCGCTCGCCGTCGAAATCCTGCTCGAAGGTGCGGAAGTAACCGCACAGGTTGGGGCGGCCGAATTCGTTGTTGAAGGCGGCGCCGCCGAGCGGCCCGTCGATCATGATATCGAGCGCGTCGACGATGCGGTCGGGCTTGCCGTAATCCAGCTCCCAGGGCTGCTCGAAACCGGGAATCAGCAGGTTCGACACAGTGAAGCCGGTGAGCCCGGCCTTGGGCTTGGAGCCGCGCCCGACCGCGCCTTCATCGCGAATCTCGCCGCCGGAGCCGGTGCCCGCGCCCGGGAAAGGTGCGATCGCGGTCGGGTGGTTGTGGGTCTCGACCTTCATCAGGATGTGGATCGGCTCCTGGTGGAAACCGTAGGCGCGGCTGGCCGGATCCGGGTAGAAGCGCCCCGCCCTGTGGCCGGTCATCACCGCGGCGTTGTCGGCGTAGGCCGAGAGTACGTTGTCGCCGCCCTCCTCGTAGGTATTCTTGATCATCGCGAACAGGGATTTTTCCTGGTCCTCGCCGTCGATGGTCCAGGAGGCATTGAAGATCTTGTGACGGCAGTGCTCGGAGTTCGCCTGGGCGAACATCATCAACTCCACGTCGGTGGGGTTGCGGTCGAGGGCGCTGAAGCTGTCGTTGAGATAGTCGATCTCATCGTCGGCCAGCGCCAGCCCGAGCCCGACGTTGGCCGCGACCAGGGCGCGCCGCCCGCCGTCGAGCACATCGACCGAGGTAACCGGCTTGGGTTCACGGAGGCTGAACAGTTTTTCGCCGTCAGCGAGATGGTCGAAGACCTCTTCGACCATGCGGTCGTGGAGCAAGGGCGCGATCTCCCGGCGCTGGGTGCCGGAACAGGGCACATGGCAGTGCAGGTAATAGGCCAGGCCGCGTTCGATCCTGAGCACCTTGTCGAGCCCGGCGTTGCGGGCGATGTCGGTCGCCTTGCTCGACCACGGCGAGATGGTGCCGGGCCGCGGCACCACCAGGAACAGGCTGCCGTCCTGAGCTTCCAACGCCAGCCTGGGCCCGTAGCGAAGCAGGGCTTCGAGGGTTTTCTGCTCACCGCTGGTCAGCGGCGCTGCAATCGCCACGAAATGTACGTACTCGGCGTACAGGGAATGAATATCGGGATTGATTTGCTGCAGGGTGTCGAGCAGTTTTTGCTTGCGGAAGGAAGATAGTGCCGGCGCGCCTCGCAGGGTCAGCATGATTCTGGGATCTCGTCTCGGGGCTTGGGAAGGCCGCCATTGTACTGGAATTACCCTGCTAGTTCAGCACTGCAGGCGGTTTTGGCCAGCGCCGGCACCACCCTGCGGGACGGCGGCGGGAACGAATCCGGTTGCCACCCTCCGGCGGGCCAACTACCCTTCCGCCATCGATGGCAACGGCGGAAGCAATGAGGCCGAGAATTACAGGAATCCACCATACCGGTCGCCGCGCCGTTCTCGGTCCGACGCTGCTCTACCTGATGGCGCTGTTGACCACCAGCCGGGAGATGTCCGGACTCGACGCCGTGCTGGCCAGGGGTGAACTGCGCCTGGTGACCCGTCCCGGTCCGATCGCCTACTACGAAGATGCCCGCGGGCCCAACGGTTTCGAATATCTGCTGGCGAAAAAGTTCGCCGATTCACTGGGTGTCGAACTCAAGGTCACCACCGCGGATACCCTGGCCAACGTCTACCACATGCTCGGCGGCCCCAATGCCGACTTCGCCGCGGCCACGCTCAGCGTCACCCCCTATCGCCGCGACCACGCGCGCTTTTCCGATGCCTATGGAACCACCGTGCAGAAGGTGCTGTACCGGCGGGGAACCCAGCCGCCGGCCAGCATCGAGGAACTCGTCGACCGGCAGGTGGTGGTGGTCGCCGACAGCTCCCACGAAGAACGCCTGGCAGACCTGCTGGCCGACTATCCGCAGCTCCGCTGGCAGCGCGAGCCGGGAGCCGACATGGCCGATCTGATGGAGATGGTCCACAGCGGCGAGGCCGAGTTCGCGATCATCGACGACACCACCTACGGCGCCCACCAGAACTTCTATCACAACGCCCGGGCCGCCTTCGAGATCAGCGAACCGCAGCCGCTGGCCTGGGCCTTCCCGCGCCACGGCGACGACAGCCTGGCGCGGGCCGCCAACGCGTTTTTCACCACGCTCCGGGAAAGCGGCTATCTCGACGAACTGAAAATCCGTTTTTTCACCGGCATTGAGGACTTCTCGGTGTCCAGCTCGCAGGTGTTTTTCAAGCTGGTGGCGAGCCGCCTGCCGGTATTCGAGGAGTTGTTCAAAACCGTCGCCCAGGAAACCGCCATCGACTGGCACCTGTTGGCCGCCATCGCCTACCAGGAATCCCATTGGAATCCGGCCGCGGTGTCCCCCACCGGCGTCAAGGGGCTGATGATGCTGACCCGCAACACAGCCAGGGAAGTGAAGGTGGTGGACCGCACCGATCCCGAACAGAGCCTGAGGGGCGGCGCCCAGTACTTTCTCCACCTCAAAAAGCGCATCGACGAGCGTGTCAGCGAACCCGACCGCACCTGGTTTGCCCTTGCCGCCTACAATATCGGCCTCGGCCACCTGGAGGACGCCCGCCTCCTCACCCAGCGCCTCGGCAAGAATCCCAACCACTGGCAGGATGTGCAGGAACATCTCCCGCTGCTCCAGAAGCGCCAGTACTACCGCACCGTCCGCTATGGCTACGCCCGGGGCAACGAGGCGGTGATCTTTGTGCGCAACATCCGCAAGTACCTGCGCATCCTGCAGTGGCGCAGCACCGAGGAAAACCGCCGCGAAAGCCGCGACCAGCCGGCGCTGGAAATGGCGCCGCAAAAATGGGATCTGCGCAGCTTCCAGACGCTGTAGCCGGTGACCCCGGCAGCATGGCAAGGGACTGTATATAAAACCAGTATTGATCTATGATCCGGCCATGACCCGCAAGATCATCCACTGCGACGCCGACTGTTTTTTCGCCGCCATCGAGATGCGCGACGATCCCCGGCTGCGCCATCGGCCGATGGCCGTGGGCGGCTCGCCGGAACGCCGCGGCGTGATTTCCACCTGCAACTACGAAGCGCGCCGCTATGGCGTACGCTCCGCCATGGCCTCGCGCACCGCCCTCAAGCTCTGTCCCGACCTGCTGATCGTGCCCCACAGCATCGACAAGTACCGCGCCGCGGCACGGACCATGCGGGATATCTTCCACGACTACACCGAACTGGTGGAGGCAGTGTCCCTCGACGAGGCCTACCTCGACGTCAGCAACAGTCCCCACCACGGCGGCAGCGCCACCCGCATTGCCGCGGAGATCCGCCACCGCATCGCCGACAGCCTCGACATCACCGTGTCGGCGGGCGTGGCGCGCACCAAGTTCCTGGCCAAGATCGCCAGTGAATGGCACAAGCCCGACGGCCTGTTCGCCATCACGCCGGTGATGGAAGACGACTTTATCCCGCAGTTGCCGGTCACCGCCATCCCCGGCGTCGGCAAGGTCACCGCGCAGAAGCTCGATCTCCTCGGCATCACCCGCTGCCGCGATCTCGCCCTGTCGCCCCGGGACGAACTGATCCGCCACTTCGGCGTCTTTGGCACCCGCCTCTACGAATTCGCCCGGGGCATCGACGAGCGCCAGGTCAAACCCGACCGGCAGCGCAAATCCCTCAGCGTGGAGCATACCTACCCGCACGATCTGGTCACCGCCGCCGCTTGCCAGCAACACCTCGAAAGCCTGTATATCGACCTCTGTCAGCGCCTGGCAACGCTCAAGGGCGAGCACCGGATAGCGCGATTGTTCATCAAGATCAAGTTTGCCGACTTCACCGCCACCAGCCTCGAGACCGCCGGTCAAAGTCCGCGGCTCTCGACCTTTCGCCACCTGCTGGACAATGGATTCGAGCGCGGTAACCGCCCGGTCCGGCTGCTGGGGGTGGGGATACGGTTCGAGGCCGGCCCGGATGGTGGCGCCATGGCGCAATTACCGCTGTTTCCGGTATCTCCTGCCATCGCCGGCGAACATCACCACGAGACCTGTGCCTTTACTTGAATGTATTTTATAGAACGGTTACAAATAGCACCGCGAAATTCTCGAGGCCGACAGCGGCCCGACAATAACAAGATAATCCAGGGGGATCGGGATCATGGAGGTCGGACGCGCCGTTGCCCGGCTTTGCCTGGCACTCACACTGTTGCTATCAATCGTGCCGCCGCTCCACGCCCTGGAACTCAACGGTATCGCATCGTTCAGCGAACTGGGCGGCGAAATCTACCTCGCCGCGCTCTTTGTCGATACCGCAACCAGCGACCCGGCCGCGCTGTTCGCCGACAGCCGCGAACGCAAGATGGAAATCCGCTTTAGCGACAGGATGTCCAAGCGGCGCTGGACCACCAGTTGGATGCAGAGCATCGCCATCAACAACGATCGCGTCGACCTGGTCAAGGCCGTCGATGAACTCTCACAGATTTTCTCATCCTTTGCCGACAACCTGCTCCCCGGCGACAGAGTGGAAATCCATTTTGTCCCAGGCCTGGGCACCGCCATCCGGATCAACGGCGTCACCCTCGCGAGCGGCAAGTCGCTCCGGGCCTTCAACCTGTTCCTGTCTTCGTGGATCGGTGCGGTGCCTCCCTCCAGTCAATTCAGAAATGCGCTGCTCGGCAAGGAGGACTCCTCGGCCAACAGGGAGCGTTTTGCCGCCATCGGGCCCGCTCCCGCCCGAGTCGCGGCGGTCGCCGGCTGGACTCCAGCCGATATCCCGGAGGCTGCACCGCGGCCCGCCGAGGCCCGTTCGGGAGAGGCTGTGGACAGGCCCGGCGGCGCGGTGGCCAGGGTCGACGCCGGCGGCCACAAGACCATCGCCCCGCTGCCACAGTCCCGGCGGGCCGAGCAGCGCGGCGATGGCAAGGACTCCACCCCCGACCTGTCGGCAAGAGCCATCCTCGCCCAGCAGGATTACTCGATGGGCCTGATCCGCAAGATCTACAGCAGCCTCCAGTATCCGGTCATGGCGGTCAAGCGCGGCCAGGAAGGCACCGTGCGAATCAGTCTGATGGTGGCCCGCGACGGTTCCCTGCGCAGCATGAGACTGTTCAACGAAGCCAGATACAACATTCTCAACCGCGAGGCGGTGCGCGCCATCGAGGCGACCTTCCCCTTCGATCCCATTCCCGCGACCATCCGCCAGGCGCCGCTCGAGATCATGGTGCCGATCACCTTCAAGCTGGAAAAGTAACGACAGGCAGCCGACTCCGGTGCCCGCCTGGCGGTGGTGCTACCGCTCGCCCGGGCGGCCGCCGCCATCGTTGTCCGCGCTTTTCAGCTCGTCGAGCAACTCGGCGATCTGGCGCATCCCCTCCGGGGAGAACAGCAGCCCCTTGCCGCCCCGGTATTCCTTTGCGGTGATGACGATACAGCGGCGCTGGACCTCGGCAAGCTCGATGTCGTGGCGAATGGGAATCCCGACGAAGACATCCCAGTCCGACGCCGAGGCCCGGCCATCCACCACCATCTGCAGCAGTATCACCAGATTGCGCCTTTCGAGCCGATAGACAGGCACCCCGCAGCGGGCAAACACCAGCAGCGTGATCAGCACGATCACAAAGGTGAACGCCAGGGTGACTACGAATACCATTCAACCCCTCCCGGCAACGGCCCGGCTCAGAAACGCTCGAGCAACCACCACAATACCACCGGAATCACCAGTGCCGACGACATCGTGGAAATTACCACACCGCTGGCGACCGCGCCGGGATCGCGATTGTGTTTCAAGGCAAACAGGTAGTTGAACACGGCCGACGGCATGGCGAATTGCAGGATCAGGATTTTCGCGGCCAGGCCCTCGATTCCGAGCAAGGTCACGGCGGCCAGGCTGACCGCGACGCCGCCCGGGATACGCACGGCGCTGATCAACAGCCCGGTGCGCCAGTTGCCGGCGGCGAGGTTGGCCAGCGATACCCCGAGGGTGATCAGCATCAGCGGAATGGTGATGCCCGCCAGCAACTGGGTGGCATTGGCGATGGCCGGCGGCAACTTCCAGCCGGTGATGATCAGCAGTACCGCCACCAGGGTGCCGTAGATCAGCGGCTGGCGGCCCAGCATCCCAAGGCGCCGCGCCAGATTGCCCTCCCGGCCGAGCACCAGGTCGCTGCTGGTGAACTGGATCAGCGAGGTCATCACGAAAATGACCAGAGTGAGAGCAAGTCCCGCTTCGCCGAAGGCAAAAAAACTCAACGACAGCCCCATATTGCCGACGTTGGGCAGTACCATTGGCAGCGCCAGCGCCAGACTCTTGCGCATCAGCGTCAGCACCACCAGCGCCAGCACCAGGGTGCCGGCGAGGATCAGCAGGGTATGCCCGGCCATCAGCAGGAAGTCTTCGGTAGCCATGTCGCCGCCGTCGATGGTCGAAACGATCAGGCAGGGGGCGCCGATGGTGATCACCAGGCGGGTGACGAACTCCGTCGCGTAGGCCGTCGCGCTTTTACCCCACCAGTAACCGATGGCGATACAGATGGCCACCGGTGCGACCACGTTTAATAAGACGTCAAACATGCGTTTTCTGAGCCATAATTGCGAGGTGGCCCGGCGCGGCGGCAGCCGGCCCTGAACGGTTTACAAAATGTACCGGGAAGTGGAACATAAGCCCGTTGCGCCGATCCAATGGTCGTGGCTTTGATTGAAAATAACGATACCCTGCGATGACGATGATGACCCAGTCAGCAATTCACGTACATCATGATATCAGCTTGCCCCGATGGCTTGGACTGATCGCCGCACTGATGATGGCTCTGCCTTCCCCGGTTGCCGGCGCGGCCACGCCGGGCGACGACCTCCTGGTCGATATCCCCCGCCGCCAGGCGCTGAATTCAGCCGCCATCCGGGAAGATGATCAGGCGCCGCCAGCCGGCGACCCGGCCACGGATAGGGCTGATCTCCAGGCCATCGACAGGATGCCGTTGGACGAAGACGCCGAGGCCGGCGACATGACCATCGACGTGACTCCCGCGGATCTGCTCGCCGCCTATCAGCACCAGATCGATGCCCAGCAGACTCTCCACGGCACCTACGATCCCGGTGTCGGCGAGTCGCTGGCGGCAATGGCGCGACTGCTGCAAGTGCAGGGCGACCACGACGGCGCGCTGATGGCCTATCAGCGCGCCATGCATATCCAGCGCGTCAACAACGGCATCTACAGCCTTGGCCAGGAACCGATGCTGCGCGGCATGATCGACTCCTACCTGGCCCGCAACGACACCGAGAGTGTCGGCCAGCACCTCGACCAGTTGCTCTGGCTCTACGTCAAAAGCTACGGCCAGGGCGACCCGCGGATACTGCCACTGGTGACGGAAATCAGCGAGTGGCATCTCCAGGCCTACGACCAGAACCCCAGTCGCAAGAGTCTCTATCATCTGGTCCGCGCCCATAGACTGGTGGCCAGCGCCATCGATCTGGTCAGCCACCAGGTCGGTGGCGGCACTCTGACGGTGCTGCCCTTGCTGCGCAATCTGGTGGTCACCAACTTCTACCTCGCCGACCACCAGCGCCGCTATCCGGTGGGCAGCAGCGAGGGGTTCTCGTTCCGCACCAATACCAGCCCCATGGCCGAACCGCTGTCCCAGGAGGAACTCCTGGTGATCAACAGTTACCAGAACGGCCGCCGCGCCCAGGAACAGATCGTGGCCACCCTGTTCAACAATCCCGAAGCCACCAACACTGACAGGATCCAGGCGCTGGCCGAACTCGGCGACTGGTATCTGCTGTTTGGTCGCGTCACCTCGGCCCAGGAGGCGTACCGCAAGGCCTGGCAGGTTGCCATGACGGACCCGGAACTCACCGGCAAACTGGACACCGTGTTCGGCAGCCCGCGGGTCATCTCCTTGCAACCCAGCCGCCTGCCCCGGCGCGGCCTTGCCCCGGCCGATGGCGACGCCGCCCAGGTGGTCGCCCGGCTCACCGTCAATGCCCGCGGCGAAGTCAAGGATGCGGATATCGTCGAGCTCGACTCCGTCGACGACCCCAGTGTCAGCCAACTGGTGACGCAGGAATTGAAGAAGCTCCGTTTCCGCCCCCGCATCGTCAATGGCGAGATGGTGGCCAGCAATGACGTACCCTTTGCCCTGCCGCTGCTGGCAGCCGATTGAGGTTCCACCCGATGAAGTACCCCTGCCTTGCCCTGACCCTCGCCACCCTGGTGCTGGCCGGCTGCCAGACCCAGCAGCAGTCCTCGCAGTCCAGCAGCCAGTCGTCGAGCCAAAGTTCAGCGGGCCAGAGCTCTCCTAGCCAGAGCTCATCCAGTCAGAGCTCTTCTAGCCAAAGCTCTTCAAGTCAAAGCTCGCCGGGTCAAGGCACGTCGAAACAGAGCTCTTCAAGCCAAAGCCCGGCGGCGTCGAGCCCGGCGAGCTCCGCCGATCGAAGTTCGCCAGCGGGCGGCGAGCCGACGACCGCCGCCTCGCCCGCCGGGCAGCAGGCCACTCCCGGATGGGATACCTCCACCGGCGGCCTCCCGCCTGCCACCGGCAGCGCGGGCGGAAGCGAAGCCGCCGCGGGTGATGAAGAGCTGACTTCGAGCGCCGGCACCGGCCTGCCGGCGGGCGGCGGCACGGATGGCGGCATGACAGGTACCGACAGCGGCGCGCCGGGCGCTGGCGGCGCCAGAACCGCCGGCGAAATCATCGAGGGCCTCGATGGCCAGTTGAACGACTCGATGGCGGTGTTCGACGGTATGATCCTCACCGAACGGGCCGCCGCCGCGGCGATGGCCGACAGCGCCCTGAGCGATGGCTCGACGGCCGGCGCCGGAGGCCATGATGGCGATGGTGACGAGGGCGATTTTGGCGGCAGTGGCCCGCTGTTCGAAGAGGGCGACCTCAGTGAAGGCAGTGGTATCGGCGGCCAGGGCGGCGACGCCGTTGGCGACGCTGGCGGTGGCGGCATCGGCGGCGAGGACAACGGCATGGACGGTGAACAGCCTGGTACCGTGGCCGCCATGCCCGGCGGGCCGGGCCTATCCGGCAAGGGCAAGGGCGACGGCACCGTGCCGCCCGACCTGGTGGATGGCAGTGACGACGATATCGTCGCCCGCCAGATCCGCGAGGCCGCCATCAACGAAAAGGATCCCGCGCTCAGGGAAAAACTCTGGGACGAATACCGCAAGTACAAAAGAGGCAGCTGATCTCCGATGACCCAGGCATTGCGCATTACACTGTACCGCTCGCTGATCGCCCTGTTGCTCGGTGCAAGTCTCGCGGGGTGCGGCACCACCACGGTCAAATCCACCACCTTTACACCGCTCGACCAGCAGACCGCGGCGATCCCCGAGGCGGAGTTGCTGGATGTCGGGGTGATTCCCTTCGATCCCGGGCTCGATACCCGGAAGGACGACGAGATGGTGCGCGCCGAGGTGCGCAACGCCGAATCCCGCTACCTGGCGAGCCAGCTGGTGGCAACCCTGCAAAGCAGCAATGCCTGGGGACCGGTGCGGGTGGTTCCCGACCGGGAGACCGTGGTCGACCTCTACGTGTCCGGCACCATCCTCCACTCCGACGGCGAGCGCCTGGAACTGGCCGTCACCGCCAGTGACAGCAGCGGCAAACGATGGCTCGACAAGACCTACGAAGAAGTGGCCAGTGTCTATGCCTACGACAACCGCCGCAGCCAGGCCCGGGACCCTTTCCAGGGGCTGTTCAATCGCGTCGCCAATGATCTGCTCAAGGCTCGCAGCGGCTTGCCGGCGGGCCGTGCGGAAACCTTGCGCACCATCTCGGAACTGCGCTTCGCCCGGGATTTTGCCCCCGAAGCCTATGCTCGCCACATCCAGGAAAACCGCAAGGGCGAACTGGAAATCAGTCGCCTGCCCGCCAGCAACGACCCGATCATGGAACGCATCCAGCGCATCCGCGAGCGGGACTATCTGTTTGTCGATACCCTGCAGGAACACTACGATGCCTTTCAGCGGCGCATGGATGCCCCCTACCAGAGCTGGCGCGCCGAAAGCTACGATGAGGTCATCGCCGCCCGCCAGTTGAAACGGCAATCCACCGCCCGTATGGTGGGCGGTATCGCGGCGGTGGCCGGCGGCATACTCGCCGCCGGTTCGAGCGACGGTTCCGCCCGGGTCGGCGGGCTGATGGCCGCCGGCGCCGGCGGCATGCTGATCAAGAATGCCCTGGGCAAGCGCCAGGAGGCACAGATGCACATCGAAGCGCTGGCGGAGCTGGGGGAATCCCTCGAAATCGCCATCGAACCACAGGTCATCGAACTGGAGGACAGGACCATCACCCTTACCGGCAACGCCCAGGCCCAATACGCCCAATGGAAAGAAATCCTCAAACAGATATACGATGCCGAGCGCGGCATACAGCCCGCGACCCAATAATCAATAGAAACCGACAGCCAGCACCGACAGACAGGCCCAAGCAGTATGGTTGATCCAAGGCCCTTCGACAAAATCCAGCCCGTTGCCATCGATCTGACCCACCCGGAAAAGCGGGCTCCCGCGACCCCCGGGCAGGTCGGCGGCGGGCGCGCAAGCCGGCGCCGCTGGGGGCTGCCGGTGGCGGGAGCCGTGGTGGTGCTGGCTCTCGGCGTGCTGTTCCTGGCCCCGGAGTGGCTCGTCCCCGAGCGCCAGCCGCTGCCCCCCGCGCCGCCGCCCGCCCCCCCCGCGGCGCGGCCGGA
>Ga0265293_10009839_pt1 | contig 13577 bp, 15 predicted proteins | sample Munlanlewell138R_FD_192505 | JGI IMG/M metagenome (GOLD analysis project Ga0265293, IMG submission 192505) | Leachate microbial communities from a municipal landfill in Southern Ontario, Canada - Leachate well 138R | ecosystem: Engineered > Solid waste > Landfill > Unclassified | place: Canada...
GGCATCCCGTAGTCCCAGAGCGGGCCCACTACTCGGAAGATGACGGCGCGACATACGACGTTGGCTGGACGCCATGCGCGAAGGATCCGCCGCACGGCGTCTGCGTGGCCCGCGGGGATGCTGCTTGTGTAGGGGTGTGCCCCTGCGGGGACCACAACCCAGAACTGCGACCAGTGCGCCTCCCGAATCCCGGGCACCGTGTCCTGCGACTCAACAAAGTATGGCGGGTCGGTCGCTGAGTCGTACCCGAAGGCGCGAAGCTGCCCGAGCAGGCCGTCGGGGTGGACCGTCCCCGCCCACGGCCACACCTCCCACGCCTGCTCCAGCCGCGCGCGCCACGACTCGTCGCTCTCCGCGAATCCGCGCTCGAGCTGACGGTCCAGGCCGGCGAGCCCCAGCGCATCAGCCGGGGCATCCGAGAGGTAGCGCGCTCGCACCCCGTAGGAGATCCCGTCCGCTAGCAAGTCCAGCGAGCTCGCCACCATCAGCATGAAGCGGCGCTCTGTCTCGCCCGTGACGAGTCGCGGCGGCAATCTGCCGAGTAGCCAAGAAACGAAGTTGGCCATCAGGTGATCTCGAAGGACAACCCAGGCCAATCCCCGGCTGGCGCGACTGGCACCTCTCCGATGCTCAGCAGGTGCTCAGCCGAGGAAAGGGAAACCCGCACGACCCCAGGCACCTCGCGTAGCGCGGCGGCGATCTGGTCATTGAATAGGCCGCGCTCCCCGCCGATCGCGTGCCCTCCGATCGGAGTCTCGGCGAGCAAGGTGTTGAGCGCCAGAGAACCCGCGGCCTGCGCCTCCGTTGCCGTCGTCCCGCGTACCCAGACAGTACCAACCGGGTTGATGGTCTCGGGCACCGCGCCCAGCGTGCGCAAGACCGTCGAGATCCCGCGCTTGCTCTGCAGGGCTGTGTCGACCTCCGGAACGACGACGACCGGATCCGCCGGCCCCGCCTCGTCGGCGAGGTAGACATTCACCGTGCCCGCGCCCTCCGGGTTGGAGTCGTCGACGTAGCAGCGGGTTACCCCCGCACGGGCGTCGATCCCGTTGTCGTCGGTCAGGGCCCAGAAGGCATAGGTCGAGCTCGGAGAGTGAGCGGCTAGCGTCCCCCACCGAGCGCGACACCGCGCGCGCAGCTCGGTGTCGCGCTCCTCGGCGAGCCCAGCCGTCGTGAGCCCGGTGTTCGTGGCCGTGAGCCCGGGGCGAGGCGTCACCAGTCGGGTGATCGTCCCGGCCGATACGTTGTACTCGCTCCCCGGGTGCTCCGCCTTGGCAGAGAACGTGAGCGACCCGCCCGACGGGACGGTGCCGCCCGAGGTGAGGTTGAATCGTAGCCCACTCTCCGTAGTCACCCAGACGGTGCCCGCGACGATAGGCTCAGGGGACGCTCCAGCGTCGAGCGTGAGGCGGACCGTCTGCACCGCGTAGGTCGCGGCCCGCCGGCGCAGACCGAACCAGGACCGCGCCAGCAACGTGAGCCAGGGGCCGCGTGCGTGGTCGAGGTAGCCGCCCGCCGCCACCATCTGCACGACCTCGGAGAGCACCGAGAGGCCGCTCGATAGCGCCCGTGCCACCGTGTGATACCCGCCCCCCGCCTTCCACGAGTCGACGTCGAAGTCGGCGACTCGGAAGTGCTCGATGACGGATGAGAGCATCTCCCGGTCGGAGATTCGCTGCACCAACTGGGCGAAGGTGATGGGGATGATCGCCATGTCAGCTCGCCGTCATCAGCTCGAGGGTGAAGGTGTCGGACGTGACCGCGGCCACGAACCGGAACGGCCCATCGGCGTCGGTCACGGTGCAGGCAGCGCGGAGCCGCTGCTTGATGCCGGTGATGGTCTCGAGCGAGCAGGCGACCGAGGCGGCGCGCACCCGTTCGTCCTTGAGCAGCTCGCTCGCCGCGCGGCTCGCGATGGCCGGCAGGCGCGTCGCATCGAGCGTGTCGTTGATGTGCTGCGCGAGCCGATAGCCGTAGCTGCGGTCCGTCCAGAGCGAGCCCTCGTCGGTGCGCAGGCGCCAGCAGAGGTCGAGGACCAGCAGCTCCCGTCCGGACACGGTTGTCCCGACGGCGTCGAAATTTCCTAGGTCAGTGCCGAGGTTAGCCACGGTGGTCCTTGCGGGCGGTTGCACCCCCGATGGCGGGGGCACATGCTGGAGGAATGGCCCGGTCGTTCGCCTTGTGCTGCGCCGCCGCGCTCGTGCTCGGCTGTGTCTCCGAATCGCGCTTCGATGATCGCTCCTCGGTCGGCGGAGCTGGTGGCGGCACCCCCGACCCCACCGGAGGGGCCCAGGGGCCCGCTGGCGCGGGTGGCGCTCCCGCGGAGCAGACCGGAGGGGGCGCGGGGGAGACGCCCGCTACGGGCGGCGTCGCGACGGGAACGGGCGGTTCCGAGCCGACGGGCGGATGGGCGCCGGAAACCGGCGGCTACCCGGCAACGGGGGGCGTCGTCGCCACCGGTGGCGAGCTACCGACCGGCGGGGTCGAGGAGTCGGGGGGGATCGGTGGCGGGGAGGAGGCGTGTTCCCCTGGCGACCGCTCGTGCCTCGGCTCCTCGGCTGTCTTCTGTCACTGGGTTGACGACACCGGCTATGGGGAAGCGGGCTACGGCTGGGACCTCTGGGAGGATTGCCAGCACGGATGCTTGGACGGACTGTGCCAGCCTGCTCCCCCGCCGCCGTGCGAACTCGGTGCCCGCGAGTGCCGGGACGGCAGTGTCTACCAGTGCGCGATCGGCGGAGAAGACCCAGACGGGTGGGTCCACCGTGAGACCTGCAACGCCGACTTCGGTTGCCACGAGGGCTACTGCAACGAGTGCGTCCCGAACTCCTGGTGGTGTCCAGCGGTCGGATCGCGCTTGCTCGCCGGTTGTCAGGACCAGGGCCGCGGCTACGTGGAGGAGCAGTACGCCTGCACCGACCCGTGCCGCCTCCACGACGAGCCGACCCAACCGCTGATCACCGGCATCTGCCAGACTACGTGACCTTCAGCACCTTCGAGAGCTTGTCCCAGGCGCCAAGGTCCGAGCACGCCAGGACGAGTCCCTTGATGGGCTGTGCGGGTAGCCCCGTGCCCGGGAGCCCCCCGGAGAGCTGCGCGTCCACCTCTGGTCCGAGCCGGTCCGCGCGACCGTCGTAGGCGTAGACCGCGATCCCCGCCCCGCTCATCGCCAGCGTCAGCTCAGCGATCAGCGCCAGCAGCAGGTCAATCTTGACTTGGATGTCTGCGGCCAGCGCCAGCGTCGCCACGATGTCAGCCTGCAGAGAGGCGCCGAGGCTGACCGTCGCCGTCGGGAACTGCGCGGCGATCTGAGCGACGCCAGCAAGCGCTGACTGCAGCCCTGCGGTGAGCGTGAGAGGGTTCGGGATGTTCACCTCGGCGATGAGGTCGAGCTGCGACTGGATGCTCGCGAGCTTCGCCTGGAGCTCCGCGTAGGCGCCGTTCAGCTCTCCGAGACGCGCCTGCAATGCTGGCAGCGCCAGCGTCACGCCGATGTTGATCGACGCGACATCGAGGGTGCCGACGTAGAGCGTTGTCACGCCTTCACCGATGATCGTCCGGAGAGGATTTGGCCGACAGCGATGACGGGAAGCCCCGGAGATCCGATCGTACCAGTCACAGGTGTCGGGCCGGCATTGAGTAAGACCCCCTGAGTCGGGTCAGGGACCAGGATCTGCAGTGCGATCTGCACGAGGTCCCCCACCCGCGCCACGGGGTTGGCAGGGGTGTCGCCGAGAAGCACCTCGTTTCCGGAACCGCCGCCGACCGCGACCGTCGCCCCCTCGACTGTCACCTTCGGCGCCTCGACCGTGACCTCCGTGGTAGCGGTGATGCGAAGCGCCTTGAGCTTCTTGGTATCCCTCTCGAACGCTGGCAGGGCGACGGGGTGGCGCGGGTCACCCCCGACAAAGGCCAGCAAGACCTTCGCCCCCTGGTGGACCTCGACCTCGAGCCCCGGGAGCCCGGTGTGGAGCGGGACCTCGACCATCGGCGGGATGTCCGCCGACTCTGGGAAGACCTGCAGCGTGAAGTTGCTCGGGTCCTGCGAGTGCACGACCGCCGGGTGCAGGCGAGTCCAGAGCGGGGAGGGGAGGCGCGACTCCACCACGCGCGCCATCAGCTCGCCGAGCCCGCGCCCCTCCGTCGTCCCCGCCCCAGCGCCGGCGCCGCGTAGCACCCACACCTTCGTGCGGGTCTGCTGCGCGCCCCACTGCACCTGGACCGCCGAGAGCCGCTTCCCCTCCCAGACGGTACCGGGGCGGAGCTCGAGCAGCTCGTCGTCGACCACGAGGACGTCATGCCCGAGATCCTCTTCGAGGACGCGCGCCCGCGAGGGCTCAGCGGTGGGCCACGCCTCGGGGCCGATCTCGACAGCGCCGGAGTCGGTGGTGCGCCAGGAATAGGCCTCGCCGAGGATGCGGCAGAGATCGTCGAGCACCCGGCTTGGGGCCGCGGCGGGGCGCGCCCAGAGCTCGAGCTGCACGGCTCCGAGCTCCGGCGTGGCCGGGCGGATCGTCTCGCCCGTCTCGCTGCCGATGTCGCCGAGCACCAGGGATAGCGGCGCATCCCGATACTGCCGCGCCTGAACCTTCGTCCCGATACCACCGGCCCCGCCGACGACGCGCGCCCGGGCCCGCCCCGCGAACTCTCCGGAGATCGAGACGGTGCCCCGAAGGCGCAGCGCCCCTTCCTCGATGATGACGCCCCCCTCTGGGGCGCTGGTCGCGTCCAAGATGAGGTCGGCAACCCATGGCCCCCGCTGCGCCCAAGTGATGGTAGCGGAGAGGACAGGTACCTCGAGACCGGAAAAGAGCAGGTGCATGGTGCGCCGTTCAGAGCCCGTTGCTGTCGATGCTCTCTGCCGAAGAGGGAGCGCCGTTCGCGTCGTATAGGTCCTGCAGCGCGTTCATCTGGTCGATCCCAGTCTGCGCGAATGCGTCCCCGCCTTCGTCCGGGTCGATGCGCCCCGCCTCGATGTCTTCTAGGATCTCGCGCTGCTGGGCCGCGTAGTAGTCCGCGACTGACTTGGCGTCGGCGTCGGGGTCCCCGTAGCCGACCGTCCCCGGCTTCGGCTTTCCTGCCCCGCCCTTCTGCTTGGGGGTCGCGGGCCGGAACTCGGTGCAGTAGAGCTCGCGCCAGCGGACGCCCTTGATGACCTTCGGGAACGAGACAGCGTCGATGACGACCCTCTCGATCCCAGCCTCGTTGGGCTTGGGATGCGTGATGGTCCGCGGCTGCTTCACCGCCCCCTTGGCGCGGGGGTCCAGGCGCTCGAGCTGCGCCTCGGCCTCGGAAGCGCGCTCTAGCGTCAGCCACCCGAGCGAGACGGTGAAGGTAGCAGGGTCGAGCCCGTTGTCGGTGTAGTCGGCTCCGTCCTCGCCCTTGCGTGGCTTGACGTCGAGCTTGGTGCCGACCTTCCCATCGCTGACCACGACGAGATCGCAGATGAGCTCCTCCCCGTCGAACCAGATCCGATCCCAGAGGTTCTGCTGCCGCGTGCCGCCACGCCAGTCGGAGATCGCCACCATCACGCCACCCGCGCGAACAGGTCCTTGACCTGCCGCTCAAGGTCCGCCTGCGCCGCAGCGTCCATGCCGCCGGTGACGTTGATGACTACGGAAACCGTCCTGGACGAGGACTCGCTTCTGGAGACGACGTCGCCACCGATCTGGTTGGTGACCGCGCTTGAACTACCGGCGCTGACCCCGAGCCCCGTCGCGAGCTCTGCCCGCACGCCACCTGCCACGGTGGCCGCGGCGCGGCGGGCGTTGTCGTTGGCGACCATGCCGCCTCCGAGCCCCTCGGTGGTCCAACCGCCGATCTTGAATGCGGCCCGGCTCGCGGAATGCGCGTCCAGCGAGCTCATGAGACTTGATAGCGCCGATTGCCCGACGGACAGAGCCGACTGGATCACGGAAGGGATCCCTCCCTGCAGACCACCGACGAACCCCTGGATGAGAGCCGCCGCTGCGTTCGTGCCGCCGGTCACCATCCGGTCGTGAAGCGCGACCACGGAGTCGAGTAGCCACCCCAGCGCACCCGCCGCCGTCTGCGCCCCTGAAGCGAGAGCCCGGATGTTGGTGGTGAAGAAGAGTACCATCTCAGCACCAGCACTGGCGGCGGCCCCGATGCTCCTGAAGAACCTCGTGGCCTCCTCGCTCTTGAGCGCCTCAGCGATGCTCTGCAGCCCATCCTTGGTGGTCGATAGGTCCATCTCCCGTCCGGAGAACCCCTCGATGAACGCCTTGGCAACCGACCAGAGCCCCTCTCCGACCCGCCAGGCTCCAAGGAACAGCTCCCTCAGCTCTGACAGGTACTTGCGGGCAGAATCGCTCTGGAATGCAGCGCGCAGGTCGTTCGCGACGGTGGTGATGCCGCTGCCAATCTCGGCGAAGAACGATCGCGCATCGGCGGATTCCATCCAACCGAGGATGCTGTCGGCGGCCTCGTTGACGGTTTCCAGGACGCGCGAGATCCCTCCCTCGGAGTCCTTGGCGATGCGGTCGAAGAACAGCTGCTTGATGAGCGACGCGCGGTTCCCGAACCCCTCCGACGTCTTGCGCCCCATCTCCCGGCCGAGTTCGCCGGCCTCGCCCCCTCCGGCCACCTTGGCCATCGCGGCCATGATCGCAGGGATTGCGACGTCGGCGCTGACCTTCCCGGCCTCCTTCAGCTTCTTCGCCTCTGCGACCGAGACACCCATCGACTTGGCGAGCTCGTCCCAGATGCTGCCGACACTGATTCCAGTCTCCTGGATCTGACGGAGTTCGTCGCCTTGCAACTGGCCGGCGCCCTTGATCTGGGAGATCGCGCGGACTAGGCGGTTCAGCGCCCCCTGCTCGAGCCCGATCCCCTTCATGTCCTGCAGCCGCTTGAACATCTGCTCGGCCTCGGAGGCTCCGAAGCCCGCGACGGAAAGCGCCTTAATCCCGGCGAACGTCTCCTCAAGCGAGGAGCCCATCTCCACGGCAAGCGAAGTGATCCGCACAAACTCCTTCTCACCGTCCCCACGCATGGCCTGGAAAGCCATCGTTGCGCGGGTGCGGAAGTCGAAGGCTGATACGGTTGCCTGCGCGAACCCAGCAGTGATCCCGGTGATAGTGGCGACGGTCGTGCGCAGCGCGGTGTTCAGCATCCGCACACCCATCAGTGCCCCAGTAGTAACCAGGCCGCCGGTTACGCCTGCCAACACCCCGCCCATGGCGGGGCCCCCAGAGATAGCCCCAGGCGCAGGCGGCGCGCGCATTGCCTCCCGCTGCGATCGGTTGAATTCTCGCTTGGCCTGCGCCATCTGACGCGTCGCCGCGATGTAATGGCGCGCCCTGAACACCCATCCGCTGATTCCGTTGGACGCTGCGGCGCTCGCCGTTGCCGTAGCGCGTGCCGCCCCAGAGAAGGACCTTGCTGCCGACGTGGCCACGCGCATAGAAGACGCCGCGGAGCTCGCCCCCGGCGCCCTGACACGCATGTCAGGGATGGCGCGCGCATCGCTGCGCAGCCCCTGCAGTTCGGCGCGGATCCTAGCCGCCGCCGACGTCACCTCGTCGCGCAGGCTGATGGTGTATTCGCTGCTCACGTGGTCCCCGGCGTCAGTGGCGGCGTCCTGATGCGCCGAAGGCGCCACCAGAGCAGAGGGCGTTGATTGCCTCTCCTATTCTGATGGCGCCGATTCGAGCTCTCCTGCGCTCAGTCAATGGCTCGTCCTTGCTCCTGTGCGCCTGGCGAAGGAATGCGGCGACGCACATCCCAAGCTCCAGGTTGTCACGCCTCGTGCTCTCGAGCTGCTGCTGCCGTTCCCTCAGAGCGCTTTTGGGGTCAGGCCGCGCCGGCCCCCGCTCTTCTCTCTGATCGCCACCGCGAGCGAATCAGCAAATGCCGGGAAGTCGTCGTGCATCTGCTGCAGCTCGGCACCCGCAGGATAGACCACGCAGGCATCGATCAGCGTCCGGGTCGCGTCGTCGACGTTCCCCGACTGGTCGATGAACTCCGCCCAGACTTCCTTGCTGGCAGGCTTGAACACCACGGGGCCGACGTCCGCATCCTCGACCAGGTAGAGCCGTCGTCCGTGCTTCTGCTTCAGCGAGTCGATCGTTGCCTGGTCGAGAGCGGCCGCGGCCACCCATGCTTGCTTGTTGCTCATGTTGCCCCACTTCTGCCGGCCAGAGACCGGCGGTTGCCTGCTCAGTACCCGACCAGCACCGCCGATACGTCAGCGGTGGTCGCGTCGATGCTCTTGATGCGCAGCCCTGGGCCCGGGGTCTCCCAGCCAGCGGCTACGCCCGCCGTCGCCACCGAGTAGGTGCGGGTCTCGCCGTTCTCGAGGTTGAGGACGAGCGACGGGGAGCTTCCGACCGTGACGACCTTCAGGTAGCGCGCGCACTCGCCGCGTGCGTTGACGAGCGAGTAGTCGCCCGACGACCACGCGGCCGCCACGAGGGGGACCAGGTCATCGAAGGGCGCGATGCTGTGCGAGGCAGCCATCGTCAGACCTGCGCGATCGGCTGCACAAGCCGCCCGTTCGTGTCGGTCTCGCGGATCTTCGTGGGCTTCAGCTCCACGTCCCGCATGAGTACCGACCCCTGTGACCACGACGCCGACGGCTTGACGACTGACCCCTGAATCGTCACCCGGTGGGTCTTGCCGTCAACCTTGTAGACCGCGTTGATGGTGATGATGTGATTGACACTGAGAAAGCCATCTCCGAGGTACGTGAGCGCCTTCTTCCACGCGGCCTCGAACATGCCCATTGTTGACGAGTAGTCGAGGTTCCCCTCGTTCTGGCCAACGTTCTCGACGGCGTTGCCGAAGTGGTTCTCTCGCCCAGTGATGCCGTAGTCCCAATCGAGCTTGCTGATCCCACCTCGGATCGGGGGCATCGCTGGCGCCCCCTCCTCGAGCTTGGCGATGGAGATCTCGGTTTGCGACCAGTCGGTGATGACGCCGTTTGCGACGAGCGGGATGGCTGCCATGAGAGTGCGTTCCTAGGGGGTGGTAGGCGGGCCCCCGTAGAGGCCCTGGTCAGCTGGTGTTGGCCGGCTCTCAAACGGAGGTGAGCGTCATCGCGAAGCCGACCTCGCCCTCGGCCTGCTTGACGTAGAAGAGCGGGACCATGCGCACGCGCGCCGAGACCTTGCGGGTGGACGCGAACGGCAGGTCGCGGCGGACCTTGGCCTCGATCATCTGCGTCGCGCCCGTGGCCTCCGCTCCGAGCCCGGCGTCGAGCAACACCTGGAGCTGACTGTCGATGAGCTCCGCGTCCTCATCGGCGATCGTGCCGTCCGGCTTCGTCCGCAGGTGGTCGCCCGGCAGTTCGTTGAGGTAGACCTGGGTGATGCGGCAACCCTCGTTGAGGATGTCCACCAACTGGGTCAGATCGAAGTCGGACCCGTCCGGAGCCCGCATGTTGCCCTGGGTGATGTAGAACTTCCCGGGCTTGCCCTCTTGCGTAGTAGCAGTGATGAACTTCGCCTCGTTGAGCCCTGGAGTCAGTCGCTCGTCCCGGTAGAGGCGCGAGACTCCCTTCAGGACACCATCCCGCACGCGCCCCATGTCGTGGTGCAGTGGGTTCTCGGCGTCCTTGAGCAGAGCGGAGTAGATCAGACCGCGGCGGTACTTGCGCCCCTTGTTGAGCGAACTCTCGAGCTCGACCTCGCCCGCAGCCACCGCCAGCCGCCAGCCCTCGACGCTGTCGAACGCCGCCTTGACCTCCGCGTCGGTCTCGACGCGCGGGGCCCAGGTGTACTCGTTCCCGTCCGTGTAGGAGCTCTCTCCGAACGTCACCGTCACCCCGGAGGTGCCGAGCACGTTGACGCCCGTAACCGCGGTGATGGTCTCCGTCTCGGTCCAGGTGGTGCCGTTGTCGGAGCTCCACCGGAAGACACCGGCGCCGAGACCCCCGGTCGTGGTGATCTCCACAACGAAGCGCATCGACGAGTCGGTGGGAGTCCCCGAAACCGAGATGGTCGAGGTGGCAGCCGGCGTGCCTCCGAGCGTCACCGCACCGTTCGTGAGGCCATGCTTCACCTGCACCACGGAGCGCATGAAGTGCTTGGCTGCGGAACGCTCCTCCGCATGGGCGAGTACGGTGGCAGCGAGCGCAGCGGACGCCGCAGCATTCGCCCCCGTCCCGAGTACGTAGAGCTTACGGTAGTCGTACCCGTCTGCGTCGAGCGCCGCGAGCGCAGCCGCGAGGTCCACGGACGAATAGCCTGGGCCCACGCAGTCGAAGGAGAACGCGTCGCCTTCGTCCAGATCGCCAGCGAACGTGAGAGTGATCCCGGTGTTGGGTACCTCGTAGACGCCTCCGGGCGGGATCGCGATGCGGTTGCTGTAGGAGTCGCCCCCATCGAGAGAGAGGCGGAACTCGCCGTCTCCGGACGCCGCGTCGGCTACCGTGGCCGTCACGGACACCCGTACCTCGTAGGTGTCGAACGGAGTCGAACCCGTGGTAACTAGCGTACCGGTGCTTGCCGGAGACTCCGCCCTCGTCGTGGTGACAGCCAGTGCGTAGCCGGCATCAGACGGGTTGATGCGCACCAGGTCGAGACCCACGGGAGGGTCGGAGTTGCGCAGGACGTGCAGGGCCGCCTCGACGAGCTCGCCGCCACCGAAGGCGGCGATGACCGCCTGGGGGTCGGCGGTGTGGAGGGTTGCGTTCGCGGCGCCGGCGACGGAGAGACCAGCGAGCCCGATACGGCGGGTCGGAGAGTCGACGGTGGAGAGCCCACCATCGACGGGACGAACGGTGGCGCTGGGGGTGACGACTGCCATGGTGGGGGCCTTTCAGATCGATGGTCGGTGTCCCGCGCTCAGCGGAAGGAGAGGTTGCTTGCGGCCTCGACAGCGGCGTCGAACTCCGCCTCCGTGACGAACTTCCCGATGGCCCAGTGGCGGAGGATTGCGGCGCTGCGCAGCGCAGCCGCTGAAACGGGCTTCTTCCTCCCCCACTGCTCCCAGGGCTTGCGCTCCACGTCCGGCGCTTGCTTGCCCTGGCGAGCTGCGGCTGGCTTCTCTGCCGTGGTGCGGGTGGCTGCGATGTCGGTGGTCTGCAGCACGGTGGCGTCGGTGGTCTTCATGGGTCCTCGGTGGGGTCTTCGTTGTGGCCGCAGCTCGGCGGGAGAGGGGTCTGGTCGAGGCTCGAGACGAGGTGGATGTCGTGCCCGGTGCTCTCGACGACGACGCGTTCGACCTCTGGGATGTCGTCGTCCAGAGGGGCCAAGGACGCCGGGAGGACGGTGCGGAACCGGACCACCTGCCACTTCACAGCGCGGTCGAGCATCGGACTTGCCGCGCGTTGCTCTTGGGTGAGCCAGCCAAGGTTCCCGAGCTCGACGGCGTCTGCGTAGAGTTCGCGCAGCAGCACGCAGACGTTTGCCCAGAGTCGATATGCCTGCCGTTCCGTAGTGGCGTGGCACTCGAACCGAAGTATCTCGGCCGCCACCGAAACGACGCGATGCTCCGACCGAGCGTCGTCTCCTGTCGATGCCTTGCCAGCTAGTTCATGCGTGCCGCCGGCATGCAGAACCAACACGCACGGCGGGATGGTGTCGTGTTGATGCCGCGCCTGCTCACCGCCCACGAAGGCGATCGGCTGACCGGTGCGCGCCTCATAGGCGCTCTCGAGCGTGGCGATGATGTTGCTGAACCCGAAGGCCATCTGTCACCGCCCGAAGTGCATCCGGAACCACTCGCCGGTTACTTCGTCGAAGGATTGCGCCCATTCCCCCGGCAGGTCGCCGACCCGCGGGAAGAAGGGCCGCGCTGGGATGGTCACCGACTTGGCGAAGGTCGGGACTCCGAAGGCCATGAACCGCAGTCGCTTGGCGCGTTTCGGCACAATCGTCTTCCCGGTCTGGTGAACCACCGCGTACCAGACGCCCATCGCGATCTTCGCCTGAGCGGCCGTCGCGCTGGACACATGCAAGCTGTTGAGCATCGCGCCCGTGTCGCGCAGGATTCGGCCGTCTCGGCACTGGAGTCCGGGCCACGCATTGCCGTAGGGGTCGCGCTCGTCCTCGAACCCCTGCTTGACCTGCTCCACCGCCTCCTCTGCGATGTTTTGAGCAAGAGCCCGGAGCCCCGCGCCGCTCTCGAGTTCTCCGAGCCTGCTGATGAGCTCATCGAGTTCGCGGTCGCTGGCAACAACGGTCACTCGGGGCGCCCTCCGCGGATGGCGCGGCGGCGCCGGACCGCTGTGTGCGGGGAGCCCGGAGGGCCCGCCCTATACGATCGACATGGAGCCCCACCCACGCGGTAGCCCACTGACGGCAACAGCGCCAGAACCCTCGTGCGCAGTAGGCGTAGAGTCAGTGACATCTGCTACGGCGAGCCCGTTGGAGACGTCTCGGAGCCATCGCTCCTTGCCCCTCGCCTCTTCGAAGACCAGCGCCGCTGCCTCCGTGTGCGGGTTGACCCCGTGCGCGTCAGTGAGCAGCGAGACCGACGCGAGCTTAGCCACCGCCTGAACGACGTCTTGGCCGACGCGAAGGATCGGCGCCGAGTGCCGGCGGGCGATGTATCCAGCCGCCACCGTAGTTGCGGCCAGTAGGTGCCGAAGCCTCGTCGCCACCGGGAGGGCTGAGAGGGCCGCAGCTGCAGAGCCTAGGGTCGCCAGCTCGGTCAGCGAGCACCAGAGCTCCAGTGCCTTGCCGCTCAACGCAAACCGCACGCTTCCTAGCGCTGGAATGGTCCAGGAAGCGCGGGCGTAGCGTTGCATGTCACCAAGGAGCAGCTCCGTCACGCCGGATGCCCCGGCGGCGCTGGTGTTGATGCGCTGCCAGGTAGTCCCGTCACGGCTCGTCTCAACGTGCACGCTACACGCTCCGGTGGCCTCAAAGACCACCAGCGTCAGCGCTGCAGCGCGGCGCGTCTCAACCGAATCCGTACCCCAGAGATCGACCGCCACACCCACCCCGCTCGCCACGACGAGGTCTCCCTCGTGCAGGTTGATGACGAGCGGGGTGGGCATAGTCGGTCCGGGGAGGAGAGGAGAGACTCACGCAGCACGACCCGGGGGCTTTACGTCCCCAGATAGACTTTGCCAGATTGGGTGACGTGCTTACGGCGACTCGACCACGACGTAGTCGAGGTCGGACTCGTCGGCGACGTTGATGGTGCCCGCGGCAACGCACGCCTGCACCGTGAACCCGACACCAGCGGACTTCGAGACGACGTCGTAGGAGACGGTGTCGGTGGTCGCCCCGCCGGGGGCGGTCCGGGTGACCGCGATCTTGCTGTCCGCGGTGATGGCAGTGTCGACCACGGCCACCGTGCCAGCCACGAGCGTGCAACTGCCGCCGTGCACGGCAGCCGAGAGCATGGCTGGAGTGACGCCGCCAGCTCCAAGGGCGGAAGCCGTCGCCGCAGCGAAGACCAGGCCCGTCGTGTTGAGCACGATCGGGTCGTCAGTCGTGAGGGCGAAAACCGCGTTCCCGTTGGTGGTGCCCTCGGACACCGCGACCAGGCGCATGGCCTTCACGCGCGGGCTCGCGTCCCAGCCGGCGGCGCGCCGCATCGACCACCGGGCGGAGGTGCCGCCGACGCTCAAGATCTCGTAGACCCCATTCTCGGCTCCCGCC
>Ga0265293_10009840_pt1 | contig 13577 bp, 17 predicted proteins | sample Munlanlewell138R_FD_192505 | JGI IMG/M metagenome (GOLD analysis project Ga0265293, IMG submission 192505) | Leachate microbial communities from a municipal landfill in Southern Ontario, Canada - Leachate well 138R | ecosystem: Engineered > Solid waste > Landfill > Unclassified | place: Canada...
TCTCATTTTTACACCTTCTTCAACTTTTTGTTGAAAAAAAGTGTATCATATTTTACTTTTTACTAAAAGCCCTTTTTGTACATTTTTTTACCACCACTTTTGTACATTTTATCACCGCCACTGACAGTCCATGCAAGCGGAGCTTGAAGAAAAAGAAAAACATCTAAAAACCGCACAACAAGAGGCGGAAAATTTATTAATGCAGCTTTCTTCCGAATATTCAAGCATTAAAGAGCTTACAAGAGTATATGAAAAGATGGAGCCAAGCGCTGCCGCTAAAATTCTGCTTCAATATGACGACAAGGATGTTGTGTCAAGCATAATTAAAAATATGAGCGCCCCAAAGGCTGCGGAAGTTTTAAGCGAGATGGATGCGCCAAGCGCGGCGCAGTTGCTTTCACGGTTTGACAGTAGAGATTAAGCGAAAGGAGGATGCCGTTATGAACACAATTAAAGATTTGTCTGCATGCTTTTTTGAATTGTTGCCCATGAACATAACCGACGGAGAAACTTTAACAAGCGGTTTTGAAGAATTGGTGCAACAAATGTTGGAAAATGGCGCAAAAAGCGCCAAAACAGAAGGTTGCGCAAAAACAACAATAATAATTTCAGACACCGAAAAAAAAGCGCCGACATTTCCAACCAAAAGATGTAAAAGCGATTTGACGGACAATGATTGCGAAGAAGTGCAGGAAAAGGATATTTCGCCAAATTATTCGGAAGTTTTTTTGCCGCCAATACAAATAATGCCGTTGCAAAATATAGTTGATGAAAAAATAAAGGCAGAAGAACAAGAAGATACCGCAATTTTGCCTCGGCAGTTAAAAACCGAATTAACATCAAACTCTTATGAGTTTTTAACGGTCAAAGATGAAGATATTGTTGAAAACACAGCTTTAATGGCAGACAGACCAACAAATAGCAAGCTTGGCGCAACAATGCATGACAAACAATCTTATGAAACTGAGAAAACCTTTATTTTACAAAATACAGATATATCGGGCGAAAAGGCGACCAATCGGGAAAAAGGAACCAAAAGCAATACGACGGCGAAACACGCGCAGCATTTATTGCAAAAAAGTTTAAAAACACAGCTGCGGGCAACCGGCGCTGCCCCTGCAAGCTTAGAAGAAGGCAATGCGGCTGTTATAAACGAAAAGGCTGACCAAGGCAATAAAAACGACGCAATTGATTTTAACTTTTTTGATGCTTCGCCTGTCGGCGATAACGACACTTTACAAATGCCCGAGCAGGCAGACGAAATGGGCAAAGTTTTAAAAAGCAGCTTGGTAAAAAGCGTATCATTTTTAAAGGAAGGTTCTAAACAAAAACTTGAGGTAACATTAAAGCCTGACACATTGGGGAAAATGGTGATTAAACTTCAAAATGACGGCGGCGGCATTAAAGTAAAAATCAGCACCGCCAGTCAAACCATCAAGGAACTGCTTATGGCGCAAGCGGAGCAGATTCAAGAATCTATCAAAGGTCAAGGCGTTGATGTAAAAGGGGTTGAGGTTTTTTATTCCGGTATGCACAGCAACAGCAACTTTAAAGGCGAAAACAGATACAAAGCACCAAGCAAAAAAAGCGCGGGTGCGGCAAAGGTTCAATACGAGCAATCGGCGCATAACGCGTCACAGTCGTTTGACGAGCCCCCAATAAATATTAACGGTTCGGTTAATTATTTGATATAGCTTTCGGAGGAGGGTGTAGCATGAAGGTAGATGAAATAAGTAATTTTATGCCGGGTGCAAGCTCAAATAAAAGCAGCAGCTTAGGGAAGGATGAGTTTTTAAAAATTCTTGTAACACAGCTGCAAACGCAAGACCCGCTAAATCCAATGGATGACACCGACTTTATTGCTCAAATGGCACAGTTTAGCACCCTTGAGCAAATAAGTAATTTAAATTCTGCCTTTTCGCTTAGCCAAGCAATAGGCATGGTGGGGAAACAGGTTGTTGCAACTGTAAAAGATTCAAACATGGGAAATAACTTTTTGGTTGCCGGCATGGTGGAATGTGTATATTCAAACAATGACGCGCCTGTTTTAAAGGTAGATAACCATTATGTATCATTGAAAGATATCCAAGCGGTTTCGGGTGAAGGCGAGTAAAATCATAAAACATAAATGGAGGTAAAGCTAATGGTAAGAGCAATGTATTCAGGGGTTTCAGGTCTTAAAAATCATCAAACAAGAATGGATGTTATTGCAAACAACATCGCAAATGTAAACACAGTTGCTTTTAAGTCGAGCAGGGTAACTTTTCAAGACATTTACAGCCAAACAATCAGACCTGCGTCACAACCCGACGGGATAATCGGCGGCACAAACCCGCGTCAAATTGGTTTGGGGGTGACGGTGGGCTCAATTGATACCATGTTTACCCAGGCAGGCACGCAGGCGACAGGTCTTAATCTTGACTTAGCAATCGATGGCAACGGGTTTTTTGTTTTATCGGACGGCACAAGGGAATTCTATTCAAGAGCCGGCGGCTTTGAAGTAGACAGCGAAGGGATGCTGGTGAATGCAAACGGTTTATATGTGCAGGATGTGCATGGGCATGATATTGATACAAGCGGGTTGACAGGCGTTACAATAGATTTAAACGGTCGTATTACCGGGCTGGACGATGACGGAGAGGAATTTGAAATCGGTTTTCTTGGCATTGCAATGTTTGCGAATAATAACGGTCTTTCTAAAGCGGGCGGCAATTTGTATGTTGAAACTGCCAATTCGGGAGAGCCAAACATCGTAAATTGTGGTGAGGAAGGCGCGGGAACGCTTCGAAGCGGTGAATTGGAGCTTTCAAATGTTGATTTATCTAACGAGTTTACCGATATGATTACCACGCAAAGAGGTTTTCAGGCAAATTCACGAATTATAACGGTTGCCGATTCAATGCTCGAAGAGCTTGTAAACCTAAAACGATAAAATGATAAAGGTTACTCGTTTAAATAATAAAGAGTTTTATGTAAATGCCGACCTTATAGAATTTGTTGAAAAAACCCCCGATACAGTTATTTCATTGACAACGGGCAAAAAAATCATAGTGGAAGAAAGCGTGCAGACGGTTATTGACAAAATTATAGCTTTTAGAAGAAAGATTTTTACCGATTTGCCAACAACCTTGGCGGATTAAAGCGCTATTTTGCTATCAGGGGTTGCATGCGGCGCAAAATGTCATTGCCAAAAATGTTTTTATCACTTCCTTACCCTGCGGTAAAAGCATTTTACACGAATATCGAAAAGTACCTTTGCCATGCAGGGGGCAGAACGGAGCATTTTAAATGGATATTGCAACAATGTTGGGAATGATTTTTGGGGTTGGTTTTATTGTATCCGGCATCTTGGTTGGCGGCATTATAAATGACTTTTACGATTTGCCGTCTATCTTTATAACCCTTGGGGGCACATTTGCATCGACCATGATAAATTATTCGACCAAACAGTTTTTTAATGTTTTTAAGGTTGCCAAAAATGCCTTTAAAAAACATCAGTATGATTTGGTGCAAACGATAGGCAGAATTATTGAGCTGGCAAACATGGCAAGGAGAGAAGGTCTGCTATCCCTTGATAGAGTTGCCGAAAGCATTGAGGAGCCTTTTTTAAGAAAGGGAATTATGCTGATTGTTGATGGAACCGACCCGGAGCTTGTTAAAAACATCATGGAAACCGAATTGATTTTCATGGAAGAACGCCATGCGGCAGGGCAGTCAATGTTTGAAAGCATGGCGGAATATGCTCCGGCATACGGCATGATAGGAACCCTTATAGGGCTTATTAACATGCTCAGAAACCTTAATAATGCGGATTCAATCGGAGTGGGAATGGCAACCGCGCTTGTTACAACCTTTTACGGCGTTATATTGGCAAACCTTGTATTTACCCCGATTGCAGGCAAACTCAGAAGCAACAGCAAGCTTGAAATGGGCTACAACGAATTGATTTTGGAAGGGCTTTTATCAATTCAAGCGGGTGAAAACCCGCTGATTATAGAAGAAAAGCTAAATTCATTTGTTGCCAAGATGGATAAAGAAAATATTGCGTTTGTGACGGCGGCAAATGAAGGGGGCGGGCGGGTTCATGCGTAGCGGCAGGCAAAACACAAGAAAAGGCGCCCCGGCATGGATGAATACATACGGCGACATGGTTACATTGCTTTTAACCTTTTTCGTGCTGCTATATTCATTTTCGTCCATTGATGCGGAAAAGTGGCAGGCGCTGGTCATTTCACTTTCCGGCGGTCAAAGAGGTGTGATGCAGCATACAGCGCATACATCGGACAGCGAGTTGCAGCAAGACATTGATTTTGCTCAGTTACAAGCGGAGTTGGCAGAATTTCAAAGGCTGTATGACAGCATAGTTCGGTATGTTGAAGAAAACAACCTTGCGGCTCAAATATTATTGTCGCATACCGATAATGAAATACAAATGAGGTTTGTGGATAATGTTTTGTTTGACTCGGGGAAAGCAAACCTAAAGCCTGCTGCGTCGAATATTTTGTCGCAAATTGCAACAGCCCTAACAAGCCATAGGGATAGCATAAAGATGGTGAGGATAGAGGGGCATACCGATAATGTTGTAATAAACACAAGCGAGTTCCCGTCTAACTGGGAGCTGTCAACAACGCGTGCTGTTGAAGTTTTAAAATATTTGGTCGAGTCCAATCGGGTTGAACCTTCAATGGTTTCTGCAGTTGGATACGGAGAGTATCATCCTATTGCAGACAACGATTTGCCATCCGGCAGGGCAAGTAACAGGCGGGTTGATTTTGTTATTGCACGGTCATTAAATGAGTAGTTTTAAGGTGGTTTAAAAAAATGAATTCATTTAAGAAAAACACTTATGTCTTATTGGTTGCCATGTTATGCACCGCAAGCGCATTTGCAGGATACGCGTTTGTGAGCGGCCCCAAGGAAAAAACTTTTGCGTATAGTCCCGGTGATTATTTTATAACGAATATTGCCGATAGCAAAAGCCTTTTAAAATCAGGCATGGTAATCGAGGTTACAGATAAAAAGCATTTTATTGAATTAACCCGAAACTCGCACAAAGCGCGTGATATCATTATTGGCATCCTTAGAAGTAAGACATACTCAGAAATTAAAAGCCCCGACATCCAACTTGTTTTAAAGGAGCAAATAAAAGAGGGTATCAGTAAAACACTCAACGGAATAACCGTTTCGGACATTTATTTTAACGAGTTTGTTGTTCAATAATCAGGAGCATAAGGTGGAGGTTAAATTGGCAGAGTTGTTATCTCAAGGCGAATTAGATGAATTGCTAAAATCCTTGCCGCTCGGGGAAGGGGCATCTTCGGGTTTGGAAAACCAAACCGGTCGGGGGACTAAAGCGTATGATTTTAAATCGGCAAACAAATTTTCAAAAGAGCAAATAAAGATATTATATAACATATACGAAATATTTGCGCAGTTGTTTGCATCGGCGCTGTCCGGCATTTTGCGTACCAACTGTCAGGCAGAGGTCGGTTCGGTTAAAGAGCAAACATATTATGAATACATAAACTCACTCGCATCCCCGATTGCGCTTGCAATACTTGACATAAAGCCTATGGGAAGCTCAACCCTGCTGGAGTTTTCCCCCATGATTTCATCCGAAATCATCAACCGAATGTTGGGCGGGGGAGGCGGCGGGGTTCAAATATCGAGAACCTTTACCGAAATTGATTTGGCATTGCTTGATCGAACGATGAGCCACATCACAAAACTAACCGATACATCATGGTCTAAAGTTTTAAAGGTTGATACCATTTTAAAAAGAATTGAAACAAGCCCACAGTTTGCCCAAGTAATATCACATAATGAAACGGTTGCCATCATTGCCATTAATGTAAAAATCGGCGAAAGCGCCAAAGGCTGTATTAATGTTTGCATACCGCATCTTGCGATTGAGCCGATTGCAAAGCAGCTAAACACCAGGTTATGGTACACAAGCGAAAAAAGTGAAGTTGACAATAACAACTATGAAAAAATCAAGCGAAAAATTGTCAATACCAAAGTAAATGTTTCGGCTGTTTTTAGCGAAACAACCGCAACAGTCAGGGATATTGCGGATTTGCATGTCGGTGATGTTTTGCAGCTTGTTCACAAGGTGGGAGAAGATGTGATAATTAAAATTGACGATGTCAGCAAGTTTTATGGTGAGCTTGGGGTTATAAAAAATAAATTTGTTGTCAAAGTAACCGATACTATCAGGGAGGCGGATGGGGAAGATGAGTGAAAACGCAAAATCCAAACTAACAGAAATGCAAAAAAACATACTAAGAGAAATTGGAGATGCTTGCATAAGTTCAGCCGCTGCTGCATTGCATGATATTTTAAACAGAAAAGTTACTGCTGCGGTGTCAAAAGTTTCGGTTATCACAACAGCAGAGCTTACAAAACGGCTTGACTTGCCCCATGTAACGATTGATATTCCCTACACCGAGGGAATTGCGGGCAACAACACGCTTGTTGTCAAAACAAGTGATGTACAGCTTATAACATCTGTAATGGTTGACAATTCCCCGCCGGGCAAGCGGGATGGATTAACCCCGGCGGAGCAAGGCGCAGCCGATAAGGTTATGAACCAAATAATCGGTTCCGTTTCGACCGAACTGTCAAAATTAATTGCAACATCCGTTTCTATATCAACGCCAAAAATAAGCGTTGCCGCAATTTCCGAAAACAGTTTACAGCTTAGCTTAAAAAGCGACCCGATAGTAGCCGTTATGTTCAGCCTGAAAATTGAACAGCTTTTGGATACAGAAGTTACTTTGCTTATGCCTTTTAAGTTCGGAAAAAGTTTGACAGATAGGTTGTTGAAAGCAAATCATTCGGATGATAAAGCAGAAAATTCAACAAACGCGGAGCATCAAAATGTGAAGGGGGATAACATTAAAAGCGCAACTTTCCAATCGTTTGACGGTAAAAACGGCATAAAACCGGGCGGCGACAATATTGAGCTGCTTTTGGACGTTCCGCTGCAGCTTGTGGTTGAGCTGGGCAGAACAAAACGATATTTAAAGGATATACTTGACCTTAATTTGGGCTCAATAATACCGTTGGACAAGCCTGCCGGCGATTTAATCGATGTTTTAGTAAACGGAAAGCTGATAGCAAAAGGCGAAGTTGTGGTGATAGACGATAATTTCGGCGTGCGGATAACCGACATTGTAAGTAGCGTAAAGAAATAGCATTAGGGGGCGAGTTTGTGCCGGATACAGTTAAATTAATTGTTTATATAGCTGTTTTTGCGATTGTTTTGTATGCTGCATATTATTTTACAAAGCTGATGGCTTCTTTTTCGGGCGGGTTTTCAAAGTCAAAGCATTTGAAAGTGGCGGACAAGCTTGTGTTATCGAAGGATAAAAGCCTTATTATTGTTAAAGCGGGGCAAAAAGACCTTTTGCTTTGCGTAACAAGCAGCTCGGTGCAAAAGATTTGTGAACTTGACGGGGCAGACCTTATAGATTTAGGAGACGGAGAAAACGCGCAAACCCTGCCATCTTTCGACCATTTGTTTACCAAAATAAAAAAGGCGCACAGAGGAGAAAAGTGATGAAACTTAGACTAAGCGCGCCCTTTAAAAAAGCTTTGTTAATGCTTCCTCTGATATTATTAGTGGCTTTTATTAAAACTTTTGCAGTAGAGATATTTCCGTTCGGAAACATGGCTGCGGGGGCGGAGGAAAACGCCGCAAGCATTCAAATCATACTGCTGCTGACGGTATTGGCGATTGCACCGTCAATACTTATTATGATGACGAGCTTTACACGAATAATAATTGTTCTCAGCTTTATACGAAATGCGCTGGGGTTAAATCAAATGCCGCCGAACCAAGTGCTTATAGGGCTTTCGCTTTTTCTTTCGTTTTTTATAATGTCGCCTGTTATCACGCAAATAAACGAAACGGCATATCGCCCATATCTTCAAGAGGAAATAACGCAAGAACAGGCGTTCGATAATTCCATTGTTCCAATAAAAGATTTTATGCTGAAACAAATTTATTCAAAAGACCTTAACATGTTTTTGCAGCTTGCAAAGGCAGATGTGCCGGAGGCATACGAAGAAATATCCATGAACATTATTATTCCCGCATTTATAACGAGTGAGCTCAAAAAGGCGTTTCAAATGGGCTTTTTCATATTCATACCCTTTATAGTAATAGACATGATAGTTGCAAGCACCCTTATGTCAATGGGTATGATGATGCTTCCGCCGTCCATGATAAGCCTTCCGTTCAAGGTGCTGTTGTTTGTTATGATTAACGGATGGGGGCTTACAATACAAACGCTTGTGGCAAGCTTTAACGGGTAGGAGTTTAATTTTTAAAAGGATGTGAAACTGTTGAGCCAATCGGAAACAATTACAATAATACAGCAGGCGTTGTATACGATTCTCATTGTATCCGCGCCTATGCTCGGGGTTGCGCTGTTAATAGGTCTTGTTGTTTCGGTCTTTCAGGCAGCAACTCAAATTAATGAGCAGACGCTTGCATTTGTGCCGAAAATAATCGGGGTGTTTGCAGCGCTTATTATTTTTGGCCCATGGATGTTAAATAAGCTGATGGATTTTTCCGTAAGGTTGTTTGACTATATGAATTTAGTAGCAAGATAAAGGAGAAAAGTCATGTCGGATGACTTGTTTGTTTGGACGGCATATTTATTTTTGATGTTTTTGCGCATTTCGGCTATTTTCACAATTTCGCCGGTTTTTGGAAGGCGAAACATGCCAAACATCGCAAAACTGGGGCTTAGCCTTTTGATTGCATACATTTCAATTAGCGCATTTCCCCCTGCTCAAAGCAACAGCTTTGAAAATGTTGTGCAATATGCAATGCTTTGCTTTGGGGAGCTTTCAATCGGCTTGATTATAGGAATAATAACAACAGTTTTTTTCTCGGCGGTGCACACCGCGGGGCAGCTTATTGATATGCAAATAGGGTTTAGTTTTGTTCAAATATTTGAACAAAGCTTTGGCGGGCAAATACCCATCATGGGTAGCCTTTTGCAATCGATTTTACTTATTTGCTTTTTTGCCGCCGACGGACACCATGCGCTTATTAGGCTGATAGGAGGAACTTTTGAAACTATACCGGTTGGCAATGCAGCAATAAACCCTCAAATTGCAATGCATTTTACCCAAATATTTATCACAACGTTTGTTTTGGCGGTTAAAATTGCAATGCCGATAATTGCGGCATCGTTGCTTGCCGAGGTAATGCTTGGCGTTTTGATACGAACCGTTCCGCAAATGAACTTTTTTGTTATTGGGTTTCCCATCAAAATTGGGTTGGGGTTGTTGGTGCTTTTTGCTTTTATCCCCGTTTTTGTAAATATGAGCAATCAAATCTTTGACGGTATGCTAAATGAAATAAAAAGCACTTTTTCGTTAATGGCGGTGTAGCTATGTTAATGTTTGCAATGCCAACAGAAGACAAAACCGAAAAACCCACCCCCCAAAAAAGAAAGCAAACCCGTGAGGAAGGGCAAGTTTTAAAAAGTAACGATGTGAGCACAGCTTTTTCGTTAATTGTTATGTTTTCCGCAATAAAGTTTTTTGGAGGTTTTTTCGTCCAAAAGATAAATGCCTGCACAACGCATTACCTTACAAGCTTTTATCACGGCGGTGAGGTGTTGACGGTTCAGGATGTTAGCGCAATTTTTTTAAATGCGGCATTGTCGTTTTTTATTACGATGATTCCGATTTTATCAACGGCGGCGGTATCGGCGATTTTAATAAATTATTTGCAAATTGGCTTTTTGCTTTCACCCAAAGCGCTGCAACCAAAGTTTAGCCGCATAAACCCTTTTGGCGGGCTTAAAAAAATATTTTCAATGCGTTCTGTGGTTGAGCTTTTAAAATCGGCAATTAAAGCAACAGTAATAATTTATTTTGTATATAAAGATATGAAGCATTCATTTAGCGATTTCCCAACCTTGGTGGGCGGCAGCGTCAATACATCACTTCAGCGTTTTGTCGGCATGGCAATGAAAGTAACTTTCAAAATAGCAGTTGCGCTGTTGGTGCTTGCAGCGTTTGATTATTTATACCAATGGTGGGAGCATCAAAAGGTGTTGAAAATGACAAAGCAGGAAGTAAAAGAGGAGCACAAGCAAACGGAGGGAGACCCTAAGGTTAAAGGCAAAATACGGCAGTTGCAAATGAAAATGGGCATGACAAGAATGATGAATGATGTGCCGTCGGCAAGCGTTGTTATAACAAACCCCACCCACTATGCCGTTGCGCTAAAATATGACCAAGGCGGCGGAGATGCGCCGATTGTGTTGGCAAAAGGTGTGGATTATGTCGCTTTGCAGATAAAGAAAAAAGCCAAAGAGCATAAGGTTGAAATTATTGAAAACAAGCCGCTTGCCCGCGCGCTTTTTGAAACGGTTGAAATAGGCGATGAAATCCCGCAAGATTTTTATGTGGCAGTCGCTCAAATCTTAGCGGATATATATAATATGAAAAAATAAGCTGCATCCATGGCGAAACGCATATACGCAAAGCGCCATCCATACGCCTTATCCGGCTCACGATAAGCGCGTAGGCGCAAGTTTAAATATAATTTTGTGAGTCGGAAAGGTTAATGGCGCTTAACATGAAGTTTAGTGATGTTTCCGTTTCAATTATTATATTGCTTGTTATATTGCTGATAATAGTTCCGCTAAATACTGTGTTGCTTGATGTTTTGTTAATGATAAACATTATGTGCTCGGTAATTATTTTGCTTATGACATTATACACAAAACAGCCGCTTGAATTTTCGGTGTTCCCGCCTTTGTTGCTTATTGTAACGCTTTTCAGGCTTGCGCTAAACATTTCGGCAACACGCCTGATACTTGGAAACGGCGGCGAAGCGGGGAATGTTATAAAAACCTTCGGCGGCTTTGTAATCGGCGGAAATTTAGTTGTGGGGCTTATAATATTCATCATAATAGTGTTAATACAGTTTATTGTTATTACAAAGGGCTCGGAGCGCGTGGCGGAGGTTGCCGCAAGGTTCACGCTTGATGCAATGCCGGGCAAGCAAATGGCAATTGACGCCGACCTTAATACCGGGCTGATAAGCGAAGAACAGGCAAAGCACAGAAGGCTGAAAATTCAGCGGGAATCAGATTTTTACGGTGCTATGGACGGAGCAAGCAAGTTTGTTAAAGGCGATGCGATTGTTGCAATTATAATCACCGTTATAAACATAGTTGGGGGCATAATTATCGGCTCGCTTGGCAGCGGAATACCGCTTGAAAAGGTTGTGGGTATTTACACATTAGCAACAATAGGCAACGGTTTGGTTTCGCAACTGCCTGCTCTTTTGGTGTCGACAGCCTCGGGAATTATCGTTACGCGGGTTGACTCGGATAACGACTTAGGCGGCGACCTTAACAAGCAGCTTGCATCACAGCCTTTGGTGCTGATAACGGGCGGGGCGATGATGCTGCTTATTAATTTTATTCCCGGGTTGCCCAAAATCCCGATATTTATTTTAGGCTTGGGCATTTTAGCGTTGGGATATTCATTGCTTAGAGCGGGTATAAGCTCTGCCGCCAAATCGGAGGAGCAGAACCTTGAGGAGGCTGCCGCCCAGGCGCGAAAACCGGAAAATGTTTTGTCACTGCTTCAAGTTGAGCTAATAGAGATAGAATTCGGTTACAGCATTATCCCCCTTGCCGATGCAAACAAAGGCGGCGACCTGTTAGACCGCGTAATCATGATACGGCGGCAATGCGCATTGGATTTAGGGATAATTATACCAAGCATTCGCCTTCGCGATAATATTCAATTAGAGCCGAATGAGTATGTAATAAAAATTAAAGGGGTTGAGGTTGCCAGAGGTATTGTTATGGTTTCGCAATATCTTGCCCTAAACACGAACAATTCGCCTGAGGAGCTTGAAGGAACGCCCACAGTTGAGGCGGCGTTTGGGTTGGCGGCAACATGGATTGACGAAAAAGAACGGGAAAAGGCGGAAGTTTTGGGCTATACCCTTGTTGACCCTCCTACCGTTATTGCAACGCATTTAACCGAAATAATAAAAAAATACGGGTATGAGCTTATGGGTCGTCAACAAGTTCAAACGCTAATTGATAATGTGAGGGAAACAAACCCTGCATTGATAGATGAGGTTGTGCCGAAGCTTGTTACGGTGGGAACGCTGCAAAAGGTTTTGGCAAATTTGTTGAGGGAAAATGTTTCGATACGAGATATGGTAACGATTATAGAAACGCTTGTCGATTACAGCCCAACCGTTCATGATGTTGACATGTTGACCGAGTATGTGCGGCAAAGCTTGAAGCGTGCAATAACCAAAAGATTTGTGCCGGAAAATATTGCAAGGGTCATTACGGTTGACCCAACGCTTGAACAGATGATTATTGACAATATACAGCAAACGGAAAACAGCTCATATGTAAGTATTGAACCGCAAAAATTGCAAGAAATGTTTGAAAGTTTAAAAACCGCTGTTGAAAAGATGGTGTCGCTTGGAATATCGCCTATTGTCTTGACAGCTCCGGTTGTTCGATACCATTTTAAAAGACTGACCGACCAAATGGTGCCGGATTTAACGGTGTTGTCTTTTAACGAGCTGGAAAGCGATGTGGAAATTCAAACGGACAGCGTTGTAGCCATATAAACGAAAGTGAATTGTCATCATAAAAGGGGGTAATACAAATTGATAACGCAAGAAAGGGCAAAGCTTAATGTTTGGCAGGAGTATTCTTTAACGAAGGATATAAGGCTGCGCAATGAAATTATTTTGCAATACAGCTTTCTTGTTAAGCTTGTCGTGTGTCGGCTTATGCCGAATTATAAGTGCTGTGCCGCTGATTACGATGATTTTATCAGCTACGGAACATTGGGTTTGATAGATGCCATTGAAAAATATGACACCTCTCGGGACGTTAAATTTGAAACCTACGCGTCTATTAGAATTCGCGGCAGCATAATTGACAACATCAGAAAACGCGATTGGCTCTCGTCAAGCCTCCGGCAAAAAATCAAAAGGGTGGAAACGGCTTTCGAGCGTATGGAGGCAATGCACGGCAGACCTGCGACTGAAGTTGAAGTTGCCGGATATTTGAATATGGATTTAAAAGAGCTCCAAAGCGCCCTTACCGATTCATATCTTGCCAATATTGTTTACTTTGACCAGCTTGTTGCCAACTCGACCTGCCAGCATATGCTTGCAAATAAAACAGATTTGCCCGAGGAATGTTTTGAAAAAAAAGAAATGAAACAAATCCTTGCCGGCAGCATAAATAAATTATCCAAACAAGAACGAATGGTGGTGACGCTGTATTACTTTGAGGAGTTTAACTTAAAAGAAATAGGGCTTATTTTGGGAGTGTCCGAATCAAGAATATCGCAAATACACTCAAAATCCCTAACTAAACTAAGAAATTCCATTTCAAAGGTTATTCGCTGATTATGCAGTTATAAGATGAGGTAGTGTAAAGTAAAGATGAAAAGTTGGTACAAAATTAATGCAAGAAAGCCTACCCCTTGCTTTAGTAGAGTATAAATGCTCGTTTATGAATTGTCAAGGGTAAAATGAACATGCTAATGCACGC
>Ga0265293_10009841_pt1 | contig 13577 bp, 10 predicted proteins | sample Munlanlewell138R_FD_192505 | JGI IMG/M metagenome (GOLD analysis project Ga0265293, IMG submission 192505) | Leachate microbial communities from a municipal landfill in Southern Ontario, Canada - Leachate well 138R | ecosystem: Engineered > Solid waste > Landfill > Unclassified | place: Canada...
TAAGGCTAAGCGTTGCTCTTCAAAGCTGCGCCAAATATTGATCAGTACGGCAAAATCCGAATCCGGATCTTTCCAAGGCGCATGCGCTTGATCGGCCGCTTGTTGTTTATCCGCTGGGCGTTCACGCGGGTCTTGAATGGATAAAGCACTGGCAACAATCAGCATTTCGCGCAAACTGCCGTGCTCGGCCGCAGCCAACAACATGCGTCCCACGCGCGGATCAATCGGTAAGCGTGCCAGTTGCTTGCCTAAATCAGTCAACTTACTGTCACGGTCTACCGCACTGAGCTCTTGCAACACATTAAAGCCGTCACTGATGGCTTTGCCTTCAGGCGGCTCAATAAAGGGGAAGTCCTCGATGGCGCCGAGGCGCAAATGCAGCATCTGTAAAATAACGGCTGCGAGGTTGGTACGTAGAATCTCTGGGTCGGTAAATTCAGGGCGGCCTAAAAAATCCGCTTCGCTGTACAGACGAATACAAATCCCCGCCTCGACTCGACCACAACGGCCTTGGCGCTGATTGGCACTGGCGCGGGAAATGGCTTCAATGGGTAAGCGTTGAATCTTGGCGCGGTAACTGTAGCGACTGATGCGCGCGGTGCCGCTGTCAATCACATAGCGAATACCCGGCACGGTCAATGATGTCTCAGCAACGTTAGTGGCGAGAATCACTTTACGGCCAGGGTGGCTCTGGAAAATTTTCTGCTGCTCGCTGGGTGATAAACGGGCATAGAGTGGCAAAATCTCGGTGTGTTTTAATTGCGCTTTACGTAATACTTCGGCGCATTCGCGAATCTCACGCTCACCGGGTAAAAACACCAGCACATCACCGGGTAAACGTTTTTCACGACGCTCATGCTCGGCAATATCGAGCAGGCCATTGAGAATACCCTGATCAACACTGATATCTTCCTCAACGCTATTGCCATCTTCATCTTGACTGGCAACCAGCGGGCGGTACCAAGTATCCACCGGATAGGTACGCCCCGACACTTCAATAATCGGTGCATCATTAAAATGCTCAGAGAAGCGCTGCAGATCAATAGTTGCCGAAGTAATAATCACTTTTAGATCAGGTCGACGCGGTAAAATCTGTTTGATGTAACCCAGTAAAAAATCAATATTGAGGCTGCGTTCATGCGCTTCATCAATGATGATCGTATCGTAGCGCTGTAAAAATCGGTCACGAGCGGTTTCCGCCAGCAAAATACCGTCAGTCATCAGCTTAACCAGCGTACCTTCGTGGCTCTGGTCTTCATAACGCACCTGATAACCGACCAGCTCACCTAGTGGCGTGCCCAGTTCTTCAGCAATTCGCGCGGCAACACTGCGCGCAGCTAAACGACGAGGCTGAGTATGACCAATCAAACCATGAGTGCCACGGCCCAGTTCCAGACACAATTTTGGCAACTGCGTGGTTTTACCTGAACCTGTTTCACCGGCAATAATCAAAACTTGGTGCTTGGTTAAAGCCTCTTTAATCGCAGCACGGCGCTCAGCGATCGGCAAGCTATCATCGTAATGAATGCTCGGAATGCTTAAACGGCGGTTATTCACTTGCGCGCAAGATTTATCAACATCCTGCTGCCACTTGGCTAGTGCCTGTTCATGCTCAGGCTGCTTAAGTAGCGACAGTAGACGCCGACGAAAACGATGTTGGTCAGCGCACTTGGCGTGCTGAAGCTGTGAAAGTAATGCGTGTTGATTGACGTGCTTGCTCATTAACGACTAATAACTATCCAATATTGAGCCGACTATTGTCGCAGATTTACTCTGTAACTGCTGAGCAATTGCGTTGACGCTAGCGCCTATCAGCACAGATAACTTGTATACTGAGCACTATATTGTCCGCTTATCCGCTTGCCTAGCCTGTTGCAGGCCGCGGTATTACAAGGATCAGATTTTATGCTTATGGTTATTTCTCCAGCAAAAACGCTGGATTACACAAGCCCCCTTGCCACTCAAGACTTTACTCAGCCGCGTTTTCTTGAGCAATCCAGTCAATTAATCGAGGTATTGCGCGAGCTTTCCCCAAATGAACTGGCTGAGCTAATGAAGCTCTCAGACAAACTTGCTGGTCTGAATATCGCGCGCTTCACCGAATGGCAGCCTGACTTTACTCTTGAGAACGCGCGCCAAGCTATTTTGGCCTTTAAAGGCGATGTGTATACCGGCTTAGACGCTGAAACTTTTAGTGCAGACGATTTCAACTATGCCCAGCAACACCTGCGTATTTTATCCGGCCTCTATGGGGTGTTACGACCATTGGATTTAATGCAGCCCTACCGTTTAGAAATGGGCACCAAACTAGAAAACGATGCAGGCACTAATCTTTATGAGTTCTGGGGTACAGGCATTACCGAGTCGCTCAATCAGTGCTTAGCCGAGAAAAAGGCCAAAGTGTTGCTTAATCTTGCGTCCAATGAATACTTTAAAGCGGTCAAACCCAAGCTGCTGAATGCCACGCTAGTCAATGTTGATTTTAAAGACCTGAAAAACGGCCAATACAAAATCATCAGTTTCTATGCGAAAAAAGCCCGTGGCATGATGGCGCGTTATGTTATTCAGCACAGAGTTGACTCAGTCGATGCGTTAAAAATCTTTAACGAACAGGGCTATTACTATAGTGCAGAGCAGTCTAAACCGAATCATCTCGTATTTTTACGCGATCAACCTGAGGATTAGCCGTATGCTTCCGCCTGTTTTAATTCCACTGACGTGGCTGGCACTGCTGCTGCGTTACCCCAAGCGCACCTTGGCGATTGGCGTGCCGTTGCTTGCAGTGTTGGGTAGTATTGCTGCTTGGCTGATTTTAGATCAGCGCAATAACCAGTACTTGCTTGATCATCTGGACATGCACATCAGTTATGCACCAACGCAGTGCCCAGCGCATGCGCCATTGCTTGTGCAATTACGTAACAATACTGATCATTCACTCAAGGATTTACAGTGGCGGATTGCCGCCTACCGTCCTGGCGAGAATATCAATCTCATTGAAACCCTATATACCGAGTCGCGCTATAGCAGTTCAAGCCCTTTGGTTGCTGGTGCCCAATGGCAAACCTGCCTACCTCTGCCAAGTTTACGTGCGGGTTATCGCGCGAGCACGCTAGAGTTTCGTGTTGAACGTCGTCAAGGCAATTTTATTCGATAGTTCCGTAAGCTGCTGCACTTAACTGTGGCAGATTAGCGCCTGCTTGGTTACTATCGGTGACACTTAAGTATTGAGTGGCGTCATGTACATCTATCGTTTAGTTCTTATTTTAGTTGTTGGCATTTACCTGTTTTCACCTGCCATTATGGAGTGGTGGACAGTTCCAGACAGCGCATGGTATCAGCCATATGTATTATGGCTGATACTAATTGTGGTCACTTTTGTATTGCAGAGCCAGCACGATGCCGATGAGTTTTAGTCTTAGCCAGCTAGTTTTAATCAGCACCACCTATTTGCTGACGTTGTTTGGCGTGGCTTGGGCCAGTGAGAACGGTTGGGTGCCGCGTTGGCTAGTACGTCACCCACTGACTTATATTTTATCATTGGGCGTGTATGCCAGCGCTTGGACGTTTTATGGCACCGTGGGGCTGGCCCATCAATATGGCTATGGTTTTCTGGCGATTTACTTAGGGATTTCTGGCGCTTTTTTATTAGCGCCTGTGCTGCTCTATCCTATTTTAAAATTAACCCGCACCCACCAACTGTCCTCATTGGCCGATTTGTTGGCATTTCGCTTTCGTAGCAACTGGGTCGGCGCGATTACCACGATCGGAATGCTGTTGGGTGCCTTACCGCTCCTGGCTCTGCAGATTCAAGCGGTAGCTGACACCATCGGTATCCTTACCGGCCAACCCATTCAAAATCGTGTGGCCTTGGCCTTTTGTATTTTAATCACTTTATTTTCAATTCTATTTGGCGCACGGCACATCGCCACCCGTGAAAAACATGAAGGTTTAGTCTTTGCGATTGCCTTTGAGTCTCTGGTTAAGCTTATTGCTTTATTGGTGATTGGTGCTTATGCGCTGTTTGTCGTGTTTAACGGCCCCAATGACTTAGATCTGTGGCTGACACAAAACAGCGCAATGCTCAGCGAGTTACAAATACCTCTACAGGAAGGTCCATGGCGCACCTTGCTGTTGTTGTTCTTTGCTTCGGCGATGGTCATGCCGCACATGTATCACATGACCTTTACCGAAAACCTCAACCCGCGCAGCATGGTTACTGCTAGTTGGGGTGTGCCTCTCTTTTTACTGTTAATGAGTTTGCCAATTTTGCCAATTTTATGGGCAGGGTTGAAATTAGGCGCTCCCACATCAGCGGAATATTTCACCCTCGGTATAGGGCTCGCGGTCAATAGCGAACGTCTTGCGTTACTGGCCTTTGTCGGCGGTCTGTCGGCGGCCAGTGGCGTCATTATCGTGCTGACTTTAGCTATGTCGGGGATGGTGTTAAACCATCTAGTGCTACCCTTTTATCAGCCACCGGCTGAAGGCAATATTTACCGCTGGCTGAAGTGGACACGTCGTGCGCTAGTCTTTGCCATTATTTTAGCGGGCTATGGTTTTTATTTATTATTGCGTTCAGAGCAAGACTTATCCAATCTAGGCTTAGTCGCCTTTGTCATCACCTTACAGTTTCTACCGGGTGTGCTATCCGTACTGTATTGGCCTAAAGCCAATCGTTATGGCTTTATTAGTGGTGCCATCGCTGGTGTGCTGACCGCGGCAAGCGGTATGTTGCTACCCATGTTCAGCAATATCCAAGAATTTTACCTACCACTGCTTGATTACACTTATGTGCTGGATGATCGCAACTGGCACTTTTCCGCCATTGTTGCGCTGGGCATTAACTGCATTATCTTTATTTTAGTATCGCTACTGACCCGCGCCAGCCTTGAAGAGCAGCGTGCGGCACAAGCCTGCGTGGTCAACTACGTGCGTCGCCCTGAGCGCCGCGAACTTTTTGCGCGCAACCCCCAAGAGTTTGCCTCTGAACTGGCAAAACCGCTGGGTGCAGTCACCGCGCAGCGTGAAGTAGAACAAGCGCTTAAAGACTTACAGTTTCCCTTTGATGAAAGCCGTCCATTTGCCTTGCGGCGCTTGCGTGATCGTATTGAAGCGAATCTATCAGGCTTAATGGGCCCCAGCGTGGCGCAAGATCTGGTCAACACCTTTGTACCTTATAAAGTGGCCAGTGAAACCTATGTCACTGAAGATATCCATTTTATCGAAAGCCGCTTAGAAGACTATCAATCACGTTTAACCGGCCTCGCTGCAGAGCTGGATGCCTTACGTCGCTACCACCGGCAAACCTTGCAAGACCTACCTATGGGGGTGTGCTCATTGGCCAAGGACCACGAGATTTTGATGTGGAACCGCGCACTTGAAGATCTGACAGGCATCACCGCCAAGCGAGTGGTAGGCTCTCGTCTCGAGAGTGTTGATCAGCCGTGGCGCGCGTTACTGACGGATTTCATTAAAGGTCAAAGCGCGCACTGCTATAAGCATGCTTTACAAGGCGCCTATGCCTCACGCTGGATCAATCTACATAAAGCCGCGATTGATGAGCCCTTAGCACCGGGTAACAGTGGCTTGGTGTTACTAGTGGAAGATGCCACACAAACGCGCCTACTCGAAGATAAACTGGTGCATTCTGAGCGCCTTGCTTCAGTGGGCCGCTTGGCCGCTGGTGTTGCTCATGAAATTGGTAACCCCATCACCGGGATTGCCTGCCTCGCGCAAAATCTACGCTATGAGCGTGATGAAGATGCAGAAATTACTGAAATCAGTAGCCAAATTATTGAACAAACCAAGCGCGTCACGCGTATTGTCCAATCGCTGATGAATTTTTCGCATTCAGGCCAAAATCAACATGATAACCATGAGCCGGTACGTTTATTCGATAGTGCTAATGAAGCCATTCATCTGCTGAGCCTCAATAAAATGGCTCGAGCAGTACACTTTTTCAACCTGTGCGATACTCAACATTGGGTACTAGGTGACCCGCAGCGTCTTGCACAAGTACTGATCAACCTGCTCTCCAATGCGCGCGATGCCAGTCCTGAGCAGGGACATATTTATATCCGTACAACGGCCAGCTATTCTCATGTAGAGTTATTCATTGAGGATCAGGGCAGCGGTATTAGCGCAGCAAGTTTAGAACACTTGTTCGAACCTTTTTTTACCACCAAAGATCCAGGCCAAGGCACCGGATTGGGACTTGCGCTAGTGCACTCGATCATCGAGGAGCACCATGGCGATATTCGTGTTGAAAGCCCATGTGACCTTGAGCAGCAGCGTGGCACCCGTTTCCGGATTAACTTGCCCCGCCACAACCCATCCTCCAGCCCAGATCTGAAGGCTTTGCTATGAGCCGTACTCTAGCACTGCGTTGCAGTCTGATTGTTTAGAGAGAGTGTTAATGCACAATATTTTAATTGTTGAAGATGAACCTATTATTCGCTCAGCATTGCGACGCTTACTGGAACGCAATAACTACAAGATCAGCGAGGCCGGTTCAGTCCAAGAAGCACAAGAGCAGCATGATATTAGCGCCTTTGATTTAATCATCAGCGATTTACGCTTACCCGGCGCGCCGGGTACTGAAATGATCAAACTCGCCGAGCCTAAGCCGGTATTGATTATGACCAGCTACGCCAGCCTGCGCTCTGCGGTTGATTCTATGCGCTTAGGCGCAATTGATTACATTGCTAAACCCTTTGATCATGATGAAATGCTGCAAACTGTGGCGCGCATCATCAGCGATCATCAACAGGCTGCTGCACAATCTGAGGATGCCCAGCAAGGTGAACCGGCAGAGTTCAGCGAGACGCTAGCAGTGGATAATTCGGACATCGGCATTATTGGCAGCAGTCCAGCGATGCAGGCGTTGTACGCTAAAATCCGTAAAGTCGCTCCAACTGATTCAAACGTCTTGATTCAAGGCGAATCAGGTACCGGTAAAGAGTTGGTTGCGCGTGCATTGCACAATTTATCGAGTCGCGCTAAAGCACCGATGATCTCCGTCAACTGTGCGGCGATTCCTGAAACCTTGATTGAATCTGAGCTATTTGGTCATGAGAAAGGTGCGTTTACCGGCGCAGTATCTGCACGCACCGGTTTGGTTGAAGCGGCCGATGGCGGTACGCTGTTTTTAGATGAAATAGGTGAATTGCCTTTAGAAGCACAAGCGCGTTTGCTGCGCGTGCTGCAAGAAGGTGAAATTCGCCGCGTCGGCTCTGTGCAATCACAAAAAGTTAATGTGCGCTTGGTTGCTGCAACCCACCGTGATTTAAAAGGTTTAGCAAAAACCGGCGGCTTTCGTGAAGACTTGTATTATCGCCTGCATGTGATTGCTCTGCACTTACCAGCGCTACGCGATCGCGGTAACGATGTGCTAGAAATTGCTGACATTCTTTTGCAGCGTCAGCGTTTACGTATGCATAAAGAGCCAATGAGCTTTACTGAACAAGCACGCTTGGCACTGCAAAAATACAGCTGGCCAGGCAATGTGCGTGAATTAGAAAACGCCTTGGAACGAGCAGTGATCCTCTGCGAAGGTTCGCAAGTGACCACGGAACTGATGGGTATTGACGTTGACTTGGCGGCAGAGAAAAGTGCGCAAGACACATCCAACGCAGCTGTTAAAGCTGAGGCTGATGCGCAAGTAGACGCTAGTAAATTATCTTTGGAAGACTACTTCCAGCATTTTGTTCTTGAGCATCAAGAGCAAATGACGGAAACAGAGTTGGCGAGCAAGTTAGGCATCAGCCGTAAATGCTTATGGGAACGCCGTCAACGCTTTGGTATTCCTCGCCGCAAGACTTCAAGCTGATAAAACAATAAGGGCGGCTCATGAACCGTATTCTGCAAGATTTATCCATTATGCTGCGCGCCAATTTATGGTTGCTGCCGGTTTTAGCAGCATTGGTGACTGGCTTATTTTACTTTGTCGCACCACCACCACCCATGCACGCCACCATGAGTACAGGTGGTAGCGCTGGTGGCTATGCAAGTTTTGCTGAAAAACTACGCGTTGAACTGGCCAAAGAAGGCTTTGAACTCACGTTAATCAACAGCTCTGGGTCACGGGAAAACACCGAACGCTTATTGGCTAAAGATAGCTCGATCAACCTTGCACTGATGCAGAGTGGTCAAGAACTTGAGCTTGATAGCCAGCAGCGCCAACAACTGTATAACCTCGGCGCTGTGTATCAAGAGCCCCTGTGGTTATTTACGCGCGCAGGTATTGCAGTCAACACCCTCAGCGATCTATTGCCCTTGCGTACCGCGGTCGGTTCAGCCAATGGCGGCACGCGCATGATGATTAATCCGCTATTGGCTGCTAATAACATTAATAGCGATGCTCTACCGGCTAACTGGCACGCTTACAGTGGCAAAAAAGCCTTATCTGCGCTACTTGATGAGCAACTGGATGCGGCCTTCTTTTTGGGACCTGCTGAGAGCTCGACAATCCAACAAGCAGCCAGCCATACTGAGTTGCGCTTGGTGAATTTCAGTCAGGCCGCAGCCTATCACGCCCGCCTGCCCTTTATTACCGAAGTCAATGTCGGCCAAGGTTTATTGAATCTGTCGACTAATCAACCCCATCAAGACACCATTACTTTAAGCCCCGTCGCGATGCTCATCGCCAATGAATCATTTCATCCAGCCCTCAGTGCTTTGATTTTAGCCGCAGCACAAGAAGTAATGAAGTCAGGTACATTGATCGACACTCCTGATACTTGGCCACAAAACCTACCCCATAACTTTTCTACGCTCGCCGAAGTTGAGTATTTTCATAACAAGGGTTTACCTCTGCTGCAACGCTACCTGCCATTCAGAATTGCCTCGCTGGCCGACCGCTATATTATTTTAGTAATCCCCTTGTTGGTGCTGCTATTTCCCCTGTTTAAAATGGCTGGACCTTTGTATCGTTGGCGGATTCGTGCGCGTATTTACCGCTGGTACAAATATCTACGCGATGTTGACAAGCGTTTTACCAATCACACACTGCCAGAGCATCTCGACAGTGAAATCACGCGCTTGACCGAACTGCAAATGGAACTGGCCAAGGTCGAAGTCCCCTTGTCCTACACCAATGAGCTGTATGAACTGCACCTACATGTGCGCTATGTTCTACAACGCCTTGAGCGTCTAAAGGCAGCGCATAGCACAGATTAGTCCTCCCTTGCTTAGCGCCTTACTGTGCTCTCTAGGCACAGCAAGACGCGGCTTTATATTTGTTAAGTTAAGGTCAAATACCATGTCGATTCATCACTCAATTGTTCACTTTATTGAGAAAAAGCCCGACGATAGCCCTGCCGTCGTACAGCTGCGCGAAGAGACGCTACCCAACTCAACTGCCGTACAGCATGTGCTGGCTGATTTAAATGACAGCTACAACAGCAAACCCAGTAAAGCCTGGGGTTTGTTTCAGGCGGATAGTGCACAGTGGCCATTGCAAAGCTGGTTGTCCAACTACCTCGCTAAGCAAAGTGACTTTGTACAATTTACTCAGCAAGCGCTTGAACACCTAAAAAAGCAACTTGATGACAACAATCTCAGTCTGTCTGGGCATGTGCTGTTTGCCCATTACCAACAAGGTATGACCGAGCATCTTATGATTGCTGTGTTACAGCACAGCGATGGCATGGTTATCTCAGAGGGTTTGGATGTTGCTGCGGCACGTCATCTTGATCTGAGCCAGCTGCATTTGGCCGCGCGCATCAACCTATCGGAATGGCAAAACAACAGCCAATCCAAACAATATATTTCATTTCTTAAAGGCAAAAACGGTAAAAAAGTTATTGATGGCTTTCGTGATTTTTTAGGTTGTGAAGAAGGTGTGGATGGTCCCAGCGAAACACGCACCTTGCTCAAAGCCTTTAGTGAGTTTGTTGAAAGTGAAGATTTACCGGAAGAAAAAGCACGTGAGCAAACCAACAACCTGATCAGCTATGCCAATACTCAAACGCGTCGTGGTGAAGTGGTTAGCATTGAAGGCTTATCCGAAGTATTGGATGAAGAAAACCCGCAAGCTTTTTACAACCACATCCGTAACAAAGACTATGGTCTATCGCCTGAAATACCAGCAGACAAGCGCACTTTAAGTGCATTTCACCGTTTTACCGGTCGAGCGGAAGGCATTTCTATTAGCTTTGAGTCGCATTTGCTAGGCTCTAAAGTTGAGTATGATGAAGCCCGTGATATGCTGATTATTCGTCAACTGCCCACGCAACTTAAAGATCAACTTAAGCGTAACAAGGACTGATATGCGCCTCACCGATACTGCACTGCAACACTGCCTTTACCATTCCAGTACTGGGTTAAGCCTTGATCCTGCGTATGATTTCGGCTTGCCCTTGCATGAATGTGACGCGCGCTTGAAAGCATTGCGTAGTAGCCTAGATCGTCAGCAACAACTGCTTTGGGCCAATAATGGCCCCGCGCTTCTGGTGTGGCTGCAAGGCCCAGACTGCTCAGGCAAGGATGGTGTGATCCGCAATTGCTTGCGTGGCCTCAACCCTCAAGGCGTGCGCATCAGTGACTTTCAAAAACCGACAGACAGCCAGCGTCAAGAGAATTTCTTAGACCGTTTTCGTCGCCAGCTACCTGAGCCGGGCATGCTAACTGTGTTTAACCGAACACCTTATGAAAGTTTAGTCAGTGATCTGGCTGACGGCTATATCGATGACAGTCAAGCCGCTGGACGTTTACAGCAGATGCTGGAATTTGAAGCGCAATTGGCTAAGCAAAATATTCACCTTATTAAAATCTATTTGCACATCTCTAAAGACGAGCAAAAAAGACGCTTACAGCAACGCTTTAGCAACCCTGAAAAACGCTGGAAAATCTCCGCTGCTGATTTAATCGGCTATCGACACTTTGAGGCTATCCAGAACAATTGGAATCAAGCCTTTAGGCAAAGCAGCACCGCCTCCCACCCTTGGCATATTCTCCCAGCCAATAATAAACCGTTACGAAATTTACTGTTTAGCAGTTTAATTGCACAGAAACTTGAAGCTTTGGCCTTGCAATGGCCACAGCCCGAACTGCCCTTTGCTCTGGAAGATCTTGATAAAGCATGAGCCGCACTTGGCTCACTGCTGCACCTAGGCTTATAGATTTTAAGCCGTGGGTTCAATGTCAAATTTACGCGTCCCCCTGCGCTGCGCCAGACAGTTGCTACAACATCAATAGTGGTGATCTCACCTTATGTTACGAGCGCATCGCTCACTTTAAGAAACTCGCACGTAAACTGCCGCGTCTTAATCCGCAAACAACTGACATGCCCTCTTCTAGAGAACAGCTTAAATACTAAGCAGCGAACAAACAGCGACCAAAGCATGATGGTGTTTTGTCTATAATAATGCAGCAATACGGCTTGGCAATTAAACAAAACACCAACAACTATAATCTTTGTTTTATGTGTTCAAATAAGGCGCTGTACGCACATGACCTCTCATAAACTGATAACCCTTGTTATACAAATCGCCAGCCTCGCTGTTCTAGCTATTTTATGGTGGTTCAGCGCACCCATTTGGGCCAGCGTAGTTTTATTAATACCGATTTTTATTGTACCGCTGTTACAACGTCCTGCTGCCACTGAGCACGCCACGCAAGGTGCTGAGCAAGCTACCGAACTGGCGCGTCACTTATCGCACGCCACCACTGCCAGTGCGCTCACAGCTGCTGCCGTCAGCCACGCAGCGCAACAGTTGCAGCAAAAATTATTATCCTTGGTCAACTCAGCACAGCGCATTGAAAGCAGCGCCGGACATATGATCAACACAGAAGAGGCCACTGCACAGCTCAGTGAGCAAAGCCTTGATGCAGCCAGCACTGTTCGCAGTAACAGTCAGAGCGGGCAAGCCGGTTTAGAACAAGCCATTCTGAGCATGCAGATGCTCGCCCAACAGGCCGATAACAGTCGCTCCTTAATCGACAGTCTCAGTAAGCGCAGCAGTGAAATCCAGCAAGTCGCGGCAGTGATTAAAGGCATTGCCAGCCAAACCAACTTACTGGCTTTAAATGCTGCAATTGAAGCAGCACGTGCGGGCGAATATGGCCGTGGTTTTGCCGTAGTGGCCGACGAGGTGCGTGGTTTAGCCAGCCGCACAGCTGATGCCACCGAAGAAGTTGACAACATGTTGCAAGATATCCAACAACACACCAATGACGTGGCGGCACAACAACATAAGCTCATTGAAGATCTCAACAGCAGCGTGCTGCTGGTGGAAAACGCTGGCTCGCAGTTGGTAGATATTACTGAGCTGGCGGTTAATGTTGAGCAACAAGTGGCCAATATTGCCAGCGGTACACAAAGCAACCGCATGCAACTCGATGAGTTATTCAAAGAAGTCGCACAAATTCGTCAAGACCTCTCCGACAGCGACCAACAAACAGCGCAACTGAGTCAATCAGCCGTACTGCTCGAAGGTCAAACCGAAGGTGTCAGCGAAAAACTCTCCGAGGTTAGCCTGTCTGACTACCACCAGCATATTTATGAGCAGGCACAAGATGCTGCACAAAAAATAGGTGCGCAATTTGAGCAGGATATTAAGCAAGGCCGCATCAGCGAAACAGCATTGTTTGATCGCAACTATAAAGCCATCGCCAATACCAATCCCATAAAATACAGCACGGCCTTTGATACCTATGCAGACACAGTGCTCAGCGCCATTCAAGAACCTATTCTTGCGAAGAACAAAAATGCCGTATTTGCAATTACGAGCACGCCGCAAGGTTATATTCCTACGCACAATACTATCTACAGCCAACCATTAACTGGCGATTACCAGAAAGATTATTTAAACAACCGCAGCAAACGTATTTTCAATGACCGTGTTGGTGCACGCTGCGGTAACCACGAAAAACCACTGTTATTACAAACCTATATTCGCGAAACTGGCGAGCACATGCATGACATTTCCGTGCCTATTTATGTGCACGGTAAACATTGGGGTGGTTTTAGAATTGGTTATAGCCCAGAAGCGGACGTTAGTGCAGCTTAGTGTTATTTGAAAACCACACAGCAGGCTCAGCTTTTAAGATAAGGCGTGCTGTGTGTAACGCTTTAAGCGCTACGTTGATAAGTGCTGTCACTGCGTTCTTGCAGCTGATACAGCCAAGCAAAACCTTGCTCCCAACGGTGATGCCCCGATTGCACATTAATGTGGCCTGCTTGCGGTAAAATCACCACGGCACTGCCCCATTGCTGCGCAAACAGCAAAGCGCGCTGCGCATCGGCAGCGTGATCATTGCTTGAGCCGACTAACACGCTTGGAAACGGCAAGCGTTGAGTGGGCATTGGAGCAAAGTTAAGTAAGGGCGCTGGGCAATCTTGGCGTTCAACATCTGCCGGCGCGACCAATAACGCACCGCGTACCCGTGCCAACAAGGCTGATGATGCCTGCACAGCCCAATGCGCGACGGTGACACAACCTAAGCTATGCGCAATTAACACAACAGGACGTGGGTCTGCGGCAATCTGCAATTCAAGCTGGGCAATCCAGGCTTGGCGCTGCGGCAGCAGCCAATCACCTTGTTCGACACGTGCTGATTCAGGCAACACCTGTTGC
>Ga0265293_10009842_pt1 | contig 13576 bp, 18 predicted proteins | sample Munlanlewell138R_FD_192505 | JGI IMG/M metagenome (GOLD analysis project Ga0265293, IMG submission 192505) | Leachate microbial communities from a municipal landfill in Southern Ontario, Canada - Leachate well 138R | ecosystem: Engineered > Solid waste > Landfill > Unclassified | place: Canada...
GGTGGCGGGCGTGACCGAGTTGCTCAAGACCACCGGCAGCAAGCTGGGACAAAGCTAAGTGAATAGCTGGGGGAGCTGATCTTGTCGTTCATTTTTGATTCCTTCTGGTATTGGCTGGTGTCTGGCGTCGTGCTGATCGCTGCCGAGGTCGTGATCTCCGGTGTCTATTTGCTTTGGCTGGGTCTGGGAGCCTTGACGGTGGGCTTGTTTGCGGCTGCCTGGCCGGATGCCCCCAACTGGTTGCAATGGTTGATTCTGGCTGTTGCCATGCTGGGATGGGTCGTGGTCGGTGTGCGTTGGCAGCGGCGCAGCCGGGCCAATCAGCCTGACATTGTCAATACCGGCTTGAGTGCTTACGTTGGCGCCCATGCGCAGGTCAGCGAAAGTTTTGTGAGTGGCCGTGGGCGTATTCGGCTTAACGATAGTTATTACAGTGCCACTGCGACCCAGAATCTGGAACAGGGCGCTGCAGTTGTGGTGTTGGCAGTGGACGGCGCTGAAATGCGTGTTCAGGCTGTTGAGCAAGATAAATAGTAGAGTGTAAGAACAATGATGAACAATCGTTACGGCAAGCTGGCTTCCTTGGTGTATCACCTGGACAAGCCGGTAGGACGATCTTTCGGGGATGTGGAGTACTACCTGGAGCGTTTGCATGGCACAAGCGGGCCAATTCTGGAGCCCGCAGTAGGCACAGGCCGCATTTTGATTCCCTTGCTGCAAGCAGGGCTGGATGTCAGCGGCTTCGATCTGTCCCAGGAAATGCTGGATTACTGCCAGCGTGAACTGGAACTGCGGTCTTTGAACTCGCCGCTTCAACTGGCAGGGTTTACGGATTTCACAGCAGATCGTCTTTTGGAGGCGATCGTGGTGCCGGCCGGCTCTTTTCAACTACTGGATTCGTTTGAGCAAGGTATGGCCGCGCTACGCCGTTTTCATGCGTGCTTGAAGCTAGGTGGACGGCTGTTGCTGGATCTGGACCCGGTGGCGGCGATTGTGAATGTGCAGCCCGGAATGCGGACCTGGTCGGCACCGCCGCATGGGCTGATTACCCTCAATGCCACTGCTCTGGACAAAGATTACTGTGCCCAGGTAAGCCGTGAAATGCATCGCTACGAGTTATGGGAGCATGGTGTCTTGCTGGAAACCCAACTGGAACAGTTCTCGCTACGTTGGTGGGGCGTTCAGGAACTGCGCATGGCGCTGGAGCAGTTGGGCTTTGGTGAGATTGTTATCTCCGGCGGGTATCAGTATGGCAAGACGCCTCAGGATACGGACGGGATTATTTCCTTTGAAGCGCGCAAGCTGTAAGGCTGGGGCTGAGCTTGGTGCCAGTAATCGTATTAGTGTGGTGACTAAGGTGGGTACTGTGCCTGATAGGGACAAGGGTATAGGCCCATACGTGAATGCTGGTGCTGCACCAGCACCAGCAATGACAGGGCTGCAAGCTGGACTTGGATTCGGGTGTCGGGTTATTTCAGCCCTGTCCGCTTTCATACTGGCTCTACTGCCTGTATTCAGTCCCGCCGCACAAGGGCTGAGCCTGACGCAAGATGAGCAAGGCTGGGTTTATGTGAATGAAAAGGGCGCAGCAGTGTTACGGCCCTTCATTTACGACAATGGCCCTGATTATTTTGAAGAAGGTCTGGCCCGTTTCGTCGCCAAGGGGAAGATGGGTTTTCACGATCAATCCCTGAAAGTCTGGATACCGGCGCGTTACGATTTCGCCTTTCCTTTTGTGCATGGTAAAGCCAAGGTTGGCATGAACTGCAAGCTCATCCCTGAAGGCGAGCACCGCTCGGTTTGCTGTCAGCATTGGGAAACCATTGCCAATCCTTTGACTGCATTACAAGATCAGCCTGAGAACTAGCCTGTACACAGTACACTGCAGGACAGAACATATCCGGAGAGCACGATGAAGAAATGGGGAATCTTGGGACTGGTTGGCGTTTTGTCTGCTTGCGCGAATCAAGCCTCGACACAGCCACCCGTGGGTATGGCCAACCCGGCTTCGGCTTATTGCGTGGAGAAGGGTGGGCGATTGGAGATCGTCAATACACCAACGGGGCAAGTGGGCATGTGCACTTTGCCGGATGGTACGGTGATTGAGGAGTGGGAGCTGATGCGTCGTGACCACCCTTCAGCAAAGTCCTGAAGCCAGAGAGTAAAAGCCAGCGAAAAGCTGGCTTTTTTGTCAGCGTTCGATGCGGACTTCAAAGTACGCTTCAGACTCGCCCAGATCGCGAAAGCCGTCACTCATGGCGCGCGTGGCAGCGGCAATCCATTTCTTGGCCAGGGCAATGTCCTCGCCGGATAACTCCGTCTCTGCCGTTTCTTCGGCCAATTGCCAGGCTCGATAGGCCTGGACCACAGCCTCCGGGCCTTGCATGACTTTTTCTAAGCTGCGGCGAAAACGCTCCTCAGCCTCGCGGCGGCCGCGTTCGGTGATATCGGAAGGAGCGTCGTGCAAAGTAATGGTATAGGACATGATGCTTCTTTTTTTGCTGTATGGATGAACAGTAATTTAGCATGCCTTTTTATCTTGAGCCAGATTTTTGTGATATCTGCAGCATGAATTGTTAGTTCACTTCTTTGACGTTTTTGTGCTGCTGGAACCAGGTCGCACGGTTGCTGGGCTCTGGCCGACTGCCCAGCGTTGATGTTCTACCAGGGACTACCCGTTCTAGCCCGTGGGTATACTGTTCCAAACAGATTTCCGCTCTCTTTTTTTCATTGCCGAGGTTCAGGGTGCAGCTTGTCGTGATTGGCAGTATTACCGTTGATATTGTGGTCTCTGGCATGCCAGCCGAGCTGGCGCGTGGCGACAAGCAGGAAGTGGGTTCGATCGACTTGTATCCAGGCGGCGGTGCACTAAATGCGACAGCCAGTTTTATGGAGCAAGGCGAGTCGGTTCGACTCTTGGGGGCGCTGGGTCGAGATGGCCTAGGCGGCTGTTTGCGAACCCATATTGAGCAACTAGGCATTGATGTCAGCAGTATGCAGCGTTGCCCTGATCAACCTACAGGTAAAGCCATTGTTCTGGTAGGGCCTTCCGGAAGTGCTTCGGTGCTGGCCCGACGAGGTGCCAATGCCTGCTTGCGTGTTCAGGCTCAAGATCTGCAAGCAGACTTGATCTACGTGGCCCCTGTTGCCTTGCAGCCTATGGAAAGTTTGGCGCAGGCCTTAGCTGAAAGAAGCGAGACGTCAGCTTGTTTGGTGGTCAATCCCAGTGTGGCTTGTTTGCAGCATCAAGGACTTGGATTTCAGCAAGTTTGCGCGCGGGCCGATGTGCTCGGTTTAAATGCAGTAGAGGCCCAAATGTTGGCAGGTGTTAAGGACACCGATATTGAGCTGGAATTATCCATTCATCAAGCGTGCGAGCTGGCCACGCGTTTGCAACATCATCCCCAACAAGCTGTGCTGATTACCTTGGGTGTGCAGGGGGCGGTATTGGCTTTTAATGGACAACATTATGTGCAGCCTGCCAGTAAAGTCATGGTGCGTTCAACAGTTGGGGCCGGGGATGCGTTTCTGTCCAACTTTGCCTTGGCCTGGAAACGGGGCCTGGAACCGCTAGAGGCCCTGGATTTGGCCAACCAGGCAGCGGCAGCAAGGTTGGAACAGTGGGCGGCCAATACGTTTCCGCCTATGTTCGGGCAAAGCGCAGATGACGTTCTGGCTTGGTGAGTATTGAATAAAAGAACACAGTAAAAACAATCGCAAAGGAAGGGGAGATGGCTGTCACTGTCATTATTGTCGGTTTATATCTACTGGTGATGGTTTTACTGGGCATCACACTCTGTCATACCCGTCCCAAGACATGGAAACGTGATACGGCTTTATTAATGGTTACGCCCTTGGCAGTCCCCGTGGTTTACGCAATTTTTACCGTCTTCAGTGGATAGAGCGCAGACGCGAAGTGTCTGTGCAGAGGCTGTTGTTCCATGTTGCGAGCTTGTTTGCTGCAGAAATACGCTCGTGTGGCTCGAGCCTGGTCTTTGTGTCTGTGCTGTACGGGATCTTGACAATCGTTGACTTCATGTTCTGAGGAGGGGCAGTTACCATGGTTTCAAGCTTGTTTTAGTTGAAATTTCAGGATGTGCGCCATGATTACTACCTTGAATCTGATCGATTATGTACCAGTGGTATTAATGCTGGCTGGTTGCGGGACCTTGGGCTTTATTTTGCTGTCTTTCTGTCTGCATCGCTCATAAATTGCGCCGGGCATTGTCTTACTTTGTCATAAAACCCGGCTACTTACGCGTGATTTCAACTTCTTCTTTTACTTAACGTGTTGCTTTTGCTGCACGCCTGCCATTGCTCACTTTTCCTATCTAACAAGTGTAGTAAGCTATTTCCACGATCTGTTTCGCGACCAGCGCCTGAAAGCTTTTTCTAGCTTGCGTTAACAGCAGACGCTGCTTGGTCAATAGTCGTGTCAAATGACAAACCAGGCCTCAGCAAACATCAGGTCAAGGAGAAGGAAATCATGTTTTTCCGCTTAGTTTCTGCTTGTGCAGGCTCTTTGATGTTATCGGCATGCGCCAGCTCCAGCCAAACGAGCACTGCGCCAGCGACCCAGGCTAACTTGGCCTCGCTTTTTTGTCAGAGCATGGGCGGACAAACCATTGTTCACGAAAGTGAGCGTGGCGCTTATGGAACCTGTTTGATGAAAGATGGCTCGGAGTCTGAGGAATGGGCCTTTTACCGTAGCTGGTATCCCCGCATGGACTGAATTCTTTGCCAAATGTGGTTTTTTTGTGGTGTTACCGCACCGCGATCGTGGGCGAAGGTGATAAACTTAGCCAATCAAATGTGTTATTTGGGAAGTAGAATCTTATGAACTCAACGCGAACTACCCGTCGGCAAGTCTAGCCGTGGCCGCGTAGCGTTTCGTTTGCTTTCCAAGAACGTTCAATTCAAAAGCGCGGCTTTTTCAAGGCCGCGTTTTTTATTTCAGGAAGTGTTATGGTCCGAATCACACTGCCCGATGGCTCCCAGCGAGAGTTTCAGGGCCCGGTTTCCGTCAGCGAAGTGGCGAACTCGATTGGTACTGGCCTGGGCCGTGCCGCCCTGGCAGGCCGTGTCGGCACGCCAGGTACCGAGTCGCGTCTGGTGGACACCTCGTATGTGATCGACCAGGACAGCCATTTGGCCATCATCACCGCCAAAGATGCGGATGGTCTGGATTTGATTCGTCATTCCACCGCCCACTTGCTGGCTTATGCCGTCAAGAGTCTGTTTCCGGATGCCCAGGTCACGATTGGCCCGGTGATTGACAACGGCTTTTACTACGACTTTTCCTACAAGCGCGCTTTTACGCCCGAGGATCTGGAAGCCATTGAGAAGAAAATGGCAGAATTGGCCAAGAAAGACGAAGTGGTCACTCGCGAAGAATGGCTGCGTGATGATGCTGTTGAGTTTTTCAAGAGTATTGGCGAGGACTACAAGGCAGAGATTATTGCCTCTATCCCGTCCAACGAGCCCATCAGCCTGTACCGCGAGGGCGACTTTATCGACTTGTGCCGTGGCCCTCATGTGCCATCTACTGGCAAGCTGAAAGTGTTCAAGCTTATGAAAGTGGCCGGCGCTTACTGGCGTGGCGACAGCAATAACGAAATGCTGCAACGCATTTACGGCACTGCCTGGGCGACCAAGGAAGATCAGCAAGCTTACCTGACCATGCTTGAAGAGGCCGAGCGCCGCGACCATCGTAAACTGGGCCGTGAGCTGGATCTGTTCCACTTCCAGGAAGAAGCTCCCGGTCTGATTTTCTGGCACCCCAAGGGGTGGGTGATCTGGCAACAGGTCGAGCAATATATTCGCCGCGTCTATCAGGACAATGGCTATCAGGAAGTGAAGGCGCCGCAAATTCTGGATTTGTCGCTGTGGAAGAAAACGGGCCACTGGGACAACTATGCTGAAAACATGTTCACGACCGAGTCGGAAAATCGTGTGTATGGCTTAAAACCCATGAACTGCCCCGGCCATGTGCAAATCTTCAACTCCGGTTTGCATTCCTACCGTGAACTGCCGATCCGTTACGGCGAGTTCGGTCAATGCCATCGCAACGAACCTTCGGGTGCCTTGCACGGCATGATGCGTGTGCGCGGTTTTACACAAGATGACGGTCACATTTTCTGTACCGAAGATCAGCTGCAAGACGAGTGCGCGGCTTTTACGGCTCAGTTGCAAGCCGTGTATGCGGACTTCGGCTTTACCGAGATTTTGTATAAAGTGGCCACTCGTCCTGAAAAGCGCATCGGTGACGATGCGGTCTGGGACAAGGCTGAACAAGCCCTGATCGAAAGCTTGCGCCGTACTGGTTGCGAGTTCGAGATCTCTGAAGGCGAGGGCGCTTTCTATGGTCCGAAGATTGAATACACACTGAAAGATGCCATTGGCCGTCACTGGCAGTGCGGCACTATCCAGGTGGACTTCTCCATGCCAGCGCGTTTGGGCGCCGAGTATGTGGATGCCCAGGATCAGCGTCGCGTGCCAGTGATGTTGCACCGTGCTATTTTGGGTTCTTTCGAACGTTTTATCGGCATGCTGATTGAAAACCACGCTGGTGCCTTGCCGGCCTGGTTGGCTCCAGAGCATGTGGTGGTATGCTGCATTTCTGAAGGTTCAGCTGATTACGCCCAGTCCGTAGCGCAAAACCTGAAGAAAATGGGGTTCCGTGCTTCCTCTGATTTGCGTGGTGAAAAAATCACTCGTAAAATTCGTGAGCACAGTATGCAAAAAGTGCCCTATATTCTTGTCGTGGGTGAAAAAGAGCGTGAAAATGGCGCAGTGGCCGTACGCGCGCGTGGTGGCGTGGACTTGGGCGTCATGCCAATAGCCGATTTTTCAGCACGATTGAAGCAAGAGATCGATAGCCGTCAGTAAAACAGAAACGCTATCGTTTTTATCGACATTTTTAGGAGTTTTCGACATCGCAACCGAGAAAAAACATCGCATCAATGGTGAAATTCGTATTCCAGAGGTGCGACTCATTGGAGTCGAGGGTGAGCAGCTAGGTATCGTCAAGGTGCCTGACGCCTTGGCAATGGCAGAACAACATGATGTGGACTTGGTGGAAATTGCCCCTACGGCTGCACCACCGGTTTGTCGTCTGATGGATTACGGCAAATTCCGTTATCAGGAACAGAAGCGCCAACAAGAAGCCAAGGCCAAGCAGAAAGTCATTCAGATCAAGGAAGTCAAGTTCCGTCCCGGCACGGACGAAGGAGACTACCAGGTCAAGCTGCGCAATGTGAAGCGTTTCATCGATGATGGCGATAAAGTCAAGGTGACTTTGCGTTTCCGTGGTCGTGAGATGGCGCACCAGGAATTGGGAATGCGTGTGCTGGAGCGGGTTCGCGACGAAGTCAGCGAAATCTGTCAGGTTGAAGCAATGCCCAAGTTGGAAGGCCGTCAAATGGTCATGGTCTTGGCGCCTCGCAAGAAAGCGTCCTGATACTTTTGCACGATGCTGCCTGGATCCGCCCAGGAGCATTATGCGTCGCTCGACTCACTCCCAAGTGGTGAGTCGAGCGCAATCGCCTTTGCAGCTCGGCTGCAAAGGCGTTTTTCTCTAGGTGTGATATGCACGTTTTATTCATCATTGATCCTTTGCCCAGCCTGTCGGCTTACAAGGATTCCTCCGTTGCCATGATGCGTGCATTTTTGGCGCGTGGTCATCGCGTCAGCGTCACATTGCAGTCTGATTTGTATATTTCCCAAAGCCGGGTTCGTACACGTAGTCAGGCTGTAAGCATTGCTGCCGATGCCGATTTGCGTGCGACTTCGTGGTGGACACACCCCGAACCTGCGACCGAGCAGGAGTTGAATGCCTTTGATGCGGTCATCATGCGTAAAGACCCGCCTTTCGATATGGAATATTCCTATTCCACGCATTTGCTCAGCTTTGCGCAGGAGCAGGGGGCCAAGGTCTTCAATTCGGGCGCAGCCATTCGTAATCACCCTGAAAAACTCGCGATTACCGAATTTCCAGAATTTACCCCACCCACTTTGGTCACCCGTGACATGGCCCGCCTGCGTGCCTTTCACCAGGAGCATAAGGATGTGATCGTCAAACCACTGGATGGTATGGGCGGCATGGGTATTTTCCGTCTGCAAGATCCAGAGCCCAATTTGGGCGCCATCCTGGAAACGCTGACGGCGAATGGTACGCAAACCATTATGGCGCAGCGCTATATCCCGGAAATCGTCAAGGGTGACAAACGCATCCTGATTATCGATGGTGAACCGGTGCCTTATGCCTTGGCACGTATCCCCTTGGCAGGTGAGACGCGCGGCAACCTGGCTGCAGGTGGTCGAGGGGTTGCCCAAGCTTTGTCCGAACACGACTGGCATATTGCTCGTACCCTGGGCCCTGTACTGGCCGCTCGTGGTTTGCTGCTGATCGGTCTGGATGTGATTGGTGACTACGTCACGGAGATCAACGTGACCAGCCCAACCTGTTTTGTTGAAATCACGGACCAGACAGGCTTTGACGTTGCGCAGCGTTTTGCCCAGGCCGTCGAACAAGCGACGGGACGCGCGTGATTCGCCTTGCCTTGATCATGCATGAGCCTCTGGCCAGTGCGTTTGCCAGTTGTGCCGAGCACGTCTTGGGTGAAAAGCCCGATCTGTTTGTCTTTGACATACAGGCCGACGAATGCACCGATACAGCGGTAGATCGCTTGCTGGAGCGGTTGCACACACAAGCGCCGGACGCATTGGCCACGCTGATCCTGTGTGATCTGTACGGTGCCACACCCTTTAATGTGGCCCGGCGGGTTCAGCAAGCTTTGCAAGATCAAGGGCAGGGCGCTTATTTATTGACTGGCACCAATATGTGTATGGTGTTGAAAGCCTTGACCGAGCGACGTGACAATCCTGAGCAGTTCGCCCAGGATGTCATGGCAGGCGCATTGCGTGGCATTGTTCACGCAGACTGCCATTGCTAATTTGAATGTTCATTTTCATTTTTCAGTTGCCCTTATGCCTAGCGTATCCATCACGATTAGTAATAAATTAGGTCTTCATGCTCGGGCAGCAGCCAAGCTTACTCAGTTGGCTGGCCGGTATCGTAGTGAGATTTTTATCGCGCGCGGATCTCAACGCGTGAATGCAAAAAGTATTATGGGTGTCATGATGCTGGCCGCCGGAATGGGGGTCACCGTGGTTATCGACGCTCAGGGCGAGGATGCCGACCAGGCCCTCAATGATATTCAAGCGTTGTTTGATGCCAAGTTTGGTGAAAACGAATAGGGAAGCAATCCATTCATGAATAGTGCAGCAGCTCGTACCCCGGCACCTGATTTGCCTTCGATGTTTACCGCTCAAGGTCAAGCGGTCGGTAAGGGGTACGCCATTGCCAAAGCCGTGGTGATGAGCGCAGCAGCACTGGAAGTTCCTCATTATCGGATTGCAGCCGAAGACGTTGATTCTGAAAGCCAGCGCCTGTTAAGCGCCATGGCCAGCACCCGCGATGAGCTTCGCACCATGGTTGATCAGTTGCCTGTGGATGCCCCGCGCGAGCTGGCTCCCATATTGACTGTGCACAGCCTGCTGCTGGACGATCCCATGTTGACGCAGCAAACCTGCGCCATCATCGCCGAGCGGCACTACAACGCAGAGTGGGCCTTGACTTCGCAAGGTCAGATGTTGGTTGAGCAGTTCTCCCAAATGGAAGACGAATACCTGCGCGAACGTGGTGCTGATGTGCGCCAGGTTATCGAGCGGGTATTACGAGTTCTGGCAGGCAAGCCAGCCTTGTTGCCGGGTTTTTCTGCGGCTCAGGAAGAACCGCTGATTGTGGTCGCTCGAGATATTTCCCCAGCGGATATGCTCCGCTTGCGTGGTGGTCATTTTGCTGGCTTTTTGACCGACTTGGGTGGGCCAACCTCGCATACAGCGATTGTGGCCCGCAGTTTGAGTGTTCCTGCCGTAGTGGGCCTGGGAAGTTTCCGCAGTCTGATTCGCGATGGCGATTATTTGATTGTGGATGGTTTCTCCGGCGCGGTGATAGTGAATCCGTCTGAACCGGTGCTGGCTGAATACCGGGAACGTCAGCAGGCCTATCGTCGTGAACGGGCCGAGCTTGAGGCATTGCTGGATGCGCCTGCGATGACCTTGGATGGCATCCATGTTCGTCTGGAGGCCAATATTGAGCTTCCTGAAGAAGCCGAGCTTGCCTTGAAGGCGGGCGCCGATGGTATTGGCCTGTTTCGCAGCGAGTTTTTGTTTATGGGGCGCGCGGATCTGCCTTCCGAGCAAGAGCAATACGAGGCGTATTCTCGTGTTGTCAAGGCAATGAAAGGTAAGGTCGTCACTATTCGCACACTGGATATTGGTGCTGACAAGACTTTGGATGGTGACGCAACGGTAGCAACCAACCCCGCGCTGGGCTTACGCGCAATTCGCTACTGTCTGGACAAGCCTGAAATGTTTGCCACGCAGCTGCGTGCCTTGCTGCGAGCCAGTCAGTACGGGCAAATCCGTATTCTTATCCCCATGATTTCCTCCATGAACGAGGTCCATGCAAGCCGCCAGGCTATCGAGTCGGCAGCGCGGGAGCTGGAAAAATCCGGCACGCCTTTTGCTCGAAATTATTTATTGGGCGCCATGGTAGAGGTGCCAGCCATCGCTATTGCTATTGAGCCCTTTGTGCAGGAACTGGATTTTCTGTCCATCGGAACGAATGACCTGATTCAATACGTTCTGGCGGTAGACCGGGGAGATGCAGAAGTGGCCAGCCTGTACGACCCCATGCATCCCGCTGTCTTGCGCTTGATTGCGCATACCATCAATGCGGCTGACCGAGCAGGTAAACCTGTGGCGATTTGCGGGGAAATGGCAGGGGATGCCTCGGTCACTCGCATGTTGCTGGGGCTGGGCCTAAAAGAATTCTCCATGCATCCGCAGCAATTGCTGGATGTGAAAAAGGAAGTGCGTCTTTCGCATTCCAATGCCTTGCGCGTCAAGGTTGCCAGTGCCTTGAACCGGGCCGAGCGCATCGATTTAGCGACATTAGCCGCCTAAGTGGTTGAAAATAGATCAATTTAATTTGGCAAATATGTAACAAACCCCGGCTGTAACCCGATGAGGGATTCTGTTTGTAACAAGGTCCCGTATCCGGGTTTCAGGCTAGGTACTTGTTGTTAAAGGGTTTGTCACAAACCTTGAGCGATATCGTCAGAATATTTGAAATCAGGATTTACACTAATAGATTGGTCTGTATGCCTGGCACCGATAGAATGGCTCTTAGGGGAGTTGTAACAAACCCAAGGCCGAGCCGGAAGTCGCACCAGGCATCGGCCCATTTTATCTAGCGACCTTGGAATAGTAGAAAGGAAATCTTATGAAACTGACTCGTGCTCATTTTGCTGTCATGGCCGCTGCTGCTTCGATGACTCTTTTGGCTGCGTGTTCCAAAGAGGACGATAAAGCCGCTTCGAGCGCGCCACCGGCTCCTGTCGCTGCGCCACAATCGACGGCGCCTGCCACTGCACCTGCTCCCGAAGCTGACAAATCCATGGAGCAAAAAACGGAAGAGTTGAAGCAGGACGCCGCTAAAGTTGCTGAAGACATCAAAAAAGAAGCAGAGGAACAGAAAGAAAACGCCAAGGAAAATGCTAACTCCTTGAAGGAAGATGCCAAGGCTGCCGGCGATAAAATCGCTGAAAAAGCAGACGAAGCCAAGGACGCTATGGCTGAAGCTGCCAGCCGTACTGGTGATGCGATTAAAGAAGGCGCAGCCAAAGCTGATAAAGCCATTCAGGACAAACTGGGTAATGGTGTTGACTCTTCACCATCTTCCGTTCCTTCAGAACAAGCCAAACCTTAAGGCTTGAATAATTGGGCAGCTTGTCTGGCCAGATGAAAAAAGCGGGTGCCTTTGGCACCCGCTTTTTCTATACTGCTGATAGTGTCAATATTTTCAGGAGAGGACCATGATTAATCGTAGCGAGTGGCTGGAAGATCTACAAAAAAATGTTTCGGAGCTGATCGCCAAAAGTCCGGCTGCCGATATTGAGCGCAATGTAAAAGCCTTTATGGGACAGGCCTTCAACCGTATGGACTTGGTCACCCGTGAAGAGTTCGATACTTACCAGTTGATGCTGGAGCGTGCGCTGGCTCGTGTGGCTGCTTTGGAAACACGTTTGCAAGCCTTGGAAGGGCGCCAAACTCCTGTTCCTCAGGAAGGTGATGCTCCTGCTCAAGAGGGCAGCCAAGGCTGATAACTTCATTTGAATACTGTTACCAGGCCTGGGGGTAGGGGCAAACATTCGGCCAGCCCCTTGCTTATTGCTGTTTTTCTTGTGTTGACCGGGGTGTGCGCCGCACTGCATGTGTGGAAAGTACCCCCGGCTTTGCCTTTTATGCAGCGGGAGTTGGGCATGGACCTGGTGCAGTCGGGTTTTTTGCTGGCGAGCGTGCAAATGGCCGGCATGTTGCTGGGGCTAGGTATAGGACTGATTTCCGAGAAAATCGGCTTGCGCCGCTGCATTCTGACGGGGCTGGGCATTTTGAGCCTGGCTTCGCTGATTGGTTCTCTGTTTGAGCATAGTTCGCTGGTTTTATTGGGCCGCATGATAGAGGGGTGTGGCTTCTTGATGGTAGTGCTGCCCATTCCTGCCTTGATCAAACGTATTACCGATGCCGCACGTTTGAGCCGGGTCATGGGGTTGTGGGGCTGTTATATGCCTGCCGGAGCAGTCTTGATGCTGTGGGCTGGCGCTGCCTGGTTGGCAGTAGGCTCCTGGCGTACGCTTTGGGTAGTTCTGGGCGTATTGACGGCCATCTTCATGGTTTTGACCTTTCTTCTGGTGCCGCCGGATTCTCAAACTCAAACCAAGCGTGCGACGCAGGATGTATCCGCTTATCACTGGTCGAGCCTGTTGCGCACGACCTTAAGCTCGGGCCGGGTTTGGTTGCTGGCCTTGGCCTTTGGCGTTTACGCGGCACAATGGGCGGCGGTCGTGGGTTTTATGCCCACTATTTATAATCAGGCAGAGATAGCGGTTGGCACGGCTGGTTTGCTGACGGCCTTGATTGCGGCTGGAAATGTGGTGGGCAATCTAGGTGCGGGACGTTGCCTGCATGCGGGTATCCCGCCTCATCGACTGCTGCAAGCCGGCTATCTGGGCATGATTGCGTGTGCAGTTCTTGCCTTCGGACTGACACACAGTTTGGTGGTTCAATTTGTCGCCATTCTGCTGTTTTCGATTGTGGGCGGTTTGATTCCTGCTACCTTGTTTTTTCTGTCGGTTACGGCAGCGCCGTCGCCAGAGACCACCTCAACCTCCGTGGGCTGGGTGCAGCAATGTTCTTCACTGGGGCAGTTTGTAGGGCCACCTGTTGTGGCTTCGGTTGTGCATGCGTTGGGCGGATGGCAGTGGGCTTGGGTGGCGACGGTTAGTTTTGCCGTTTTGGGCTTGATCATTGCCTGGCGCTTGTCACGATTGGTTCTGCCCAATGGCCGTTAAGTTTTGCTCTGATCACAGTCGGATCATTAGAAGCAGATAATGAAGGAGCCAGCTCAGCAATGCTGGCTCTGTTTTTTTGAAGAGAAAGCAGCATGCTA
>Ga0265293_10009846_pt1 | contig 13572 bp, 11 predicted proteins | sample Munlanlewell138R_FD_192505 | JGI IMG/M metagenome (GOLD analysis project Ga0265293, IMG submission 192505) | Leachate microbial communities from a municipal landfill in Southern Ontario, Canada - Leachate well 138R | ecosystem: Engineered > Solid waste > Landfill > Unclassified | place: Canada...
TACCCCTGTGTAGACAGCTGTTGTAAAAGGCCTTGAACTCATTGGGGGCTGAGCGAATGATAATGTAAGAGAGGGTGCCTACATCATACGTTACGCGGTCGCCCACTTCGGGGATATCTTCTTCGCGAGCGGCAAATTGCCAGGTTTTCTTCCAGATATGCTCCATTTCCAGCTTGGCGAACTCTGGGTCGAAGTAACGGCTACGAGGAACAGGCCCGCCTCCCCCAACAAAGTCTCCTGTTGCAAACAAGGCGGCGGGTGGTGTACGAGTGTCAGTTGCAAGGAGGTCTGGGTAAAGAGGGCTGACAGAAGTTGTCAGGCCGCGCTGGATCTTGCTTCGGTCAATTTTCATTGCATTCTCCGTTTCTGTACAGGCTGACGGAACTCAATCGGGTGTCCGCAGCAGCGATAAATGTAATGGTTGGGCAAGGGGGTCACTTACAGATAAACTATCATATAGTAACATAGCATTCTATAGTCATGCCCCAGTCGGGGAAACACTAAAAGGCTTAGCAACACGCAAACTCCGGCTCTTTTATAGTTAATGACACCAAAATCCCAAAAAAGTTTGGTCAGTAGGTGGCTGTTGCTTTAGTCTGTGCGGTCCTTCTATGTCATTGCTTTTGTGAGTATTTAATGTTCTTGTACGATCGAGCCCCGACAGAGTATGTCGGCCTTGGATTGGTTTAAGCATGATCTGCAAGGTCTCTCAAACTTGGTCCGTACGGAGTTGCCTGTTGCCGAGGTCTGGACGGCAACAGGCTGTTTTTTTTACCCTTCTCTGGATACATTGAAGAACTGCTCATAGCGAGTAAAAAGCTTGCGTTCTTCTTCGTACAGGTCGGCTTTGCCTGTGCTGTATTTGTGAGCGGGGCGGCTTTCTCTTGGGTTTTCAATGAGATACGTTTCGATAGCTGTGCGGGCTGTCTCAGTTAGCTCTATGCCGAGCTCTGCGTAAAGCTTGGAAATAGTGTCCATGGGGGCGTTGACGAAATCTTGATACTGGACATTGGCAATTTGGTCTCTAGGAATCACCCCGCTTTCGATCCGCTCCACAGCCTGATTGAGGGTCGCAGCGAGGTTGGCCGGGTTGGTAACCTGAGCTAAGGCGTCTTCCCCGATCGGTTTATCGCTGCGCACCCAGAACAAAGTGCCCACAAGACTGACCATGGAGGACACTGCTTTTATCGGGTCTCTGTGCATCCATACGAGACGTAAATCGGGAAATACCTGCAACAGGTCGGGCGCAAAGCGCAAAGCGTCTGGAGACTTGATAAGCCACCGCTTGCGGGGGTTTTTCCATTGCAAGAGTTTCAGTACTCGTTTTGCATAGCTGAACGCAGGCAATGCGCTGCGTTCTTGCATATAAGCGACGTAGGAGGGGCAGTAACCGTAGAGTGCCAGCCAGGCAACGCTTTGGAAGCTGAGTGTCTCTATTTGGATAAGCTCGGTAGGCATGCTGCCATTGAACTCATGCATGGACTCAATCTCAGGGGTAACCCTGTTCCATTGAGTCATGCGCTTGTCTGCAATCTCTATGCGGGGGTCAGTGTGGTAGGTCGCGGCTTCAGGTGGTGGTGCAGGAAACAAAGCCTCCCAGTGTTTGGGGGTTGCATTATCGGGATCCAGTGAAAGAAGATTTTGTATCGCTGAAGTGCCAGAACGCCCGGAGCCGAGAATAAAGATCGGGTTGTGTATTTCCTCGTCATCGATTTCCGGGTGACGCTTATAGGTGTCCTCAACTTTCAGCCGGGCCTCCAAGTGCATGAGGATATCTGAGCGTGTCATGATGCGCCCCATCAGTGACAGCTCAGCTTCTTCCTCAAGGGACTTGATAAAAACCTGGAAGGGCTCGTACCAATCATCGTGCCCAAAGTCTGAAAGCCCCGTATTGAGCTTGGCTCGTTCAATCAATGAGTTTTCATCGAGAGGGACAACCCCTTTTAAATCGAGGTATGTACCTTCTTCATTGATCCTGCGTACCCATTCGGGACGCTTTGGGGGAGTCCATTCTTTCATTCGGTAATTGAGATCCTGGTGCATTGTGCTGTTTTACCTCGTTTTAAAACTGTGCCTAGTACTGGCAGATGGGTAGGGAAGCGACTCAGCGGCTAACGGCTATTCACCATACCAGCGCAGTTGTGCTTTCCTGCGCCGCTCCATCATTTGCTCTCTTTGTGTGGGCGAGACTATTTTCGCCTGAGCGAGAATAGCGGGTAATTGAGTGGTTTTGACCAGGCGTGTAGTTGGCACCGGCGCAGTAGTTGCGCGATAGTTGCGAAATACTATGGTGCCCTCAAGGCGTCCACAAGGGTCAAGCCAATTATTGACGCCGGGGTCGTCGTGAGAGACTACAACCCGAAAAACGCCATCACCATCAACACTGATCTCATGATTGTTCAATGAGCTTTGACGACTGCTAAAATCGAGGGAGCGAGACCACACGTCTCCCAGTTGAAATGACCAATAAGCACCATTGGGCACCGTATCCATTTCAATTACGAGTGCCTCATCTTTTGCAAGCTCGAAGACAGCCATGGCATAGTTAGACGATGGGCTGCCAACATCTGAGGTTACAGTCCCAGGCAGCAGGACAAGTTTGTTCTTGACGCCGCCTGCGTTGCTTTTGTACATGTCGTAGAGGTTGATAGTAAAATCGTTGATCAGATAGCGTATAAATGCTGTTGCGCGTTCGATTCTCGCTGCCATTGCTTCTTCGTCAAACTCGTCCCTGTCGTAGTGGTTATCAGGGAGGTCGCTGATTCTCTCCAGGTAGAGTTCGCCGCGATCTCCTTCCCAGTCGGGCAGTGCCCGTCGAATCAGCATGAACTGATAACCGGATTCAGGCGACAGCTTGATCCAGTTGCCATCTTCCTTTTCTGCACTGAGGATGACTTCAAAGTGGCCGTCGTCATCGATCTCAAAGTCATCCCAGTCGTAATTGCCAGTAATTGCAACGCCGTCCTCGCCGAACACTCCATTAAGGGTCTGAAGCAGGAAAACAGCGATATCGCCTATGCGGCCTTTGAGGCGGTAGCGTTGGCTCCCGTCAACAAAGACTACGCCATAGAGGAAGTCCTGGCCGTTTTGACCCAGGGTATACATGCTGGTTTGCCAGCCAGTGTTGGTGTGTATACGGGGGTGGAGCATGCGTGGCGCTACGATAAAGTTGTAAGCCATGGCCTGGATTTCCATCAAGCAATGATACGCTTTTGCGCGATGCTGGGGAGTGCTCTGAAAGCGGCTACTGCTTTCTAGAGTGTGGCGCATGTCTTCAAGTGTCGCATGATATGTGTGCCAGGCTTGCACCAAGGCTGCGTTTGCTTGTACTGGTGGATGGAGAGAGCTCATAGCTTGGCCTTATAAACTTATACCGGAATGAGGTGTTTTATGGTCAGCTCAGATTGCCGACATATTTTTTCACAAGTTTATGGTATGCTAATTTACCATCGTTTTAAATGCAATGCTTCCATCCGCCGTCAGGCATTATCAAATTAAGGATGTGCACTATGAAGTTTGGTTACATGATGTTGGGCGTATCGCTCAAATACCAAGGCGCTTGCGCTGTGCGAGCTGAGCAGAGAGGGTTTGAGTCTGTCTGGTTGCCAGAGCATCTGGTGATGCCTGAAGTCATGCCGGATAGCTACCCCTATACGGCCGATGGTAAGCCTGGGATCGTGCCACAAACCCCTCTCTTTGATCCCTGGGTTCTGATCAGTCACTTGGCAGCGCAAACTACTACTTTGCGTTTTGGTACGGCAGTATACATTCTGCCTTTGCGCCATCCTTTGGTTACTGCCCGCGCGCTGGTTACCCTTGATCGCCTGTCCAGAGGGCGTGTTATCTTGGGGGCGGGCATTGGCTGGCTCAAGGAAGAATTTGATGCTGTTGGGCTGCCCTTTAACAAGCGGGGCAAATTGATGGATGAGATCATCCCGTTGCTTCGGCGGCTGTGGAGTGAAGAGGTTGTCAAGCATGAAGGGGAGCATTATCAATTTGGTCCGATTCGGTTTGAGCCAAAGCCAACGCTTGATACTGGTATTCCTATCGAAATAGGTGGTTCGTCACCTCCTGCTCTGCGCCGGATCGGTGCTATGGGAGATGGCTGGGTTGAGCCTGGTTCGCCAGATTTTGATGGCTTGGCGGAGAAAATTAAGCTTATTAAGCAGTACCGCAAGGAGGCAGGAAGAGAGCATCTGCCCTTTGAGGTGACGGTAATAGCTAACAATATCTTCAACACCCCTGAGGACGTGCGTCGCGCAGCTGAAATCGGTGTGACGCGTATTGTGGTTAGCCCACTCAATAGCCCCTACTCGCCCTTGACCTTGAAGGGGCCAGACTATGTCGATTTTGTCGACCGGTACGCTGATGCCGTAATTGACAAGGTGTAGCTTGCCTCATTGCCGTCCTGCACGCGGGTGAGCTGTGCAGGACGGCCTAGGTGGCTTGTGAGCCTGGGGGGTATATAAATATAGGTAGTAAGCAGATAGATGGATAATTAGCTCGTCGCCTTTATGAGCCTTATGTTTACTGTAGACCTAGCTGAGTTAATAGTGAGCTAAGATTCCAGAAGTCAGAGTTTTGAATAATTTTACCATCGACAACCTTGCCGATAGAGGCGCCACGCAGTTGGTAAGATCTGTGGGTTGCGGGTAAGTCGGGGAGGTCAGCGCTGTGGATGCCTTCAATGCGCCAGCCGATAGCATAAGAGTCGTCGGTTGTCACTAGTGATTCAATGTGGTTCACCACTTCTAGGGCTGACATGTATTCTGTATAAAAACGTTTGGTTGCCTCGAGGCCGATGAATTTGTGCCCCAGGGCAACATCTTCATAGACGATATTGTCTGCATAGCAATCCCATACTGCATTGAGGTCAGAGCCATTCATTGCTTTATAGTAACGTTGGATCAGTGCTTCTGTATTGGTGTTGTTAGTCATAAAGCTGTGGTTCCTCTTTTGGCTTGGTATCAAGTTGAGTGGGCTCGGGTGGCCTTGAAGAGAGCGTACCCGCGCAATTATGGTAACATACATTATGGTATGCTTCATTGTTAACTTTGTTGCTTCTTGACCTTGCTTCATTGCGCTAATCTGGCGGTCTCTTTTTGTACCGCACTCACGTATCTTAAAGCCCTGTATGGGCTGGAGTAACATATGACCATGACGGAACAACCGAAATGTCCCTATACGAGCTTTGATCCCTGGGCGCCCCAGGTTCTGTCCGAACCGCATGAGTTCTGGAAGGCCTTACGCAAGGATGCACCGGTCTATGAAATTCCCTTTCCCAGCATCCCGGATCCGGTATTTTTAATTTCCCGTAAAGAGGATCTGGAGTACGTTTGTAAGCATCCAGAGCTTTTTTCTAACTACCCACATACTGGCTTTATACGGTGGGGAGAGCTGGATGAGGAGCTTGAAGCCTTATTTCGAGAGAAGGGGGGCTTTAAAGTTATTAACGCCATCGCCACTGACGACCCCCCGGATCATACTATCGATCGCAAGCTGGTGAATTCCGTGCTGACTGTGCCTAAGGTTGAGCGCATGTCTGGCTGGATGCAAGAGATTATCGACGAATTAATAGGTGCATTTCCGGTCACTGGTGAAGTTGAGTTTATGACCGACTTTGCTATTCCATTTCCGCTGCGAGTGATCGCTACTATTCTCGGGTTTGAAATCTGGGAAACCGAGAAGTTTGTGGAGTTTACTGAGGCATTTACTACGTTCGTAGACCCAGGAAAGCCTCGGCAGGAAGTGCTAGATAGTGCCGAGACTTTTATTGAGGCGCAGAAATACTTGATGGCAAAAATCGAGAGCTTTCGAACTAGCCCGAAAGATGTGCTGCTGAGTGATATTGCTAACGCACGCCTGGAGAACGGCGAGCTAATGGCTGCTGACAAAGTGCTTTCAATAGCATTTTTGGTGTTAGGTGCAGGGAATGAAACTACACGGAATGGCATTGGCTCTACCATTTATCTCCTGGCCCGCCGCCCTGACTTGTGGGAAAAACTGAAAGAGACTCCGGCCCTGCTGCCGCGTGTTGTGGAAGAGTCTCTGCGCACCAACGCTCCTGCCACGATTACAACACGTACTGTGCGAGTGGATACTGAGATGGATGGAGTAGTGTTGCCCAAGGGAGCTGTAGTTGTGATGCTGTGGGGCTCGGGATCTCGGGATGAGGGTAGTTTTCCCAACGCTGGTGAAATAGACCTGGAGCGGTCAAACTTTCGGGGGCACACTACGTTTGGGCATGGTATTCATTTTTGTGTCGGCAATGCCCTGGCTCGTAAAGAGATAACGTTAACTGTGCAAGCCCTGCTGAACACGTTCGAACGGATTGAGTTAGCCGTGCCTGAGAGTGACGTACGCTATCAGCCCTCCTTAGCATTCAGAGCCCTTGAGTCCCTTCCATTGAGGTTCATTCGCAAGAGTAAATGAGGTCGGTAGACTCTCTAAAAAAGCCTAGCCAGTGCTTACTGCTAGCCAGTGCTTACTGTAAGTATGGTTATAGTTGTTTGGCATACTGTTTCTGGGTAAGATCAGATGCCCATTTGCTGCCCGCTGTCGTTTCGTGAATTTTTGAAAAAGCTGGGCAGCATACCAATGTGGTAAGTACTAATACAATACAACGAAGACAGAGTAGTAATTCACACGAGGAATGTTTTATGAGCAAAAAAATGAAGCTCAAAGGTGCCGTGTTGTTGAGCGCCAGTGTTGCGTCGATGGGGGCTTTCGCTCAGCTTGAAGAGATTATTGTCACAGCTCAGAAGCGTGCTGAAAGCATGCAAGAAGTACCTATTGCAATCCAGTCATTTAGTGCTAATGCGCTATTAGAATCCGGTGTAACGGATACACGTGACCTTGCGGTTGTTACGCCTGGTTTGAGTATGGCCCAGAGCGGCACTGGGAGTCGACCCTATATGCGGGGTCTTGGTGTTCAAGACACGACTGCTGGTCAAGAGTCATCAGTGGTGACTTATCTTGATGGCGTGCTGTTTCGTTCCTCAGTTGGTGCTTTTCTATCATTTGATAACCTTGAGCGTGTAGAAGTGCTGAAAGGGCCTCAAGGTACACTGTTCGGTCGTAACACCACTGGGGGGGTTATTAATATTATTACTAAAGACCCCAGCCACGAAACGTCTGGTAGCCTGGGTGCTTCTTATGGTAATTATGAAACCGTTGAAGCCAGGTTCTACGGCACTACAGGTATTACTGATAAGCTTGCTGCAGACCTCTCTGTGAAATGGAGTGATCAAGGGCGGGGTTATAGCCGCAACCTGGTGACAGGTAATCGGATCAATAAGGAAGAAGATAATATTTTTGCTCGTACCAAGTGGAAATATACCGGTGATACTGCCGACGTCACTTTCAGCGCTCTGTACAACAAGTATTCAAACGATATGGGTAATGTGCGGGGGATTGCACCAGGCTTTAAAGATCTCGACGGCAATACAACGCCTGGCAATAAGATGGACATCAGGAATACTATCGACCCATGGGTTGATTATGAAAACATGGCTGTTTCTCTGCGCATTGACAAATCCTTTGATGGCTTTGATTTTGTCAGTATATCCGCCTATCAGGAAGATGAAGTCGACTTTCTTGTCGACAATGATATGGCGGCTGCGAATGTAATGGATTCTGCAATCCTGTTCGACAATGATGCTTTTACTCAGGAGTTCCAGATCCTGTCCAATGATCCAGATGCGAGAGTGACCTGGATGGGAGGATTTTTCTTTATGGATGCGGGGGCGAGCAGCAATATTCTTATTTCTGGTCCAGCCTTGCAGTATGGTCCAGCGGGGAATCTAACCTATCTCAATGACCAGCGGCTTTATGGTGAGATTGATACAAGATCCTATGCCCTATTCGGTGAGATGAATGTCGATCTTGCGGAGCAGCACAGCCTGACCCTCGGGTTGCGCTTTACTCGGGATAAGCGCAAGGGGAGTGGTGGCACGCAGGCATTTGTATATCCTGACGCGCCCTTACCTAACTTTACCGGTTTGCCCATGCCTTTTGCTCCCGCTCAGGGGCAAAGGGATAGCTTTAGCGAGCCGACCTGGCGTCTTGTATACGACTTTAACGTCAGCGATGATGTAATGCTGTATGCAAGTTATAACCGGGGTTTCCGTAGTGGTAACTATAATGCAGTATCTCCTGCAGACCCTGCTTTTGACTCAGAAGTGGTCGACGCCTTCGAAGTTGGTTTTAAAAGTGAGTTGTTTGATGGCGTGTTGCGCCTGAACGGCTCTGTTTATTACTACGAAGTGGATGACCTTCAGCTGCAGACATTTGAGACATTCACGTCGCGTACAGTGAATGCAGCTAATGCTGAGATCACTGGAGCCGAGGTGGATCTGATTTGGTTGGCAACAGATGCGCTTACGTTTACGTTTGGTGCCTCCTACAGCGATGGTGAGTATAAGGACTTCCCAAACGCTCCTTCCAATCCACCTAACCCTCAAGGCGGTAACCTCCCTGCGGAAGCAGTGGATGCGAGTGGTAACCAAATCATTAATATGCCAAAGTGGCAGTCAACTTTGGGTGCTACTTATGAGCTGCCGACTGATAGCGGTATTTATACCACTGGCTTGAGAGTTACCTACAATGATGGATTCCCTTGGGAGCCAGATGGTCGTCTGGAGCAAGACAGCTACACTCTCGTTAACTTGACCTTGGGGTGGCAGAGTCTTAGTGAGGTCTGGGGAGTTCAGTTGATTGGTAGAAATTTAACCAATGAAAAGTACTCGGTACATACAGCTTCTACAGCTACAGGTGACTTCTATGCTCCTGCGGCTCCGAGAACTTACAGTATTGGTGTGAACTACAATTTCTAATCAGTTGTGAGCATCAACTTCATCAGGCAGGTGCGTAAGCTCCTGCCTTTTTTATTGTTGCGCTGAAAGGCTTCTAGCAAGCCAGGTCTCTAGCAAGTCAGTGAGTAGCCCTGCAGTAAGTACTTTGGGTTTGAGGGAAAGCAGAACTCCAGGCAGCGTATTGTTTTCAGCTGCCTGGAGCTCTTGTTGGCGGAAAAGGCTTGCTTGCTACACCTGCTCTTCTTTTTTGTCCAGTTAGAAGAGTTGTAAATCAGCGCCCATGCATCTGTTTAGATAAAAACAGCACCTAGTCCATTCTTGCCAACGGGATGTACTTTAGAAGGTCCTTGTGGATAAAAATCAAAACAGCTGGCATCACTATCCATTCCTCGGGATAGTTCCATTTCCATTGGGGCATCGCAACATTCCATAAGCTTTGCAACTTGTTCTTGAAATGCATCAGACTTGCGCAGTTCTTTTAGTAGTTCTTCGTCCTTGTAGGATTCAATGGCATAAAAAATCTTGTTGTCCCGGTCCCATCCATAGAATACAAAATTGCATTGCGCGTTCATGAAGTCCAAATGGGGGCGCCATAGCGAGTCAAAAATTTCTATAAACTCCTCCCTGCGCTGAGGGTTAACATGGAATCGGCTGATAAAGGCACTACTTTCGGTTGTAACTACTCCAGGCATGGGAAACTCTCCTATATTGATGTGATCTTAAAATTAACAATCCTCTTCATAGAAGCTGATTGTATGGTTTCTCGTGGTAAGGACTCAGTTCAGTGATATGACACCCTTTGGTCAATAATGTTCGGACTGTTAAGGAGCCATAAGCTGTTCCAATTACTAAAGTATGCCAAATACTATAGTGAGCAATCTACGTAAGCAGAGCAGGTCGTAAAATAAAGTAGCCGTGAATATTGCCAACTTCAGGGTGCTCTTTAGATTTGCCTGCAGTCTACAGGTGCAATGACTGGTTTGTTACTTTTTCAAGTTCAGGCTCTCTGCAAGAGCTTTGAGATGGTAAACAGGATCGTGACGATCACGGCTACCCGGTAGGTCAAAGTGAGCAACATAGCCCTCGTCAAGGATTTGACTCGAGGGTTGAATAACACTCCATTCATTAGTAATCTTTCGATGGCGAATTTTCCATTTGCCGTCACGCTTCTCAAATACGTCGAGGTAGCGTCCCCCACAAAAATAATCTTGGGGTTTGTCTATGGCCGAGCTCTCCTGTTGAGTTTTTGCATAGCGCTCACCAAAAAAGGCTGCGACCTTTTCCATGCCACCAAAACAGCGTTGAACAGCAATATAATAAGACTCAGAAGTAGCAAAGAGACCATCTATTTCGATGACGGAATGAGTGACAGTGTGCATGCCGTCGATCAGTACTTCTTTAAGGTTTTTGATAATGAAGTCGGCAAATTCATGAGCATTGCCGTTGAAGGATCCATGATCATCTATGGCGTCAGGATGATAGATTGTTTTCAACAAATCCAGGTCAAGACGGTCGATGGCGCGACAGTATAGTTTCAATACTTGTTCGATTTCGTCTTTATCGATCAGTCTTTGTATTTTTTGAGATGCATCAGTCACTGTGTCCTACCTCTACTTTATTATCCACGGGTGTGTATGATTACGCCTTTCACATTATAGCTGGGATGGCCTGGTTTGCGTGTTCTGGGTATGCAAAGCATACCCAGAACCCTTTTGTCCAACCCGCAGCATCATCATACTCTCGAAACCAGTCAGGTATCACTATGCGTTTGAGAGTGTGCCACTCACCACTACGCTTCAGCTTACTTCCAACTGTTGAGTTTCTGCCAGATTTGGTCGGTTAAAGAGTGTCGTTTCATAAGTTGCTATCCAGTCCCCATTCATCAAGCAGTGCTTTGTTATAAGCTGGGTTGGGTACATCAAGCTCTGTTCGACTAAAGCGCGGAGCGGGCATAGGTTGTACGACCCCGGCAATATCCCGGAAGGTCTGTGACTGTTGGTTGTGTGGATGATCCATTACCTCAGCCATGGACAATACTGGTGACACGCAGGCATCGGTGCCAAAAAACAGTTCTGCCCAGTGTGCACGAGGATGTTGTTTAAAAATATCTTCCAGCTGTTTGTGTGTGGCTGGATCTGTATCAGGGCGACTGAGAATCTCATCGATTTCGTCTTTGAGGCCAAGCAGCTCTAGCATGATGCGGCGGAAAGGAAGCTCAATAGCACCCACTGCAACCCACTCTCCGTCTGCGCACTGATAGCAGCGGTAAAAATAGTGGCTGCTATCGAGAAGGTTGCCTGCGCGAAGTGCGGGCCAGCGAGGAGTGTTGCGAAGCCCATACAACGCTGACATCAACAAAGCTGCCCCATCGATCATGGCCGTATCCACAACTTGCCCCAGACCAGACCTTGTTCTTTCAAATAGCGCAGTCACAATACCGAGAGCAAGCATCAAACCTCCGCCACCGTAATCGCCAGCGAGGTTGAGAGGGGGAAGAGGGCCAGACTCTGCTGTGCCCATTGAGTGGAGAGCACCGGTGAGCGAGATATAGTTAATATCATGCCCGGCGCTGTGAGCGAGAGGACCGCTACGTCCCCAGCCCGTCATTCGGCCATAAATAAGCTTGGGGTTTAGTGTTTGGCACTCTTCTGGAGAAAAGCCCAGCCGCTCCATTACTTCTGGCCTGAACCCTTCAAGCATTACATCGCTGCCACCAATCAAGTGTTTGAGCTTGTTGCGATCCTCTTGATTTTTGAGATCGAGTGCCAAGGTGCCGGCGCGGTTTCGATTTAAAACAGGGTTGGGGGTTGATGCAGGGCCCGGCCTTGAAATTTTCAAAACATTAGCACCCAGGTCGGCCAATATCATTGCAGCAAAAGGGCCTGGCCCAATACTCTCAATCTCGAGTACTTTCACTCCTTGCAAAGGGGAGTTGGTTTGCGGGGTTGTATTTGCAGGTTTGCTTGGGTTCGTCATTTTCACATACCGTAAGTTAGCATATAATAAATATTCAGGAGTTTATAAGGTGAGTTTTAATGGCCAATAATACAGCAGCTCAGGTTTCCGCTGGCTATAATGAGGAAAACAGTGGGCCAACTTTACGCCACGGTTTTTTGATCCATGATGTTTCACGCTTGCGTCGAACCGTATTTGACCAGCGTATGAAGCCCATGGGAGTAACACGTTCCCAATGGTGGGTACTGACCAACTTGTCTCGCCATGAAGGCGATGCGCTTACCCAGTCGGAGCTCGCCAAGTTGATGGAAGTGGGCAAAGTAACTGTCGGTGGACTTATCGACAGGCTTGAAGCCAATGGGCTAGTGATAAGAGCGCAGGATCCAAATGATCGGCGTTCGCGGCGCATCTCTGTCTCTCCCAAGGGAAAGCAGTTGGTGGAAGACATGCGATTCATAGCGATGGATATCAACTCCTCCAGTCTGAAAGGGGTAACTGAAGAGCAGCTACAGGTGCTGATTGATGTTCTGCAAACAATGAAGAAAAACTTGAGCTCTATGGAAGGTCGCTAAGTTTTTTGCTCTTAACTTGAAGCTGGCGTAATACACAATATTCGCTAAAGAGAGGGTTGAAGAATAAAGCTGGCTCCTTCAACCCTCTCGTTGCAATATAAATATTAAGCTATGGGCTCGGGTGCGCCAGGCAAAAAGTGGCTATAAGTGCCGAGAGTCATTCCGCCGTCGACGTATATTTCCGCACCGCAAATATATGAAGCGTCATCGCTGGCTAGAAATAGTGTGGCTCTGGCTATTTCCTCCGGCTCCCCAATGCGGCGAATCGGTTGGTCCTGATAATATTTGGCAAGCTCATCCACCGGCTCCTGGGTGATGTTGCCCATAACGGTGTTGACCCCCCCTGGGAATACAGCATTGACGCGGACCCCTCTGTGTCCCAGCTCCATGGCGGCATTTTTTGTAAGGCCACGCAGTGCCCATTTGCTGGTGCTGTAAGCAGCTACGCCATTCATGCCCACCAGCCCAGCAGTTGAACATATATTAACAATCGAGCCCTTTCCTTGTTGAGTCATAGTCTTGGCTACAGCCTTGATCCCGAGCCAGGGTCCCAGTACGTTAATGCCAAGAACTCGCTCAAAGTCACCTTTTTCAATATCTTCAATGCGCGCTGAGTGAACGACACCTGCATTGTTTACGAGGATATCGATGGTTCCCTGTGTCGCGACTGTGTCAGCGACAAGCTTTTGCCATCCGGCCTCGTCGGTTGCGTCTAGCTTGACGAAACGCGCCGAGTCACCAAGTTCATTTGCCAGTGCGGTGCCCTCTGCTTCAAGTAGATCTGCAATGATGACATGCGCGCCTTCGGCAACTAAGAGCCTGGCAGTAGCTGCACCCATTCCACGGGCACCGCCAGTAACAATTGCCACACGTTTTGCTAACTTTCCCATATCCTGCTCCTTGAGTCTTAATATAGTGAACTGTATGGTATTTTATGGCGCCTTCTGGCGTCGAAACTCTGTATTTTTAGCAGTTTTTGAACTGTTTACGGTCGAACATCTTTTTTGTTGATATTGCCAAGCTAGGAAATGAGTAGTGCTGGTAAGCACTAGCTGTACTCAAAGCCTGGGCCTCACTTAGCGGTGCTCCAAGTGAGGCCACTTTAATCTACCTATAAGTGCTTAGTTAGAAACAGGCCAACATTTTTAGGAACATTGTGGTTCCGATAATTGTTGTAGAGCCATTTCTTTTGCTTTCCCTCTTTGAACTTTCCCTGAGGCGGTGCGAGGCAG
>Ga0265293_10009848_pt1 | contig 13571 bp, 11 predicted proteins | sample Munlanlewell138R_FD_192505 | JGI IMG/M metagenome (GOLD analysis project Ga0265293, IMG submission 192505) | Leachate microbial communities from a municipal landfill in Southern Ontario, Canada - Leachate well 138R | ecosystem: Engineered > Solid waste > Landfill > Unclassified | place: Canada...
TGAATAACAGCGATATCGCGGCGATGGGCGGGCTGTGTCCGCTGCTTCTGGCCGCGATCCGTTCGCCGTCGACGAAAGCGCCGCCGCCCGCCACGGCGTGGCACAGCCGGTCCCGCAACGGATCGTAGAGCCAGCCGCCGAGAGTGCGCCCGCTGTCGCTCAGCGCCACGATCACACCGAATGGCGGCTTACCGTTCGCGAAGTTGTTGGTGCCGTCAAGCGGATCGACGATCCAGCACAGCCCCTTGGCCAGCCGGTCGAGCACGGCGGGTTCTGCATGCGCGGCTTCCTCGCCGACGATGGCTGCTTCGGGCAGGAGGCGGGAAAGTCCGTCCGACAGCAGGGCTTCGCTGTCGTGATCGGCAACCGTCACGACGTCGTCAGCCGCCTTGGCGGTAATGTCGGAAGCGGACAGCGCCCGGAAGCGGGGTAGAATGGCCGTTCTGGCGGCTTCGCGCATCAGGCGCGCAATAGCTGGCGTAAGATCGCCGATCATTTCAGGCCCCCGATCATCGCAGGGGCTTAAAGCCCATCCGGGCGAAACGCGCCAGCCTTCCCGATCGGGAGCGGCGCGTTTCGCGGTCCGGTGGTGTCAGCGGATTTCCTTGAAGGAAAGGCTGGTGTTGACGCGAGTCGGCTTGTCGCCCGCGCTGATGGTGTCGGCCGGGACCGTCACCAGCTTGGAACCGGCAATGACGCGGACGGCGGTCGGCGCGTTGCGATCGCCCACCAGCGAATCGATACGGCCGACGCGGCGGCCTTCCGCGCTGAACAGCAGCAGGCCGGAGCGCAGTTCGACCGATGCGGTGGCGGCTTCGGGAGCAGCATCCTGGGCCAGAACCGGAGTCGCAACGGCAAGACCGGCGGAAACGGCAACAAGCGTAAGAATTTTCACGATATTATCCTTTGCTAACCTGGGACAGCATTTTCCGTTAGCGGCTTTTCGCAACGTTGCCAAGCAAGGTTAGCTTGATGTCTTATGATTTTCGGTGGATCGCAAGGAGTGATGATGCCCGCCAGCCGCACCTGCTAGCTGCGATAGTCCGCATTGATGGAAATGTAGCCGTGCGTCAGATCGCAGGTCCATACCGTCGCCTGCCCGTCGCCAAGGCCGAGGTCGATTTCCATCGTCACGTCGCGTCCCTTTAGGTGAGTGGCGACCGGCGCTTCGTCGTAGTCGGTCAGCGGCTGTCCGTCCCGAGCGGCCCATATGCCGCCGAAGCCGATGGAAAGCCGGTCGCGGTCCGCCGGTTCCCCCGCTTTGCCGACCGCCATGACCACGCGCCCCCAATTGGCGTCCTCGCCCGCGATGGCCGTCTTGACCAGCGGCGAATTGGCGATGGCGAGGCCCACCTTGCGTGCGCTTTCATCGCTGACCGCCCCGGTCACGCGCACGGTTATGAACTTTTGCGCGCCTTCGCCGTCCCTGACGACAAGGTGCGCGAGTTGGCGGCACACGTCTCCCAGCGCGGCGGCGAAGGCGTCCGCGCCGGGCGAATCGAACGAAGCGAGCGGGGCGTTGCCTGCCTTGCCGGTCGCGAAGGCGAGCACGGTGTCGCTGGTCGAAGTGTCGGAATCGACCGTGATGCAGGAAAAGGTCCGCCGGTTGGCGGTGGAGAGCAGTTCCTGGAGAAAGTCCGGCGCAACCGCGGCATCCGTGAAGATATAGCCCAGCATCGTCGCCATGTCCGGCGCGATCATGCCCGAGCCCTTGATGATCGCCGAGAGCGTCACGGTGCGGCCGTCCACCACGGCGGTCGCCGTCGCGCCCTTGGCGAACGTGTCGGTCGTGCCGATCGTTTCGGCGGCGTCCCGCCACGAACAGGGTGCCGCGGCAAGCGCCGTGGCCACTCCCGCGCGCGCCCTGTCCTTGGGCAAGGGCACGCCGATCACGCCGGTGGACGAGACGAACACTTCACGCGGATCGCAACGCAAGTGCTCCGCCACCTGGCCCATGATCTGTTCCACCGCCTCGCGCCCGCGATAGCCGGTGAACGCGTTGGAATTGCCTGCGTTGACGACAAGCGCCCGCGCGCGGCCCGCCGTCACCTGTTCACGGCCCAGTTCCACTTCGGACGAGCAGCATACGTTGCGCGTGAATACGCCCGCGACAGCGGTTCCTTCCGCCAGTTCGACGAAAGTAAGGTCGCAGCGGCCCCAATCCTTGTATCCGGCGCGGGCGATGCGCGGGGTCGCGCCCGCGATGTCGGGCATGGCCGGGAAGGGGCTGGCGAGGGGGGAAACGGTATCGGACATAGGCGCCAGCGACTAGCGTGCCGCTGGTCCGCGTCAAGACGCCCGCGCGTTTCCGGCATGGCTTTCCGGTGGGGCGACGCCGAAAACGCCCCGCCGCACTGGACGCACGGGCCGCCATTGCCTATCTGCCGGAGGATGGGACACCGTTTCCTTGCCGCCTTGCTGGCTCTTCTCGCCGGGTTCGCCGCGCAGATCGCGCCGGTCCAGGCGCGTGCGCCCGATGGCAGGCACGCGCAAATCGGGGCCGTGGAAACGCGCGCGGAACTGTCCATTCCCGTCAGTCCGGTTGCGGGAGCCGTCGCGGTTTCGCCGCTGGCCAGGGGACGGCCCGTGGCGGTCACGCCCGGAAAGCCGGTTGCCCTCGCGCGTTGCGCCGCCGTCGTGATCGGAGTGGACCGCGCGCTGGAATAGCGCCGGGAACGATTCCGCTTTTCCGCTGGCGCCGCGATCGCGGACGACCGGCCATCATGCCTCTTACTCGATCAGGATAACCGTTTATGCTCGGCGCCATCACCAAGGCCGTATTCGGCTCGGCCAACGACCGCTACGTCAAGTCGCTCGACAAGATCGTGCGCAAGATCAACGATCTGGAACCGTCGATTTCCTTGCTGTCGGACGATGAACTGCGCGGCCAGACGGATACGTTCCGCGCCCGGCTGCAAGCGGGGGAAACGCTGGACGACATCCTGCCCGAAGCCTTCGCCACCATGCGCGAGGCATCGCGCCGCGTGCTGGGGATGCGCCACTTCGACGTTCAGATGATCGGGGGCATCGTGCTCCATCGCGGCGAGATCGCCGAAATGCGGACGGGCGAGGGCAAGACGCTGGTGGCGACTCTGGCCACCTATCTCAATGCGCTGGAAGGCAAGGGCGTGCATGTCGTCACCGTGAACGACTATCTCGCCCGGCGCGATGCGGAATGGATGGGGCAGGTCTATCGCTTCCTGGGCCTGACAGTGGGCGTGATCGTGCCGAACCTGTCGGAGCACGAGCGGCGCGAAGCCTATAACGCGGACATCACTTACGCCACGAACAACGAACTGGGTTTCGACTATCTGCGCGACAACATGAAGCATGAGCGCGGGCAGATGGTCCATCGCCCGTTCAACTATGCCATCGTGGACGAAGTCGATTCGATCCTGATAGACGAAGCACGCACGCCGCTCATCATTTCCGGCCCCACCGACGACAAGTCGGAACTTTATATCGCGGTGGACGCCGTAGTGAAGCGTCTGGAGGCGGATGACTACGAAACCGATGAAAAGACCAAGAACATCACGTTGACGGAAGACGGCGTGGAGAAGGCGGAGCGCATCCTCGAAGCCGAAGGGCTGCTGGTCGGCTCCAACCTCTATGATGTGGAGAACACCCAGGTCGTCCATCATCTCGACCAGGCGCTCAAGGGGAACGTCATGTTCCGCCGCGACATCGACTACATCGTCAAGGACGGCAAGGTCGTCATCATCGACGAGTTCACTGGCCGCATGATGGACGGGCGGCGCTGGTCCAACGGCCTGCACCAGGCGGTCGAGGCCAAGGAAGGCGTGCAGATCGAGCCCGAAAACCAGACCATGGCCTCGATCACCTTCCAGAACTATTTCCGCATGTATCCCAAGCTCAGCGGGATGACCGGCACGGCGGCGACGGAAGCGGCGGAGTTCTACGACATCTACAAGATGAACGTCGTCACCATCCCCACCAACCTGCCGGTCCGCCGGGTGGACGATGAGGACGAGTTCTACAAGAATACGACCGACAAGTTCCAGGCCATCGCGAAGCTGATCCGTGAAAGATACGAAACCGGACAGCCGGTGCTGGTCGGCACCGTTTCCATCGAGAAGTCGGAACTGCTTTCCGATTATCTCAACAAGGAAGGGGTGAAGCACAATGTGCTCAATGCCCGCTTCCACGAAATGGAAGCGCATATCGTGGCGCAGGCGGGCCGTCTCGGCGCCGTCACCATCGCCACGAACATGGCGGGGCGGGGCACGGACATCCAGCTTGGCGGCAATGTCGAGTTCCGCGTCGAGGACGAGTTGAAGGACATGCCCGAAGGGCCCGAGCGCGACGCCGCCGTTGCCCGGATCAAGGCGGAAGTGGCCGACGAAAAGCAGAAGGTCCTGGACGCGGGCGGATTGTGCGTCATCGGCACGGAACGGCACGAAAGCCGCCGCATCGACAACCAGCTTCGCGGGCGTTCGGGCCGCCAGGGCGATCCCGGCCTGTCCAAGTTCTACTTGTGCCTGGAGGACGACCTGCTGCGCATCTTCGGGCCGGACACGCTGTTCGCCAAGATGATGAACTCCAACCTCGCCGATGGCGAGGCGATCGGCTCCAAATGGCTGTCGAAGGCCATCGAGACGGCGCAGAAGAAAGTGGAGGCGCGCAACTACGACGTGCGCAAGCAGGTTGTCGAATACGATGACGTCATGAACGACCAGCGCAAGGTCATCTACGAACAGCGCGCCGACATCATGGATGCCGATGCGGTGGACGATGTCGTCACGGACATGCGGCACGATACCATCAACACGCTGGTCGCCGATACCTGCCCGGCCGGTTCCTATCCCGAACACTGGGATGTCGAGGGGTTGACCGCGCGGGCGCGCGAAGTGCTGGGCATCGACGCGCCCATCCCGCAGTGGATGGGCGAGGACGGGATCGAGCCGGAAACGATCGAGGAACGGATCACCGAACTTTCCGACGCGCATATGGCGGCCAAGACCGGCGGCGAGGACGCCACTGTCTGGCGGCAGGTGGAAAAAAGCGTGATGCTCGACCGGCTCGACCACTACTGGAAGGAACACCTCGCCACGCTTGATGCGCTACGGCAGGTCGTGTTCCTGCGCGCCTATGCGCAGAAGCAGCCGATCAATGAATACAAGCAGGAAGCCTTTGGTCTGTTCGAGCGGATGCTGGACACGATCCGCGAGGACGTGACACGCATCCTGTCCACCAGCGAGCTGCAAATGCCGCAGGCCCCGGTCCTGCCCGATCTGCCCGATTTCCTGACGGGCCATGTCGAGCCGTTCGCGCCGGAGGAACTTGGCGGTGGCGGATTCGGGGGCGGCTTCGGCGCGGCGGGAGTGCTTCCCCCGGTGCCCGCCATGGCTGCCGGCGCTTTGCCCGCGGCGGGGGAACGCGGTCTGGGCGAAGGCGATCCCTATGCCGGACTGGGTCTAAGCCGGAACGCGGCGTGCCCCTGCGGCTCCGGCCGGAAATACAAGCACTGCCACGGGGCCATCGCCTGACCCTGACTGCCCGGCCGGATCAGGTCAGGCGCGGTGGCTGTGCCGCGAACCATGGCAGCATCCGGCGGATCGCTTCCTCGGTCAGCGCGGTCGAAACCGCGAAGCTGAACCGGATGAAGCGATTGCCCTCCACCGGATCGAAGTCGATTCCCGGCGCGGTGGCGACACCCGTTTCGCGCAGGAGCTTTTCGCAGAAGGCCAGGCTGTCGTCGGTCAGATGGCCGACATCGGCATAAATATAGAATGCGCCGTCGGGCGGCGCGATGCGGCGCAGGCCCATGCGCGGCAGGGCGGCCAGCAGCAGGTCGCGATTGCGGGCATAAGTGCGCATATGGCCATCCAGTTCCGCGCGGCAATCGAATGCGGCCAGACCGGCATGTTGGGCCAATGAGGGCGGTGTGAGGAACAGGTTGCCCATGCGCGCCCGCGCCGCCGGGATCAGCTCGGGCGGGACGACCAGCCAGCCCAGCCGCCAGCCCGCCATGCTGAAATACTTGGAAAAGCTGTTGACGACGAGGGCATCGGGCAAATGCGCCAGCATCGAACCGGCGGGCGCATCGTAAGTCAGTCCGTGATAGATCTCGTCCGATATGACGCGGATGCCGCGCTCATCGCAAAGGCGCGCGATTTCCGCCAGTTCGCCGGGCGGGATCACGGTTCCGGTCGGATTGGCGGGGCTGGCGAGGATCAGCCCCTCCGGCGCGGGATCGAGCGCGGCCAGCGCCCGCGCCGAAACCTGAAAGCGTTCCGCCTCGCCGCAGGCCAGTTCGACCGGATCGAGATAGAGCGCCTTCAGCGTGTTGCGATAGGCGACATAGCCCGGCCGTGCCAGTGCGACGCAGGCGCCGGGCGCGAACAGGCAGGACAGCGCCAGCAGGAAAGCGGGCGAAGCGCCGCAGGTGAGCACGATCTGCTCGCGGTCGAGCGTGACGCCGTATGCTTCGGCATAATGCCGGGCGATCCGGTCCTTCAGGGGCACGCTTTCCCAGTATCCCATGGGATCGCGGTCCAGCACATCATGCGCGGCGGCCACGGCGGCGGCTGGCGCACCGGTGGACGGCTGTCCGAACTCCATATGGATGACGTCCACCCCCGCCGCCGCGAGATCATGGGCGATGCGGCTCAAGCCAATGGCATGGAACGGTTCGACACGCGCGATCATGGGCGGTGTGCTAGGCGCAAGCAGGCACGGCCGCAATCCGCCAGTAAGAATGCCATTATCAGGAACGGAATGAATTGGTCGGGACGAGAGGATTCGAACCTCCGACCCCCACACCCCCAGTTTGAAAATCCCTACATTAGCGTATGTTTGCGCAGGTTGGCATAAGCGCATAACCGCTTGTAAATTAGCCGTTTGTTGATGCTGGACCGTTAGTGTAAGCTAGCGCAAGTTTGCCCCGCGCTCTTACATGGCTCTTACACGAGGTTTCAATGCCAAAGATTGCCCTAACCAAGCAGAACATCGACAAGGTCGCCAAACCCGGCACCGGAACGGTCATTTACGTCGATACGCGCACCAAGGGCTTCGGCCTGCGAGTAACCGCGTCGGGCGCTGCCAGCTTCATTATGCAGGGCACGGTGAAGGGGCAGAAGAAAGAGCGGCGCGTCACAATAGGGTCGTATGGCGCATGGACGGTCGATCAAGCGCGCCGTCGCGCGGAGGAGATTGGGCACCAGCTTGAGGATGGCATCGACCCGGTGGAGGAGCGGAAGCAGGCAGAGGCTTCCAAGGTGACACTGCGCCAGGTCGCAGATGCCTACATGAACCGTCCGACCAAGATGCGCGAGAGCACCAAGGGCGAAATGAATAGGCACATCGACAAGGTATTTGCCGCGTGGAAGGACAAGCCCATCGCCGACATCACCGAGAGCGACGTGCGAGCGCGGCATAGGGAAATGTGCGAGGCGGGTCTGCGTGGCACCCCCGCGCCGGGGCAGGCGCAAATCGCGCTGGTCACGCTCCGCACTCTCATTAACTTCGCAAACAAGCGCTATAAGCGCGGGGATGGCACGCCGCTCATCAAGGATAACCCTGTCCCCAGCGTCATGGAGGATGTGGAGGATTTTGAACCGCGCACCCGCCATATCGAAGTCACCAAAGTAGGCGAGGCGTGGGAAATGCTAACCACGCTGCGCGACACAGCACGCGATGCGGATGCGCGGGCAGGTGTGGACCTCGTGCGCTTCTTGATCCTTACAGGCGCTCGCCGTGGAGAGGCGGCAAAGCTGAAGTGGGATCGGGTGCATCTGGACGACAACCCCGCCAATTGCTGGTGGCATATCCCCGACCCGAAGAACAAAAATCCGGTCTGGCTTCCCCTATCGTCGCAGGCGGTTGCACTACTGAAAGCCCGCAAGCCTGCGGATGATAAGGATGCCAGCCCCTATGTGTTCCCGTCGCGCAGCAAGGCGGGGCACGTCATGGACACCCGCGCGCCCTTGGAGAAGATCAGCAAGATCGAAGGCGTGATTGGCGTGGTGGCAGAGGAAGATGCGCGCGCGGATCGCCTGTCGGCGCACGACATGCGACGGACCTTCGTTACAGTTGGTTTCGCCGGGTGCGGTATCGACCTGTTCAAGCTGGAACTGCTGACGAACCATATCCCTAGCGGTGTCACTGCCAAGCACTACCTTCAGAAGTCCCGCCTCCAATATCTCCACCCCGAGGTTCAGCAGTTGGGCAACTGGATCGAGCGCGAAGCGATGCTGGCGCGGGCGAAGGCAACCGGCGGCAACGTGGTAGCGCTGCCCCAGCGCGCGTGATGCACGCAAATTCGCAGCGCAGCCGGGGTAGCAGGGGCGGCACCAGGGCGCCGCAGGGTTAGGGCGGCAACGCGGCGATCGCGCCCCACGCCGCCTTACAGCGAAGGTCGGCCCTGCCAGCCCAAATTGCGCTTTTCAGGCAAAATCGGTCGGAGCCAGCCCCCGCCAAATCGCCCCCTGATCGGTTTACGAAACAAAAATCTGCCGACCTGATCTTTGCCGATTAGCGGCGTGGCTGTGATGTATGGTGTGTATAGTTTTCACACATCCGGCAGACCTTCAAACCATACATACCCTACATTAATGTGCAGCGAGGCATTCTAAGTAAAAAGTTGCCGGAACTACGCAGATTATCAAACATTGCTGCGTATAGTTGTGTATATTAGTGCCTCTGGTCTGCATCTACATCAGTAGCGCGTTCCAATTCCCACAACCGCTTTGGGTTTAAACCGCGGACAACTTCTGCGGGAGAACCCTGCTGTGACCACACTTCTGAACAATGAGGCCGCTGCCTCCGCATTGGGCGTCACGCCCGCAACCCTCCGCTTCTGGCGCTGCAAGGGCAAGGGGCCGCGCTTCATCAAGCTGGGCCAGTCCAAGCAAGCCGGGGTCTGTTACGACCCGGCAGACATCGACGCATGGAAAGCGGCGCGCAAGTTTGCGTCCACCAGTGCCGCGACCGTCCAATATCCAGCCACAGCATGACCGTCATGAATAGGGGCCGGACGCCCAGCAGCATCCGACCCCCGAAAGGTATCAATGTGAACAGCCCCAAGTATAGCGGCCTCGCGGGGAGGTCGCAAATGTCCAAATGCCCCGAACTTTTTTGGCAATTTTCGTGCAGCGCTAAAAATTGCTCGGATGGAGATGGCGACGGGCGCAAATCCCCTCCTAGCCCGACCCGGCAGTCGGAGGTGGCTAATGTCTGATCCGAGCGAAGGATGGCGGGCGTTCATTGCACCACCTGCCGATCCAGATCCCCATGTGAAGGCTGCGGCAGACCAGATGGAAGCTGCACGCATCCGTAGTGAAAATGGCACGTCCACATTCAGCGCAGACTTCCGCACCCCTGAGCAAAAGCGCGAGGACTTGAAAACCCTTGAGAAGATCAGCGAGGACACTCGGCGCGCGGAAGAAGCAAGGCTGGAAGCTGCGAAGCTGAAATCGGGCGTGCCAATCCCGCGCCCGATGGCACCGATGGACGCAATTCCAATGGAGGTCGCTATGAGCAATGATACCGCAACCGTCGCCTTGCAATATCTCGTCGATCCGTTCTTGCCAAGCAGATGCGTTGTTGGCTTCTTCGGGCGCGGCAGCACCGCCAAATCGTCCTTGGTGGCCACGCTGGGCGCACAGGTTAGCGGGGAAGCTTCAACCCTTTGGATCAGCGTTGAAGAACAGAACGATTGGATCAGGGTTAGGCATATGAAGGCAGGCGGGGAGGAAGGAACCCTGTTTGTTGTCACCGCTGCACCGCTAAAGGCAGATGCACAGGGGCGCACCGTCGGTTCTAGCATCGACGTGTATGAGCATCTGGAGCCAGCAATCCAGAAAGCGAAGCTTGGTGCTGACACCATGTATATCCCGCCGCGCCCGCTCAAGCTGGTCGTGCTGGACACGGCAGTTGGCTTGACCGGATGGCGGAAGGGCGAAAGCCCCAACGACGATGCTTCGGTGAAGAAGCTGCTCGCTTACCTGCAAGGGGTGGCGGAGCGGTATGACGTCACCATCGCCATCATCGGTCACTCGAACAAGGGGAAGCACGAATACTTCGCTGACACGGTGGCGGGCGCATCCGCATGGACCAATTCGCCGCGCTTGTCGTTCGTCCATGCCCGCGACATTCGGGAGGAACATGCGAACGTCATGCGGGTGGCGAAGTCCAACCTGACCACACGCTTCACGACGCTCTACAGCACCGAACCGGTCCATACCCTTCACAAGCGGGAGGAGGGGGCAAACTCCGTGCTGGTCCGCGTCAACATCGGCGTGACGGTTTGGGGAGAGGACGAGTCTATGGAGGTGTTCGAGGATGCCACACGCAAACCGCAAGAGGACGGCGAGGGCGGCAGCGGTGGCGGTAAGAAGAAGACCCTCGTTGAAGACGCGGTGAACGCGCTGGTGCAGGCGGTCTATCAGACGGGCGAGCCGGTCACGCGCGACATGGTTCACCAGTTGCTGAACCGGGAAATCAGTCGGCGGGAGTGGGGCAAGGTGGACGAGCGGTTGCGGCTGGTCGCCTTCAATTACGGGGTCGTCATTGAGACTGGCGCGCAGAATAAGGTGCTCTACCGGAAGAAGGACAGCTAGGGCTGTTACATTCGTCCCCTATGACCACAGCATGTAACAACGGTAACAACGGTAACAGTTGTTTGATAATTAGATCATTATTAAGCACTCGTTGTTACCGATGTTACCGTTGTTACACGATTTGCCAATACCGGCGGCATGTAACAGCTTCTCCTGCTGGCGGTTCAGTCTTTGCTGTGGTCAAGCTGGCAATCGGTGATACAACCTTCCGGCGTTTGGGGGAGAGCGGCATTGGCATTGTTGGTAATCGCGCTTTGGGTTGGTTCTGCGGTGGCGGGGTGGCACTTGTTCTGGCCGTGGCTTGTCGTGCCGGTTGCGGTCATGGGTCTGCATGTCATGCGTATGTCGGCGCATATGCGCGCCGCTCGCGAGCGCAACGGTCTGCCGGTGTCCGGTCGCCCAGGCACATCAATGGCGGGCGCGAACGTCCAGCTACTTGTGGTTACGCTCGTTCAGCACGCCGTGATCTTCGGTGTCGCCGCTGGTCTGCATCACCTATTTTCATGATGTAGGGTATGTATAGTTCTTTGAGGTGGAAACGCCTCGTTAAACTATACACACCATACATCGCTTCATGTCGAAGAAACCAACCACGTTGCAGAGGGCGATCCGCGAGCAGTTGGCGGAGCAAGCGAGGCTTGAAGCGATAGGCGTCGTTGGCTTCACGCCACCGCGCCCGAAGAAGCTGAAACCGGGCAAGATGGCGATGCCAGATGGACCGCCTTCTGATGGGCTTGAAGGTCTGGATGCTGACGGGCGTGAAACCATCATCGCGGCACGGAATGCACCGCCCCCATTTTCTATCAACGACGAGCCGCTTACCACAGCACCGTCCGCACAGGCTGTCGCTGCCGCGCTCAAGAAATACAAAGCCGCACAAAGCAAGATGCGCGCTGCTCGCCGTGAAATGGAGAAGCTGAAGCCCTTGGTGCGGGACGCAGCGTTCGAGTATTGGCTGCGCCGCTATGTGGTCAACGCAGAAGATCGCCGTGAGTGGAGCCGAGCAACGACGCTTCACGAAAACTACCTCAAGCACGCTGCGGAGTGCGGTGGGAATAGGGGTGAGACTGCCATATTGAAGGAGGAACTGGCTTCGGATACCCGCTTCGGCATTTTGTTGCGAGAAGCGGGGTTCGTGTCGGAGCGACGGTCAAGGCCGGACGGAAACTATTACCCCCTGCGGCTCAAGCAAGGCGCATAGCACAGCCGGTTGCGCCGGGGGCTAGGGGCGCGAAAGCGCCGCGCTCGCCCCTACGGCACCCGCAACCCCTTGTCGCCGCTGTGCGCGCCCCACAGCGCACCGCGCCAGCGCGGTCATCACGCCCAAATCGTCGGCAAGCAAACATGGTGTTTGAACGCCTATAACGAGCGGAAATACCGAAGCAATTGTTTTTGCTACAAACAATTTGCGGAACTGCGGCTCGGCTAGCTAGCGTGTAAGGGCAGTGTATCTTTTATCCGAAAGTGTAGTTCGATATGTCCGATGAAATTGACACGAGAGTCACCCCGTCTTTTCATCCCGATACTGTTCGGGCGATTGACGCTTACGACGAAGATACCGCCAGCGTTCTTGCCGGGACCGAAGCGGTGTTCACCGAAGCCTATATTGCAGTCGGGCGCGTCCATGATGCGCGCGAGGCGGGTAAAACCAACCCGGCTTGGACGGAAGCCGCCGCCCTCATTGAAACGCAGAACTTCGCGGACAAGCTGACCGCGAACCTCACCAAGCGGTTCGACAGCGCCACCGCTAACCTGACCCGCGTGATTACCGGGCTTGAGAGCGACCTGTCCCAGCCGCTTGAGGGCAGGGGTGTTGGCGCGATGGCGGGTGAGATCCGCTCCTATGTCCACAGCCTGCCGGAAGGGCAGCGCATGGGTTTCATCCAAAAGGCAATCGAAGCGGGCGACGAGCGCACCGTGGGCGCGGTGCTGGGCGGGGTGCCTTACCTGTCCGGCATCACCCCAGAAATTGCGACCATGCTGCTCCGCTTGTATCACGAAAATACGAACCCGAAGGCGGCGCGCCAACTCAGGGCGGCGAAGGCCGGTCTCGAACTGATCGGTGAGCGCGGCGGATTGCTCTTTGCAGAGATGGAAAAGGCGGTCGGGGCGAAACAAGCAAAAGTGCAAAAACTTCGTGCAGCAAAGGCGGCCGCTGAAAAGTCGTTCGTCGTCTGATCCTTGTTCTAAACAATCCGAGGCATCTGATGACCGAACAGATTGCACCGCCTTGGGGAACGGACTGGAAGCCCACCCCGCAACCCATCCCTTCCGAACCGCGTGGTCCGGGCAACCCTGCATGGCAACCGGGCGTGAGTGGCAACCCTCGCGGGCGTCCGCCGGGGCGACCAGACCGCCGACTGCTCGCCACGGAACAGATGCTTCAGGAAATGCGGAACATCGTTGCCGTGCTGGTTGGTCGCGCCTTGGAGGGCGACACGAACGCGGCAAGCATCGTTCTGGCGAAGTGCCTGCCCAGCATCAAGGCTCAGGCCGAGAAGGTGAACTTCCAGTTCGATGCCACCGCGCCGATTAGCGATCAAGTTGCCCAGGTGCTGGACGCCGTGGCGGCTGGGGCGGTCGCGCCCGATGTGGGCAGGCTCATCATCGACAGCATCAAGTCGCTGGCGGACGTTCGGGCGACCGAAGAGCTGGAAGCGCGGATCGCCGCCCTTGAGGAGAAGCAAGGGTGAACGCGCAAAAAGCAAAATGGGCGTCGTTTGCCTGCGGGCCGGATGTGACCGGCAACACCAAAAATCCCATCCATAGGGGACCGGCATGAGAATTCAGACGACCCGCAATGTGGTCATCACAGAGCAGCCCGAACCGGATGACGTGTTCGTCAGCATCTCTCTGCTTGGACCCGGTGACGAACCCGGCGTGTGGCACCCGCGTAGCTTGGGCTACGAGCCAGTCAGCAACTATCAGGCAGCGGTGGATTGGGCGGTCAGCATGGCGGACCAGTTCGCCAAGCCCATTTATGTCGTGCCG
>Ga0265293_10009849_pt1 | contig 13570 bp, 14 predicted proteins | sample Munlanlewell138R_FD_192505 | JGI IMG/M metagenome (GOLD analysis project Ga0265293, IMG submission 192505) | Leachate microbial communities from a municipal landfill in Southern Ontario, Canada - Leachate well 138R | ecosystem: Engineered > Solid waste > Landfill > Unclassified | place: Canada...
TCCAGCGGCACGTAGGCATGGCCGTAGCGGCGAATGCCCGCCTTGTTGCCAACGGCTTTGGCAAAAGCCTGGCCCAGCGTGATGCCGACGTCTTCGACGGTGTGGTGGTCATCAATGTGCACGTCGCCATCCGCTTCGATGTCCAGATCGATCAGGCCGTGGCGCACGATCTGGTCAAGCATGTGGTCGAAGAACGGGACCCCTGTTTTCAGGTTTTGTTTACCCGTCCCATCCAGGTTCACGGCAACCCGGATCCGGGTTTCGTTCGTGTTGCGGGTAATTTCAGCGGTACGCATGGTCAATTCCGAAATATCAATGCTGCAAGCGAATGGCTATGCAAAGGTTAATCAATCAGAAGCCGCGGTAAGCCGGTATTCCGCGCTGCGGGCGTGGGCTTGCAAGCCTTCACCATAAGCCAGCGCGGCGGCGACGGCACCCAGGGTATGGGCGCCTGCCTTCGAGACCTTGATCAGGCTCGAACGCTTCTGAAAGTCATAAACACCCAAGGGTGAGGAAAAGCGCGCCGTGCGCGAGGTGGGCAACACGTGGTTCGGTCCGGCGCAGTAGTCGCCCAGCGACTCGGAGGTGTAGGGCCCCATGAAAATGGCGCCCGCGTGCTTGATCAGCTCAACCCAGCGCTCGGGTTCCTGCGTAGAGACTTCCAAGTGCTCGGGTGCGATATGGTTCGAAATCTCACAGGCTTCTTCCATGGACCGCACCAGGATCAGCGCGCCGCGGTCCTTCAGGCTCTTGCGCAGGATCGCCTCGCGCTCCATGGTCGGCAGCAGGCGCTCGATCTGGGCCTCGACTTCATTCAGATAGCTGGCGTCCGGACACAGCAGAATGGACTGGGCAAGCTCATCATGCTCGGCCTGCGAGAACAGGTCCATCGCAATCCATTCCGCGGGCGTCGTGCCGTCGGCAATCACCAGGATTTCGCTCGGTCCGGCGATCATGTCAATGCCGACCGTGCCGAACACGCGCCGCTTGGCCGCCGCCACATAGGCATTGCCCGGGCCAACGATCTTGTCCACGGGCGGCAGCGTTTCCGTGCCATAGGCCAGCGCGCCGACCGCCTGCGCGCCGCCAATCGCAATCGCGCGATCCACGCCCGCAATGGCCGCGGCGGCAAGCACGAGCGGATTGCGCAGGCCATCCGGCGTGGGCGTAACCATCACCACTTCCCGCACGCCCGCCACCTTGGCGGGGATGGCGTTCATCAGCAGCGAGGACGGATAGGCCGCCTTGCCGCCCGGCACGTACAGGCCGACGCGGTCAAGCGGCGTGATTTTCTGCCCCAGCACCGTGCCGTCGGCTTCCGTGTAGGTCCAGGTGTCCTGGCGTTGTCGCTCATGGTAGGCGCGGATGCGCCCGGCCGCAAATTCCAGCGCCTGGCGCTGTTCGCCGGGCAGACTGGCCAGCGCCGCTTCCCATTCCTGGCGCGGGATTTCCAGCGCTTCGATGGCGTTCGCCGTCACCCGGTCAAAACGGCGCGTGTATTCCAGCACCGCCGCATCACCGCGCGAGCGCACATCGGCCAGGATGTCGGTCACGGCATGTTCAATGGATGCATCCTCCGACGCATCGAAGGCGAGCAGCGCCTTGAGCTGCGCGCGGAAATCATTGCTGCGGGAATCCAGTCGGTTGATCAGCGACATAAAACGTCCTTCGTTAAGGGCCTAGTCCGGCATGGCCTGACTGGCGCGGGTAAATGCGTCAATCAGTGGCTGCAAGCGCTCTTGGCGCATTTTCAAGGCAGCCTGGTTAACGACCAGCCGCGAAGAGATCGTCATGATGTCTTCAACGGCGGTCAGGTTGTTCGCCCGGAGGGTCCCCCCGGTTGACACCAGATCCACGATCACATCCGCCAAGCCCACCAGCGGCGCCAGCTCCATTGAGCCATACAGCTTGATCAGGTCGACGTGGACCCCTTTTGCGGCAAAGTGATCGCGCGCCGCCGACACGTACTTGGTGGCGACCCGCAAGCGGGCGCCCTGGCGCACCGCCGACTCATAATCAAAGCCATGCGGCACCGCCACACACAGGCGGCACTTGCCGATCCGCAAATCCAGCGGCTGATACAGGCCGCCCGGATGCTGCGCGGCATGCTCGATCAGCACGTCCTTGCCCGCCACGCCCAGATCCGCCGCCCCATACTGTACATAGGTGGGGACGTCTGACGCTCTTACAATGATGATTTGCACACCCGGATCACTGGTCGGCAAAATCAGCTTGCGCGATTTCTCCGGATTTTCCGTGACGGTGATGCCCGCCTCGGCCAGCAAGGGCAGGGTTTCATCAAAAATGCGCCCCTTCGACAAGGCCAGCGTAATGGGCGCGCTCGGGCGCGATGAGGTAACGGCACTCATTCAGACTCCCCCTGCAACGCGCTCAATGACGGCGCCAAGCTGTTTGAGCTTGTGTTCCATGTTTTCATAACCGCGGTCCAGATGATAGATGCGATCGACCAAGGTTTCTCCTTCCGCAACCAGCCCGGCAATCACCAGCCCCGCGGAGGCGCGCAGGTCCGTGGCCATGACGGTTGCGCCGGACAGCTTTGGCACGCCGCGCACAATGGCGGTATGGCCCTCGATGTCGATGTCCGCGCCCAGGCGGCGCAACTCCTGGACGTGCATGAAGCGGTTCTCGAAAATCGTTTCGGCAATCACCGCGGTGCCGTCGGCAATGACGTTCAGCGCCATCAACTGCGCCTGCATGTCGGTGGCGAAGCCCGGATACTCCTGGGTGCGGAAATCCACGGCTTTCGGCCGTCCCGCCATGCTCGCCTGGATCCAGTCCTCGCCGCAGGCGATGCGCAGTCCCGCTTCGCGCAGCTTGTCCAGCGTGGCGCCCATGGTGGCCGGATCAACCTGGCGCAAGGTGATATCTCCGCCTGTTGCGCCAACCGCGCACAAAAAGGTGCCGGCCTCGATCCGGTCCGGCATGACCCGGTGTTCGGCCGCGCGCAGCGACTCGACGCCCTCGATCACGATCCGGTCCGTGCCCTGGCCGCTGATCCGCGCACCCATGGCAATCAGCATATTGGCCAGGTCCACCACCTCGGGCTCGCGCGCGGCATTTTCCAGCACCGTCACACCGTCCGCCAGCACCGCCGCCATCAGCAGGTTCTCCGTGCCGGTGACGGTGACCATGTCAGTGCGGATGGTGGCGCCCTTGAGCCGGGTGGCGCGCGCGACGACGAAACCGTGTTCGATCCGGATGTCCGCGCCCATCAGCGCCAGGCCCTTGATGTGCTGATCCACCGGGCGCTGGCCGATGGCGCAGCCGCCGGGCAGGCTCACCCGCGCTTCACCGAACCGGGCAAGCAGCGGGCCGAGCACGAGGATCGAGGCGCGCATGGTTTTCACCAGCTCGTACGGCGCTTCGCGTGAACTGACGCCGGACGCATCGAGCGTCACCCGTTCGCCGTCGCGCTCGATGCGCACCCCCAGCTGTTGCAGCAGCTTCAGGGTGGTGCCGATATCCTTGAGCTGCGGCACATTGGTCAGCGTGACGGGTTCGGCGCTCAGCAAGGCCGCGCACAAGCACGGCAACGCCGCGTTCTTCGCGCCCGAGATCGACACCTCGCCGCGTAGCGGCTGGCCGCCGACTATCCGTAGTTTGTCCATGGGCTCAGTCCGCCTTATACTCGGAGGGAGTCAGGGTTTTCATTGACAGCGCATGGATTTCCGCGCGCATGCGATCACCCAGCGCGCCATAGACCAGTTGATGCCGGGCGACCAGGCGCTTGCCTTCAAAGGCCTCGCTGACGATCAGGGCTTCAAAATGCTGACCATCGCCAACGACTTCCAGGTGCTCACAGGGCAAGCCTGCCGCAATGTATTGTTTGACTTGCTCGGGGGTAGGGAGAACTGAACTCATCTTTTCTTAAAATCGTACTTTGTATCCGATCCTGATCAGACGCAATGCCGCAAACGCCATGAGCAGGAAGGTGAAGCCAACGACGGCCAGGCTTTGCCACGGGGACACGTCCGACACCCCGAAAAAACCGTATCGGAAACCGTCGATGGTGTAGAAAATCGGGTTCCAGTGCGAGACGGCCAGCCAGAACGACGGCAAAGAGTGAATGGAATAGAACACGCCGGACAGGAAGGTGGCGGGCATGATCAGGAAGTTCTGAAACGCGGCCATCTGATCGAATTTTTCCGCCCACAACCCTGCAATAATACCCAGAGACGCCATGATCCCCGTGCCCAGCACCGCGAAAACAACAATCCACAACGGGTGGGTCAGCGGAACGTCAACGAAGAACAGCGAAACCACGTAAATGGCCGCGCCAACCGTCAGGCCCCGCGCCACCGCGGCCAGCACGTAGGCGCCAAAAATCTCCCAGTGCGTGAACGGCGGCAGCAGGATGAATACCAGGTTGCCGGTCATGCGGCTCTGCACCAGCGACGACGAGGCATTGGCGAACGAGTTCTGCAACATGCTCATCATCATCAGGCCCGGAATCAGGAAGGCCGTATAGACAATGCTGCTGTAGACCATCACCCGGCCTTCCAGCACATGCGCAAAAATCAGCAGGTACAGCAAGGCGGTCACAACCGGTGCCGCCACCGTCTGGAACCCGACCTTGGCGAAACGCGAGACTTCCTTGCGGAACAGCGTGGTAAAGCCTGAACCGGTGTTCAGCTGAGGCTGTAGGGGGGTCGGGGTCATGCGAGCTCCTGCACAACGTTGGGGGTCTGGTGCATGATGTTCAGGAAGGCATCTTCCAGGTCAGCAGGCGCCACCTCCAGATCAACGATGGAATAACCGGCCGCCCTGACTTGGGCCAGCACCGGCTCCAGATCCAGGCTGCGCTCCAGGCGCAACACGAGCCGGTTGTCCGCCGACTCGATGTGGAGCGCATCCAGCGCCGCCGAGGCCTGCTTCTTCCAGGGCTGGTCAAGCTGCAGGATCAGCCGCGTGCCGCCCACCTTGGACAGGATGGCGCGCGTTGAGTCCAGTGCAACAACCTGGCCGGCCTTCAGCATGGCGATCCGCCCGCACAGCTCTTCCGCTTCTTCCAGATAATGGGTGGTCAGCAAAATCGTGTGGCCCTGGCGGTTGAGGCGCGAAATGAAATGCCACAGCGTGCGCCGCAAATCCACGTCAACGCCGGCCGTGGGCTCATCCAGCACGATCACCGGCGGACGATGGACCAGGGCCTGGGCGACCAGCACGCGGCGCTTCATGCCGCCGGACAAGGCGCGCATATTGGTCTCGGCCTTGCTGGACAGGCCGAGATTTTCAAGCACTTCATCAATCCAGTCATCATTGCGGCGCAAGCCGAAGTAGCCGGACTGCAAGCGCAGGGTCTCACGCACCGTGAAGAAAGGATCGAACACCAGTTCCTGCGGCACGACGCCCAAGGCCCGCCGTGCTTCGCGGTACTGGCTCTGGACATCGAATCCACAGACGGTGACCCGTCCCGTGGTCGGCTTGGACAGACCGGCCAGAATGGAGATCAGCGAGGTCTTGCCCGCGCCGTTCGGGCCAAGCAGGCCAAAGAACTCGCCATGCTGGATGTCCAGCGATACGTCACGGAGGGCTTGGAAACCTGAGGCGGATCGAGACGAAAAGACGCGCTGCAACACACTTGGCGAAGCAGAATAGATTTTCGAAACGCTATCGATTCGAACAGCGGTTGACATGGCAGGACAGACCGTTGGTTAAAGAACGCTCAGTTGCGCAGCGTTCATGAGTCGGAAGGTAACCCCTGATTATAGGCGTTGCCCACCGATTCACCTAAAACGCAGACGGCAGTGGCGCCGCTCAACGTGCTTGCGCGAAGGACTGGTTGCGGGTGGCCAAGGACTTGATCAGGCCGTCAAACCCGTGCTGGCCGATTTCCTGGGAGAACTGATTGCGGTAGTTCTCAATCAGCCAGATGCCCATCACGTTCACATCGTAAATCTTCCACCCCTGGGATTGTTTCTCCAGGCGGTAATCAACCTGTATGGGTTCGCCCGCGCTCTGCAGGATCTGCGTGCGGACCACGACGTCCGTGGCGTCCGCCGCATAGCGCGCCGGGCGCAGCTCGATGCGGGTATCCTGCTTGACCTGCGAGACCGCGCCGCTGTAAGTGCGCACCAAGGTCATGCGGAACTCATTAATCAGGCTCTGGCGCTGCGCCTCCGTGGCCTGGCGCCAATGGCGGCCCGCCGCCAGCCGCGTGGTTTTTTCAAAGTCCACATACGGCAGCACGTTTTCATCAACAACCTTCAGCAGGGCGGGCAATTCGCCCCGCTGCACCGCCGTATCCGTCTTGACGATCTTCAACAGCTGACTGCCGACCTGCTCGATCAAGGCCTCGGGCGTGGCCTGCGCCCGCGCGGACGCAGCACCGGCCACCATCATCACCGCGAACAAACCGATCACGGCACTGCGCATCGCACTCGATACGCTCAACATCAAACGCTTCATCAATTTACCTAATCAATAACACCATTTACTGCGCCGCCGGGACAGGCGCAGGTTCATCATCGGGATCCTCATAGACGGGCAGGGAAGCCTCATCATCGTCCATCTCGCGGCCGGTCCGGATCAGGCTGGCGCGCCGCTGCAGGTACGCATCCCGCGTGAAGGCGTAGGGATCGAGCGAGACGTCATACAGGAAAGTTTCAGCGCCCAGATACTGCGCCCGCTTATCCGTGAACTTCAGCCCATACAAGCCGTAACGGGTGGCGTGGTCATTGATCTGGCCAATGGACACCGGGTCGAAAACAAAATCACCGGCCAGGCCAGCGGTATCCCGGATCGTACTGGGTCCCAGCAGCGGCAGCACCAGATACGGGCCCGAGCCAACGCCCCAGACGCCCAGGGTCTGGCCGAAATCGGCCTTGTTGCGCGGCAAACCGTTTTGCGCGGCCAGGTCAAAGCAGCCAAACACGCCCAAGGTCGAGTTGAACAACACGCGGAACATCGAGTTGATGCCGTCCGGCGCCCGGTTCTGCAGGAACATATTCATCATGGACCAGACGTCGCCGAGGTTCCCGAACATATTGCCAATACAGCTGCGCGCGCCTTCCGGCACCACGTCCACGTAGCCTTGCGCCACGGGCTTCAGCACGGCACGGTCAACGGATTCGTTGAACCGGAACATGCTGCGGTTGAACCCTTCAAACGGGTCGTTGTTATTGGCCTGGCCCGTGGTCGAGGTACTTGCGCAACCGCTCAGTACCGCCGCCAGGACAGCAGGCGCCAACAGTTTTTTTATCATGATGTTCACTTAATTGCTGGCTGGCGCGGACGCGCCCTCAGCCGCTTTGCCATACAGGAACTGACTGATCAGATTTTCAAGTACCACGGCGCTCTGCGTGTAACGAATCGTATTGCCGTCAGCAAAATTCTCTTCTTCCCCGCCCGGTTCCAGGCCGATGTACTGCTCACCCAACAATCCGGAGGTCAGGATCTTGGCTGAACTGTCCGTGGGGAACACATACTGGCTTTGGATATCGAGCGTCACGATGCCCTGGTACATCTGGTCATCAAAGCCGATGGCCGACACGCGGCCCACCACCACGCCCGCGCTTTTGATCGGCGCGCGGACCTTGAGGCCGCCAATGTTATCAAACCGCGCGGTCAGGCTGTACGTGGAGCCCATTGAGAAGGTGCCGAGGTTGGCCGCTTTCAGCGCCAGGAACACCAATGCAATGGCACCCAGCACCACAAACAGACCGACCCACACATCAACTTTATCTCGGGACATCGTTATTTTCCTCCGGCATCTGCCTGGCAGATATGCCCATCCATCAATATTAGGTTCAGCTGAACATCAACGCGGTCAGCAGGAAATCCAGGCCCAGCACGGTCAGCGAGCCCAGCACCACGGTCCGCGTGGTTGCCCGCGACACCCCTTCGGGCGTTGGCCGGGCTGAATAGCCTTGGTAGAGAGCGATCAAGGTGACCGCCACACCAAACACCACACTTTTGATCACGCCATTGAGGATGTCATCGACAAAGTCCACGCCGTTCTGCATCTGCGACCAGAACGCGCCCTCATCCACGCCGATCATCAACACGCCAACCCCCCAGCCGCCCAGGATCCCGACCATCGAGAACAGCGCGGCCAGCAGCGGCATGGCAATGATGCCGGCCCAAAAACGCGGCACCAGCACCCGGCGCACCGGGTCCACCGCCATGACTTCCATGGCCGCCAGCTGCTCACCGGCCTTCATCAGGCCGATTTCCGCGGTCAGCGACGTGCCCGCCCGTCCGGCGAACAGCAGGGCCGTGACCACCGGCCCCAGCTCGCGCACCAGCGACAGCGCCACCAGCAGGCCCAGCGCCTCTTCCGAGCCATAGCGCTGCAGCGTGTAATAGCCCTGCAAACCCAGCACGAAACCGACGAACATGCCGGACACCAGAATGATGACCAGCGAAAAATTACCGATGTAGTGGACTTGCTGCACGACCAGCCCCGGACGGCGCAAGGCCGCGCCCGAGCGCGCCAGCATCAGTCCGAAGAAACGCGCAAAGCTGCCCAGACCGACCAGCGAGGAACGGGTTGCCGCCCCAATTGCACCCAACCAAGCGACCATCAGGATTGCCCTCCTTGCTGACGGGCCAACCATTCCTGGAAGGCGGCGGTTTCAGGGTAGTGGAAGGCCACCGGGCCATCCGGCTGTCCTTTCAGGAACTGCACGACGAAGGGGTCCGTGGAAGCCTGCAACGCTTGCGGCGTGCCGGCTGCCACCAGCGACCCCCTGCCAAGCAGATAGACCTGATCCGCAATCGCGAAGCTTTCTTCCAGATCGTGGGTGATCAGCAGCGCGCCGCAGCCGAGGGTCTGGCTCATGGAACGGATCAATTGGGCGATCACGCCCAGCGAGATCGGATCCAGCCCGGCAAACGGCTCGTCATAGAAAATCAGTTCCGGCTCCAGCACAATGGCGCGGGCCAGCGCCACGCGGCGCGCCATGCCGCCGGATATCTCGGAGGTTTTCAGGTGCGCGGCGCCGCGCAGGCCCACGTCCTGCAGCTTGGACAGCACCCGTTCCCGTACCTCGGATTCGGACAGTTGCGCATGCTCGCGCAGCGGAAACGCCACATTCTCAAAGACGTCCAGATCCGTGAACAGGGCCCCTTGTTGAAACAGCACGCCCATGCGCTGGCGCTGCTCATACAGGCGGCGGGAGTCGTGCGTGTCCAAGGGCTGGCCAAAAGCGCTCAACTCGCCTTGTTGGATCGGAATCTGGCCAGTGGCCGCGCGCAGCAAGGTGGTTTTACCCGAGCCGGACCCGCCGATCACCGCCACGACCTGTCCGCGCTTTACCTGCATCGTGATGGACTGCAAGATGATGCGATTGCCGTAGCCGACCGTGACGTCATGGAATGACAGCACGGCCTCTGGACTGGACACGTCTGAAAGTGTCTGTGTGGGCATAAGCCTGTGGGAAAGCCGTGATGGATGGACCACCCATCACGGCTCAAAAGTTCAACGAACCTAGATTCTAACCTACAGCCCTGTCTGTTTTGAGCACCGCCCCCTGAAACGGGGGGTGGAGCCCGCCAAACGAAAACCGGTTCGTTGTTATCGCGCACACAGCGACCACAGCAGCCCGATGGAACGTCCGTTCCTGGGGGGCGACCCCATGGTCAGGAACATAGCAACGACAAATGTGGCGGCATGCCGAGCCAGCTACCCGTTCTCCACCCGATCCCAATAAAATCCATAAATCGCAGCTTTGAAGCAAACCCGTGACAATCAGCACACCATTTCGATATATTCATTCCATTTGGAAAAAATTAATAACTTCATCCAAAAAAGCAAATTCAGATAAACGACCAACTGACTCAAAACGCATAAAATGCTAAAAAAATTCTTATTCAGTTTTTCAAAAGGCCTGGAGAATATCAATAGCGGTCTGACCGAAATCAATAGGTCACTGACAATCGAGAACAAGAAGCAGGAAACCACTCAAAACCTTCGTCAGGCTATCTACACCGAGTCGTTTTTTCTTGAGGAGTTGAAAAAAATTATTGAATCAGAAATAGAGATTGAGTCAATGCCAGAAGAAAAGAGAAAAAAATTTGAAGAAGTCAGAAAGGAACTTCGAGCGAAGGTCGACCGGTACAAGACGACATCCCCTGTTGAACTCATTCAATGGAAAGCCATCCGCATGCCTCCCCCGGTTCAAGATGAAGACATGCAGAGGCGAGTTCTTGCCTATTGCGAAGAAAAACTATTGGAGCGCAGAAGAAATATTCTGGAACTTAGAACGAAGTGCTCAATGGACCCGAGGTTTGCCAAACGTTTAGCCTTTTACCTAGAAAAAACCAACTATCCATATATAGACGAAATTTTACCAAACTACTAGTAGGGAATATCGCTTTCATTTATCCGGGAAAATGGATCTACTGGGTTAGGATGTTCAAAATTCGGAATCGGCGCTGACAATGACGCTGATAACACTCGGTTTTTTACTTGAAGACGATGTCGCGCGCTATCTAGTCCGCTTTGCTTACCATGACACTCTGCGCAAAATTTGAATCCAAGCTGCTCCAAAAAATTTCTTTCGAATTTCATTTCGGGGTTGAACTTGATTCGAAAATAAACCAGCAAGTACTTTTTTAAATCTCTTTTTTGCCCCCTCCACACATCCAAGATCCTTGCCAGCGATTTATCGTCTCTTTTGAGATGCGAAAGATCACCGTATTTCCGTATAGCATCTCCTTCATAGCCTTGCGAATTTTTTTTCTTATTCATTACTGCCAGGATCTCATCTATCGAAGACTCGATTGTTTCGAGATTGATACTTTCTTTTTCTTTGATACCACTATTGGGCTTTTGTATAAATTTGGGAGGGTTTTTCAAGAAAAACTTCGCCTCCATTCTTTTTAAAAATAATTCTTGATCATTAAAAAAAAGCTCTTGGTTCTCAATAAACCACTTACGATATCTAGCAAGCCTAGGCCGACCCGGTTCCGCATAAATCTCCACTGGAACCTCATAGTTTTCATAGTCGTTTTTGAGCAGTCGGCAGTCTTTATATGAATGGAAGGCCTTCCGTTGCGGTGGATATACATATCGTCCAGTATCTAGCGGTTTGGATTGAGGAGAATATGCGTACTCCAAACACAGGGATGGCGTTTCGAAAAGCGTTCTGTATGCCACTAGCCAAGTCTTTTCACGAGAAGACAAGACATCAAGGGGAACTTTGTACAGATCGTCAGCAGGAACGCTCTTAAACGCTTCAACATTCACATGAGTAGCGACAATTAGTTTGCATGTTGCGTGCGTAATGTAGCTCTGCTCGAACTCTGGTACAGATTCTTTTTTCCCCTCGACGATCTTGCTTCCATGCTCAGTGCACTTCGCCTTCGTTCTCAGAACGTTTGAAATATACTTGGCTAGCTCTCCTGGCGAGTCGTGCCTTGTTTTTCTTATTATTTTAGGCACACCTTCACTTACAATCTCCTTTGACGGCGCTTCTTTTTCCACTAATACACGCGCCCATTTATCCTCCAAACACTTTGCTTTGTTTATTATTTTAGGATCAACTTCACATACAATCTTCTTCAGCAACGCGTCTTTGGGAATTAATGCATACACCCTTTTTTCTTGTTCTTCTAAATTTTCTTGATTGGACCTTAGGGGAGCATCGCCCTCTTCTTTCTTACCAAAATAACCAGCAAGGAAGATGATGCCAATTATAAATAGCAACCACTCCACCCCGTCTCCTTCAGCTTTTAAATTAAGCCATCTCAAGTTGCCTTGTGTTGCCTTCTAATCCTTGGTTTCAGTTTTTAACATAACAAGGGAGAACCTGCTATACGGTGCCTTAGCTCTATAGCCGAGGGGGAGCTTGCCGAGGACAAACAGACGCCGCCGTATTCATTGGCGTCGGATGCTCAATGCGAAACATTTGTCAGTACATGTAATACAATGCGGTTCCATGGGGCGACACACCATCGCGAGTAAGCCCCCCATCTCACATCCTGTCAAAGCTCATTTTCACTTCAACGCGGCAAATCGGTCCGCCCCATCAGGTAGTGATCAATGGCCGCCGCACACTGCCGCCCTTCCCGGATCGCCCAGACCACCAGCGACTGCCCACGGCGCATATCACCCGCCGCAAAGACCTTCTCCACACTGGTCTGGTAATGGGTGGTGGGGGCGCGAACATTGCCGCGCGCGTCCCGATCCACGCCAAACGCCTCCAGCACGGACTGAACCGGCGAGACAAAGCCCATGGCCAGAAACACCGCATCAGCCGGGATCTCGAAATCCGACCCTTCCACCGCGCTCATCTTCATCTGGCCGTTGTCAGCGCGGACCCATTCAACACGCTGCGCGGCCAAGGCCGTCAGCTTGCCTTTCTTGCCCACGAAACGAACCGTCGAGATCGACCAATCGCGCTCGACGCCTTCTTCATGCGAAGACGAGGTCCGCAGGCGCAACGGCCAGTACGGCCAGGTCAGGTCCTTGTTTTCCTCGTCGGGCGGCTGCGGCATCAGCTCGATCTGCGTCACTGATTTTGCGCCGAGCCGGTTGCTGCTGCCCACGCAATCGGAACCGGTATCGCCGCCGCCGATCACCACCACGTGCTTGCCCGCCACCTGGATCGGTGCGCGCAGCACGTCCCCAGCATTGATCTTGTTCCGCTGGCGCAGGAAATCCATCGCAAAGTGCACGCCGTCCAGCTCCCGCCCGGGTATCGGCAGATCGCGCGGCTGCTCGGCCCCGCCGGTCATCGCCACGGCGTCAAACTCCTGCCGCAAGGCTTCCGGCGTCTTGACCGTGAGCCCGAGCCCGTATTGCTCACCCTCTTCGGCGCTACCCACAAAGGTGGAAGGCATGAAAACCACTCCCTCCTTGCGCATCTGCTCGATCCGGCGATCGATCAGCATTTTCTCCAACTTGAAGTCGGGAATCCCGTAGCGCAGCAGGCCGCCCAGCCGGTCGCTCTTCTCAAACACCGTCACATCATGCCCGGCGCGCGCCAATTGCTGGGCACAGGCCAGCCCGGCGGGCCCGGAGCCAACCACCGCCACTTTCTTGCCGGTCTTGGCGCTCGACACCTGCGGCGTGACCCAGCCATGCTCCCAGCCGTGGTCAATGATCGCGTGCTCGATCGACTTGATGCCGACCGCATCGCGGTTGATGTTCAAGGTGCATGCCGCCTCGCACGGCGCGGGACAGATCCGGCCGGTGAACTCGGGAAAGTTGTTGGTGGCATGCAATACGTCCAGCGCCTGCTTCCAGTCCTGCTGGTAAACCAGCTCATTGAAATCCGGAATCAGATTATTGACGGGGCAGCCGTTATTGCAGAAAGGGATCCCGCAATCCATGCAGCGGGCAGCCTGCTGCTTTGCAGGCGCCTCATCCAGACGGCGAATGAATTCCTTCCAGTGCAGCACGCGTTCGGCAGGCTGCTCGCTTGCTTCGTGCACGCGTTCATACTCAAGAAAGCCAGTGACTTTTCCCATGGCAGTTTCCTAATAATTAGTGTCTTTGGCTGATTTGCATCAGGCCGCCGCTTTTTCCGCGGCCAAGGCATCCCACATTTCGCCCAGCGCCCGCCGATATTCCAGCGGCATGACTTTGACGAACTGGCTGCGC
>Ga0265293_10009850_pt1 | contig 13568 bp, 10 predicted proteins | sample Munlanlewell138R_FD_192505 | JGI IMG/M metagenome (GOLD analysis project Ga0265293, IMG submission 192505) | Leachate microbial communities from a municipal landfill in Southern Ontario, Canada - Leachate well 138R | ecosystem: Engineered > Solid waste > Landfill > Unclassified | place: Canada...
CGGTCTATTACAGAGCCACCCATAAATTCTACCGATTTATATTTTAAATCCTTGATTGTCTCTTTGCCTTTCAGAATCACATTGAGAAAATCTATCATTATATCTTTATTGACTTCTGTTCCGAACAACTTCTTGAAACCGAAATCTGTAAATATATTGACGTAACGTTCCTTTAGCATGGCTCACCTCATAAAGACAATATTTTATTCAATTCTTCAATACTTAAACCACTGCTCCTTGATATTATTTCATCACTCAGTCCAAGCTTCTTGAGCTCTCGAACCATCTGTATTATTGCTTCGTGCTTGCCGATTTCTATACCTTCGGATATGCCTTCATCTTTTCCGGCTTGGTAGCTTTCTTCGGTTGCGGTGTCTATTACATTCTTCATGTCACGATAAACCTTCAAACTATTCTCATAAGCTAAGTTTTCTTCTCGGGTGAATTTTGATATTTCCGCTAATTCAAAAAATTTACGGAATATCTTTTCTTGTAAGGCTATCGGGCGTTCCGATAAATTGGGTAGGTTCTTTATCGCATATAGCCACTTGTCAAACTTTGTTGATAGCTCATCTTCATTCTTTCGGAAGTTGGGCATGGCAAGATATAAGAAAGTCAATTTGTCATAGAATACATGCTTCGTCTCCTGTTCTGTTAGTTTAACCTCGAACAATACTTTATCAGGATAATCTACATCATCGTCAAATACAAAGTCGAGAATTGCTATCGTATAAACACTTTTTAGCTCAAAGTTCCATTCGCCGCGTTGGGCTTGTTCCTGTATTGGAAATGTCGAATAAAATAATGCACGATCCTTGAAAAACCTTTGCTTTGCTTTTTGTATTTCAACTATAAACTTTTCGCCGTTTTCATTCTCACAATACAAATCGAAGATGGCTCGACGGTCTATTACAGAGCCACCCATAAATTCTACCGATTTATATTTTAAATCCTTGATTGTCTCTTTGCCTTTCAGAATCACATTGAGAAAATCTATCATTATATCTTTATTGACTTCTGTTCCGAATAACTTCTTGAAACCGAAATCTGTAAATATATTGACGTAACGTTCCTTTAGCATGGCTCACCTCTAATTGAACAGTTTCTATTTAAAATTCAACTAAGTCAAATATCAGTCATGAACGGGAGTCTCAATAATAATTTGTACAGTTCTACAGTAATATCTACCCTCCGGTGTATCGTTGTTATACAAGACAACTTCTTCACCAATTCCTTCAACAATAGCTCTCGGAATTTTGAGTCTTTTGGCTACTGCATTTGCTCTTTTCTCTGAAATTCTCTTGTTTATTTCTTCCTCTCCGATTAAATCGGTATAACCTCGTACATATACTTTAGCGTTATCGGTTATTCTGTCTTTAATAAAATCAACTACCTTATTATGTTCGCTTCTTAAATCAGATTTTCCAAAATCGAATAAAATTAAACTGTAATATTCGAACTCTTTATCTTTTATTCTTTCTAGACGTTTTCTGTCTATTGTTAATTGTTCAACAGGAATTCTATTTTTCGAAGATGTAGCTGTTTGACCGAGAGAATCGGTAACCATTAAATAATAAAAGATGTTACCTGCAGTTTTTGGTGAACTGTTTGTGTTATTCTCAAGCTTCCAATTCAAATTTTTTGGTACATTACCTTTACCATCGTAGTTAGCAAGTTCTTTGTTCTCAAACATTACTTTAAGTTCCCAATTTTTTATACCGACATCAGAATCACATAAAGGCTTAAACCTTAAATCGTATTTTGAGAGAATACGCATGGTATCTATTGTAAAAACTGGCTCTGTGATTATAGGAGCACTTGCTATAATTTCCACTCTTCGATTCTCTGAATCACTTCCGGGGTCATCCTGCCTTGTAAATTTTTCAGGTAAATTTCGTGCAACAATCGGCATTCTTGTCCCGTCAATACCCCAAACATCCCTAAGATAATCTCGCACATTAACTGCCCTGTCTCTTGACAAACTCGTATTTCCTTTTTCGTCACCTGAATTAGAGTTAGTACCGGTAATTTTTATTGTTGTTTCGGGATGTTGCTGCATCCGCATACCTATAATGTTCAGTATTTGATAATATGTTTCAATGGGTCCTAAGTTGTGTAAGGAAGACTCTGTAAAATCATTTACTTCACTTTTTTTATACTTAATATATTTGTCCGGTATCTCCGAAGAAAGTGAATCGAAAAATACATAAGTCAATAAGGGACGCATATTGTATGATACAAAATCCTCAATCTTCAAACTAAAGTTTTTATTCTCATTTCCTAATGAATCAACCTCCACAACTGACACTGAGGCAGCTAAAATTGGGGGCTCTTGTGGTAAAGGTAAGCCCGGATACGGCGGATCGAGCGGTGGCGGTGGTGGCGGTGGCGGTGGCGGTGGTTGTCTGTATTTGATGGATGCTCCAAGACGGAATTGATGTACATTCCATGATTGTTCTTTAATCAAAGGTGTAAATTGTAAATGATAGAATATCTCGGGAGCCAAAAATAACGATTTATTCTTATTCAAAGGTAGATTATAACTTAAACCAAGTTGCAATCCTAATAAAAGTATGTTAGACTCCGGTACTTCTCCTGATGATACATTCCAGGTTTGTAATCCGTTTGAAAATGTCCCCCGATTTTTTGGATTTGTTATTTCTTCTATATGCGAGTAATTATGATCAACGAGGAGCCCGGCTCTAAATCCGGCATGTGCAAACAAATTATCTTTAATTTTATGTGAAAACATTGGTTCTATTCCAATCGTTCCGTACTGCACATCGAAGCGATTTTCTATTGTGGCTGTGATAGATCCACCGGTTACAGCGTCATAAACAGGTAAGTTAACTGATTCGCTCAGCAAACCGTTATATGAATTATAACTGATTCTTAACATCAATTCCATTTCTTCGTTCAGTGGGTATTCAAACAATCCGCCAACATAAAATCCGTTACCGTATCCTCCTGTGAATTCCGGACAACAACTGTTAAATCCCTTGATATTTGTAATGGATGAAGAGTGTAAATTAAAGTTATATGCACCTACTAAGCCGTATTTGGGCTTGAGTTCATAGTTTACGCTGTCCTTTACTTCCGTTTCATCAGCAATCAATATACTTGTTTGAAAACTAACTAAAATTATTAAGAATCGGAATATGTTTATTTTCATCTTTATTTTTTAAAATTTTCAAAAATTCGGATTACAAATATAAGAAATTTCATTGTGGCGTTAAACCTTAAATGTTTTGTTTGTTTAAGCATTTAAAATTTAATATGTTGATCAATAAACAAAAAAACCCTAAACCAAAGCAATTAATCAATGATTTAGGGGATTATCAATAAAATTTTGATTTATGGTACGCTTTCCATTTCCTCTAAAAAACGATGGAAAAAAAGCAGCAAATCAGTGGTTGTCACCAGGCCCACGAGATTCATATCCCAATCAACTACTGGCAGACAATCAACTTTATGTTTGGCAAATAATTTTACAGCTTTAGATACACCATCTTCAGGGTATAGTACGTGAGTTATTTCTTTCATGATTTTTTCAAAATCAGTAATTTTGTTAAACCCCATATCACCAAAATTTTGGTCACTTTCATAAATCTGTCTTAACTTATACTCCCTGATTTTATCATCGCATAGAATACCAACTACTTTTCTGCCCTCAAGAACAGGTATATGTCTTACTTTCTCGTTTTTCATTATTTGCTCTGCATCAAACACCGTATTGTCAATACTCACGGTAAAAACGTTTGTCATCATTATTTCTGACACTTTAGCTTTGTTAGGCATGTTACACCTCTTTTAAATAAGCAATACAATCAAACACAAAATAACACTTTTTTTTATTTCACACAAATAACTTGTTTAATTCGTTAAAATAATTTATATACTCTATAAATAATTATTATTATATTTAGATATTTTTAACAGAAATTTGAACATTTTATGATGACACTGAAAGAATTTGAAAGTACAGGGCACCTAATGATTGCTGCCCATAGAGGTTCATCAGGCATAATCACGGAAAACACGCTTGCCGCATTTGCGGACGCTATTGATACGGGTGTAAATATTATTGAATTGGATATACAGGTGACAGCCGACAACAAGTTTGTTGTATTTCATGATTTCGTTCCTCCCGGATTCAATAAAAAAATTTCTGAGCTGAATTACTCAGATATCAGAAATATTGTAATCGGCACAGAGGCTGATACCGATTTTGATTCTTTGCATATTCCGCTATTGGAGGATGTTCTCAAGCTTGCGATTAACAAATGCTACCTCATGATTGAAATTAAAGTTAATACCGGTGTAAAATTTAAGGAGAATATTGAATGCTTGGTAGATTTAATCATTACTAATAACTATGAGATGAATACAATATTCGGCTCGTTCAGTTATGATATTCTAAAGTCTTTGAAAACAGTTAATAAAGATTTATTTACAGCTGTGTTGAAAATACCAGGTGATGACAGATTGCCTTCCAAAATCCGTGAGGACTTTGATTTTGACGCATATATATGCTCAGTTGATGAAATAAATTCAATTATAAGTGATGATGTTAATAAGCATGGCATTTTTACCGGAGTTTATACTGTTGATGATGAAGATGCTTTGAATTCTGTATTGCAATATGACATTAGAGCTATAGCAACAAACTTCCCCGAGAAAATACTTAATTTGCTAAACAAAAAGAAGCAAAAAATACTGTTAAAATAAAATTTTAATTTTTTAGTTACTACTTAAATTATTAAAGTTCAATCCGTAAAATGATGAGAAGTGTATGAAGACAGCTGCGGTTATAGGTTCAGGATTCGGAGGTTTAGCAATTGCAATTCGCTTGCAAGCAAGAGGTTTTAAGGTTACAATCTTTGAGAAAAATGAAATGTTAGGCGGACATGCCTATCAATTTAAGGAAAAGGGTTATACTTTCGATATGGGACCATCATTAATAACTGCACCTGAAATTATTGAAAGGCTATTTGAAGCAGCAGGAGAAAAATCTAAGGATTACTTAGAGTATCACGAACTGAATCCATACTACAGACTATATTTCCATGACAAATCTCATATTGATTATAGCGGTGATTCAGAATCAATGAAGTCGCAGATGGCTAAGTTTAACAAGAAAGATGCTGAAAAATACGACGAATTCATTGAAAACTCAGGTAGAATATATCATGAAGTAATTACAAAAGGACTTGGTTCGGTACCTTTTACTAATTTAAGCACAATGATAAAATTCATACCCAAAGCCTTACAAATCAAAGCTTTTAATTCTGCTTTCAAGCTCGCTTCCAATTATTTTGAAGATTACAGACATCAGTTCATGTTTTCTTTTCATCCTCTTTTTATTGGAGGTAATCCTTTTAGAGTACCGGCTATTTATTTAATGATTTCCTATCTTGAAAAAGTTGGCGGTGTTTGGTACACGAAGGGTGGTATGTATAGTCTAGTTAATGCTTTACAACAAGTTTTTGAAAAACAGGGAGGTAAAATTCTTACTAACACTCCTGTTGAAAAAATTATTACTAACGATAATAAAGTAACGGGAGTCATAGCAAGAGGAAAAGAATATCACACGGATATTGTTGTTTCTAATGCTGATGTTACTCATACTTACGGACAACTTATTCAATCCGATAAAAGTAAGCGATGGAGCTTAGATCGTTTGCAGCATAGTAAATATTCAATGGGTACTGTCGTGATCTACCTCGGTGTTAAAAAGAAGTATCCGCAATTACTGCATCACACATTGATTTTATCGAACAGATACAAAAATTTGATTGATGATATCTTTGACAAAAATATTCTGCCGGACGATTTTTCAATGTATTTACACAATCCTACAAAGACAGACCCATCTATGGCACCTGATGGTTGTGAGAGCATTTATGTACTTGTTCCCGTTACGAATCTCAGCTCGAATATAAGTTGGGATGAAATGGCAAGACCGTTTACAAATAAAGTAATAAATTTCCTTGAAGCAGAATTTGATTTAGTTGACTTTAGAAAGAATATTGAAGTTGAAAGAACATATACACCTCTTGACTTTTCACGCGACAGGAACTCATATTTAGGTACACCATGGGGAATGGAACCGGTACTTTTGCAAACAGCATACTTCAGACCACACAATAAAAGTGAAGATTTTGAAAATCTGTATCTTGTCGGAGCCGGCACACATCCGGGTGGTGGCATACCGGGTGTCATGCTTTCGGCGGAAGCTACAGAGAATTGTATCATTAAAGACAATAAATGAATCAAAAAAATAATTATTGGGAAAAAGATGACTTGTTCCCTGCTTTTCTATATTCCAAATCAATAATTGAGTTTCATGCAAAAAGTTTTTCGTTTGCGTCGAAATTATTACCGGAGTATAAAAAATGGGGAACTTATGCAGTTTATAATTTATGCAGATTCGCAGACAATATAATTGATAAACCGCGTAATCGCTCTATTGACGAGAAATTCAGAGAGTTGAGTACATTCAGACAAGAACTTAATAATGCTTACAAATACGGCGAATCAGAACATCCTGCTTTGAAGGCTTTTATCGCAGTTGCAAACGAATTTGATATCCCGAAAGATTTCTCAGAAGAACTGTTGAACGGCGTAGAGATGGATTTAAGTATTAGTTCTTATAATGATTTTGATTCGCTTTATCTGTTTTGCTATCGTGTTGCTTCAACAGTCGGAATAATGATGACTTATGTACTTGGTTTCCATGGAGGTAAAACAACCTTGGAATATGCAGAAAAGCTTGGAATTGCTATGCAATTGACGAATATTTTACGTGACGTAGGAGAAGATGCTAAATTAGGTAGGATATATATCCCAATGGATGAACTTGACAGATTCAATGTCAGTGTAAAAGATATTTCGAATTCTGTATATAACTCGCAAGTACGTGAATTAATGAAATTTCAGGTGAGCAGAGCTTTGAAATATTACATGGATGCCCAGCCCGGTATCGGTATGCTTGACAAAGAATCACAGTTTACAATTAAAGCTGCAAGCAAAATTTATGGAGAATTATTGCAAAAGATAGAACAGAATAATTATAATCCTTTCCTTGGCAGAGTCTATGTTACTCATAACAGAAAAATTCAAATTTTATTATCAGAAATTACCGGAAGATTTACGAGTAAATGATTAAGGCAAAGCATTCAAAGTTTGCTGAACTTATATTCAAGCCCTATATTTTTAGAATGATGGCTAAAAATTTTCATTCAATTAATTTGATTGGTGATATTGGATACATAAACTCCGATTATCCATTGATACTTACTCCAAATCATTCAACTTGGTGGGACGGTTTTTTTGTCTATCTTTTGAATAAAAAAATCTTAAATAGGAAGTTTTATATTATGATTCTTGAAGAACAGCTTTCCAAATTTAAATTCTTTGTTAAGCTGGGCGGATTCTCCATCAATAAACAAACACCAAGCGAAATCATGGAATCACTACGCTACACTTCTTCTATCATGGAGACTAACCCTCCGCCTGTGATAACAATATTTCCTCAGGGGGAATTGCTTCCAAGTTTTATAAGACCCTTGAATTTCCGTAAAGGCATTGAAATTATTGCAGGATTATATGCAAAACCGGTTACTATTCTTCCATTATCCATAAAAATTGAATTCTTGAGCGATGAGAAGCCTGATTTGTTCTTCAGATTCGGGAATCCTCTCGTGATTGAGAACAGATTTGACGGATTGAGTGACATTATAAGAAAAGAGGTAGAAAGCGGATTAGAAATTATTTCTGAAAAAATCTTGAAGAAGGAATTCGGAATACAAATTCACAAAGGGAAAAAATCAGTGAGCGATAAATAGAATATTACTTTTAAGATTTTTTAATTGAAGAGATGAGCTATTACACTTATCGCTTATATTCTTTCAAATTCAATACAGGGTAAAAAATATTATACTATTTAATAATTTCACCGGTCGAGGAAGCCCAGAATAATAAATCGAGTTCATCTAAGCTAATCCCAACATAATCTGCAAATTCCAAAAATTTCGACTCAACGGAAATATAATTTTTTTCCGGTGTAAGTTTAGGTAATTCGTCGAAAACACCGCAGTTCATCAAATGCCTGAGAATATGCCTGTCGAGTATAGCCAAATTTTCATATCCAATATTCCTCAGAAAATGAGAACTTTCCTTCATGCCGAAGCCGTTGAGATTATTTGCAAGCCAATTTCTTTTTTCGTAATTACTCATATTACTTGAAATTATTTCAGATATCTCATTAAATTCTTCTCGGACTCTTAATAATCTCGCAGCTTTTTGATTATGAAATCTTATGTAATTTGATGGACTACGCAGTATGGGAGTCGGATCAAAAGCCTTGTTGAAAAAATCATTTTCAGCAAGCATATTCTGAACAATAAGAGCATTTGCTGCCTTTGATTGAGGAGTACATATACAATAACATAACTCATAAAAATAATCTTTTGCCGGCACGGACTTAAAATCATTCAATCTGGACTTAATGACAGCACTGATTTCTTTATATTTATTGATGTGTGATACAGTTAAATTACCCTTCATTACGGCAGAGTCCTGAAAAATAAATACCTTGATAGAATTTCTATAAGAAGAAAAGCCAATCCGATAATTGCAAAGGGAAGAAATTCTTCCTTTTTTTTAGAAAACACAGCAACATCAATTTGTGTCTTTTCCAATTTGTCAATTTCCGAGTAAATTTCATTCAAGCCTTTGTTGTTAGTAGCACGAAAGTACATTCCACCGGTCATTTCGGCTATTTTTTTCAAAAGATTATCATCAATTTCAACCTCAACATTTCTATATTGGGTTCCAAAAGGAGTCTGTACCGGGTATGGAGCCAATCCACGTGTGCCGACACCGATTGTGTAGATTTTGATGCCGTATGTAGCGGCAATCTCCGCTGCAGTCTCAGGTGCAATTATTCCGGTATTATTTACGCCATCTGTTAACAGGATTATGACTTTACTCTTAGCCTTGCTGTCTTTTAGTCGAGTAACAGCGGTTGCAATACCCATACCAATAGCAGTACCATCTTCTAACATTCCGCTTCTGACATCTTTGATAAGATTTTTCAGGACGTTATGGTCAACTGTAACAGGACATTGCGTAAAACTCTCTGCACCGAACACTACAAATCCCATTCTGTCATCAGTTCTTTTATCAACAAAGTCTAATGCTTGATTCTTTGCAGATTCAATTCTGTTTGGTTTAAAATCTTCAGCAAGCATCGAAGTACTGACATCGAGAGATATTACGATATCAATACCTTCAGACGAAATTGTTTCCATTGTCGAGCTGGTTTGCGGTCTTGCCAATGCGATTATCAAAGCTCCCATTAGTATGAGTCTGAACACAATAATGCTGTGACGTAAATAAATCCTAAGTGATTTGCCAGTATTCATACCTGAAATACTTGACAACTTAAACCCTAAATTTTGGCGACGCTCTTTATATATATACCATAATATAAATAATGGCAAGAGCAAAAGCAAATATAAATATTCTGGATTGGCAAACTTCATTCCGGTTGGTAACATATTCATCGTCCACTCCCCGAAATTTTATTTTCTGTATCATCAGCACCCAATTCAATAACCTTTGTTAAATTAATGAACTGAACCGCATTTTTCATCGAAGCAATATTTTCCTCTTGTTCAGGCTCATATTTGGCAAATTTTGCCAAATCCGATATACTTAGAATGTCATTCATATCAACTAATGCAATTTGGTTACTTTCGTATCTTCCTAATTCCTCGATAAGCTCTCCGGAAGTCATCTCAAATGCATTGAGATGATATCTTCGATGTACATAAATCCTTATAATATCAGTAAGTTTAGAATAATACAACTTATAATGTCCTGTTTGCCAAAGATTTTCCTTCTCCAATCTTTGTAATGCTTCCAACGCTTCCAAATCTGCCGGAATTTTAGGGTCATATTTTGGAATTTGATTGAGTTGCTTTGTCCTCTTCTTACCGAAAATAATAATGATTGCGTAATAAACAGCAAATACACCTAATATCGTCGCAAAATACGGAAGCAAATCCTCAAGAGACAAAGGAATCTCTATCGGTGGTTTGATATCCTTAAAATCGGTTCCGCTCGTATCTACCTCAACAGTATAATAACTGAGACTTATGCTCTCTGTTTCAATTAATCTCAGGTCGGATTCACTTGATATTTCATAAGTCAAAATTATTCCGGGTACAATAAAAGTACCCTCGTCAAATGATGTTATATCAATATTTTTACTTAATTGGTAATAGCCTGATTCTGAATGTATTGTATCAATCTCATACAATTCGACTATTTCAAAATTCCCGAGAGTATCGGCAAATAAAGGAAAATTAATTTTGTAATCATTAGGTGACTTGACAGTCAGATTCAACCGAACAGGTTCACCTATCAGCAGGTGATTGGTATCGGCAGTCAAACGGGCTTCAATTTCTTGTGAAATTGAAGCCGTATAAAAGCTAATTATCAAGAAAAAACAGAGAATTGTTTTAAGCATAAATTTACAAATCACTTATTTTACTACTTGCATTTTGTGATAAATCTTTTTATTTCCGCTTGTAAGTACTACATTGTAAAGACCTGATGAAATTACTGAGCTATTGAACGGAAACGATACGGCACCCGAACCAAAATTATATCTTTTTACAGATTTAATGATATTGCCGTTGGCATCGAACACGAATAAATCACCAATAAAATCATAATCTGTCTTGACGGATATATAAGCAAAATCCTTCACGGGATTAGGTTCTATTGACAATAAGATGCCTTCATTATTGGAATTTTCCACTGTTACTTCAAGTCTTGTTATAAAAGAATAAGTATCTCCGAACAATCCTTGAAAATCATTTTCTATGGAAGCAAGTCGCCAGACATATCTTTTATTCTTTGCAAAATCTTCAACGGATAATTCAGTTCCACTTAATATAGTATCAATCAATGGAGGCTCAATTGTTAGTCCGAGTGCAGTCTGCAATCTGTAAGCAGTGGCTCCTTCGACAGGTTCCCACTTAAATGTAAAACTTGTCGCTACTTGGTCTGAACCCGAAATTGGGAAAATTATGCTTGGGGGAGCAATGGCAGTTTGGAAATGCCATGTTTCAGAATAATCGCTGACGCCTCCCGGACCGGAATTTCTTACCCGCCAGAAATAATCCTGTTTACCTTGTTCCATTCCGAACCATCTGAAGGAGTTGGCGTCAAGTCCTTTAACTGATTCGACAATTTCTATAAAATTCGGATCTTTAGCGATTTCCAGCTCGTAGAAACCGTTTGTCCTCATTTCCCATGATAGAGTAAGAGAATCTAAAATATTAACAGTACCGTTTTTCGGCTCAATCAAAGATACCGGCAGCGGTTCTTCAGGCAGATTCTTGTAAAAACCTTCAAATACTCCTGTGCCATGAGTGCCCAAGGCAATATAAGAATCCTCCTGTCTTATGTCTATCATATCAATGACCATATTGCCGATGCTTTCAGGACCTTCCATCTGCCATGAAGTTGCCATACCGTTTATATAAGCAGTAGAAAATAATCCGGCAGTGGTTCCTGCAAAATAAACTCGTCTGTCACCAAGTTTAAGTACACTCATCCAATTAACTCCCGGACCGGCTCCGGTACCGTTCGGGTTTTCCTCCAAATTCCCTGATACAGCTTGCCAGCTTTCTCCACCGTCTTCAGTCATAAAAATACTCAAAACATTGTAATTTGAAAATGATACAAACGCAATGTCGGCATTTTCCGGGTCAAAAGCAATGCTGCTTAAATATGCACGCGGGAAATTACTTCCGCTAATATCAACCGGCTCCGGATCGCCTGACTGAGCATCAGTAATTTTATATAGTTTTCCTAAGCTTGTTCCGTAATATAAAATATCAGCCGGATTCTTTGACACTCGTACGGCAGTTATTCTTTCACCCAAAGGTGCATCTTCGATATAGTCTATCCTCGTTTTCGAAAGGCTGTCCCAACTGATTGCAACAGAGTCGTTGGAATTTTCAAAAGGAATTTTTGATAAGTCGTTGTTTCTCCATAACATTTTCCCGCCGGCGAGATACATTCGATTATTATCATTTGGGTCAAGCATAAACGGAGTATTCCAAAGGAAATCTCTGCCTCCAATCGGGTCAATCCGTGTGCTGACAGTATTATTACCTTCATCATCCTGCACAACTCTGTATATTTTTATTTTCGGTTGCCATGTGGAATTTTGTGAAGCATAATAATAGGGAGCATTATCGGGTATTTGACAATAAAAACCATCTGCTTTTAAAGGATTTGACCACAAATTGTTTTCCATGTCGGGAGTTCTTGATAATAAGGTACCATTGTCCTGCAATCCGCCGATTATTTGCCTGCTGAGGTTTGGTCCGTGGTCAACTGCCACTGTATAAAACTGTGTTGTAAAATATCCGTTATTCAGTGATATCCATTCCACTTCTTCCGACATATTGTCCAAAGTTTTGTGAATGCCACCGTCCGAACCTGTATATAATACTTTCGAGTCAGTATTTGAGAAGAATATTTCATGTACATCAGCATGATGATTAGTATATCTGTAAGAATATTCACATGTTTCATCGGGACAGGTACCTCCTATCCATGCCCAATCGTTTTCTTTGAACCCGGAATTGGAGCGATACATAGCCACAGCTCCCAAGAATACAACATCAGGATTATCCGGTTTTACTTTTATAACAAGATTATACCCCATCTGGGAGTTCATTTGTCCTCGTGTCGGCTCAGGTTTCGGCAGATTGTGCGAGCGATCCTCCCAGTCACCTAAGACACTGCTGCCTGAGCTTCCAAATGACTTATATACCCATAAACTATGCCAAAGACTGTCGCCGGCAGAATTGAATGTAAGTTTACCATAACCCGGCGTTTCACCTACGAAGTAAATTATGCTCTCATCAGAAGGAGCTATTCCTATGACAACACGGTTATAATTGAGCGGGAAATTTGCAGGAGTGATGTTTACCCAATACTCACCATCCTCCGAGCGATAAATTCCTTTAACATTGGACTGACCGTCAGAACTTAAAGTAGCATAATAAACCCCTTCACTTGTAACAGCTACGTCTGAGAATGTTGCTCTGGCGCTTCCTCCGAGAACAGCAGTCCATGTTTCTCCACCGTCTGTTGAACGGAGAATACCCATGCTGGATGTTGCAGCAACTACTTCATCAATTGAATCAGGAGCAGCAGGATTCGTCACCAAGTTCCAACAAAAGTCGAATGGTTGGTCCCAAGTATGAACCATATTGTTTGATGTTGATTCGAGCACAAACCACGAGTCACCGTTATTTGTTGATTTATAAATACCATCTCCATAGATGGAAGCAGAGTTACCCCAGTACTCACCAGTACCGTAATACCAGATATCCTCCTTGCCGACTCTTTTGTCCTGAGTCAAACATGTTACCGAATGAAGTTGATGTGGGAGTGAAGTTTTAATCCAACTTTGTCCGTTGTCGAAAGACTTCCATAAGCCACCCGACACACCGCCGGCTATAATAATATTTTCA
>Ga0265293_10009851_pt1 | contig 13567 bp, 10 predicted proteins | sample Munlanlewell138R_FD_192505 | JGI IMG/M metagenome (GOLD analysis project Ga0265293, IMG submission 192505) | Leachate microbial communities from a municipal landfill in Southern Ontario, Canada - Leachate well 138R | ecosystem: Engineered > Solid waste > Landfill > Unclassified | place: Canada...
ATATTTAAGTCCAATATCCAAACGATGATAGTCTTTCATTTTACTGGAATTTCGCTCTCCATATATAAAAGCCTCATAAATTTCATTAGTATGCGGATCTACAACATTTTGCCTTCCTAAAACAGGTGTTATTGGTAATCCTGACTGATAATTCCACACAAGACTTAAACTAAGTTTTTTATTTATTTTTCTATTTATAAAAATGCTAACATCATGAGGTCTATTATATTCATATAAATATTCTTTTCCATCATTAATATTATTGAACTTACGAGTAGATTTACTTAAATGATAAGAAATCAAACCAGTCCATTTTCCACAATTCTTTTTAAACATAAATTCAAGACCATAAACTTTTCCCACACCTCCTGTTTCTATCGACTGTTTCCAGTTTTCGAGTTCTGACAAATAGTAAACATTTTTTTCTGATGTAATTAAATTATATAATTCTTTATCATAAACACCTATGTTAAGACTAAACATATTGTCATAAAATCCTTTTGACCAAGACAAAGATTTTTGTAATGAACTTGAAACTGGAATATCCTTACACGAAGGAATCCAAATTTCATTCACATAAATATTTCCAGATGATATTAACAAATGTGATGCTTGGCTAACCTGCATATAGTTAAAGTTTATTACACCAAGTTTATTAAAATTAAAGTTTATGTCAAATCTTGGTTCAATAAAAAACTCCTTTGAATTTGATAAAAAGTAGTTTCCTACCCTAGCTCCTAGTTCAGTTTCAATGAATTTAAAAAACTTAAATTTATTTGACAAAGAAATTGAAGAATTATTAATTTCTTCAGATAAAACTTCATAATAATTTTCTTTTCCCAAAACTCTGTAGTCATATGGAGTATAAATAAAATGACTCAAATGTAGCCCTCCAATAAGTGTCCAATTTCTCATAAGATTAAAAGACCAAACTGAATTTAATGAAATTTCTTGAACTTTCGATTCAAATTTATTTTTAAATCCTTGATTTATAGAATTGTTAAAAGATTGTAGATCTTTTACCCTATATCCAGAATATGAAATGTTTGTTTTTATAAAAATTTTTGGACTTATAATACTATTCCAAGAAACAGCCCCCATTAAACTTCCCCAAATATTATTTGCTTTTATTTTTGAATTAAATAAATCTAAATCATCTTTTTTATTCCAAATCTTTAAATAATCATCTCCTTGAAACAAATTCATTGAAATTGTGTTACGTGAATTTATTTTCCAAACTGACTTAAAATTTACATCATGAAAACCGTAAGAGATAAAATAATCTCCTCCATCAGACAAGCCACTAGCGGCAATCATTAAAACATCAAAAAGAGTTTTTCTAGTAGTGAAAATATACGTAATCTTGTCTGTAAATTTCCCCTCAAGACTTAAGTTTACATCAGTCAATCCTATCCCGAAACTTCCTTTGAATCCATTAGCACTACCTGAACGTTGAGTAATATCAATTATTGATGAAAGCTTTCCTCCAAATTTAGCAGGGAATCCTGATTTATAAATTGTAATATTATTTATGATATCGGGATTAAAAACAGACATAAATCCGCCTAAATGATTTACATAAATTAAAGGAGTGTTATCTAAAATAAATAAATTTTGTCCGGGATCGCCACCTCTTACAACCAATAAACTAGAAGCTTCACTTTGCGACTGAATTCCTGGTAATATTTGAGTAGATTTCACAACATCAGGCTGTGCAGTTAAACTTGGAATTTGTTCAATTTCTTTAAGTTCTAATTTTGCTACATTTACAGTTTTATCAGATTCTACACGTATTACAACTTCGTCTAATTGATATGCCAATGGCTTTAAATAAATATTTTGAATATTATTTTGTGATTGATTTATTTTTATAATTTGTGTTTCATAGCCAATGAAAGACACTTTAAGTTCAGTTGAATTAGTTTTAATTGAATAATAAGCCTGAGAATTAGTGCTTGTTCCGTTAGAGTTTACTGTGTCAACAATATTTGCTCCGATAATAGCTTCATTTGTTTCGGCATCATATACATACCCTGAAACCGTAACTTGTGAGTACGCAAGTAATACAGAAAATGTAAATAATATAACAAATTGAACTTTAAGCATAATTAGTCTATTGGTGCTTTAATATCACTAAGTGTTTGAGAATATCCACAAAAAATCCCATATCCGTTGTTTATATTAGAAAATAAATTTGTCGGCACTATACCTGCATTTGAAAAATCAGGGAAACGACTTAAATTATAATTTTCAAAACTTTTAACATATTTATAATAATTAGAATCTACAGACTTTATTATTAATTGATATTTGTAATTGTTAATATTGTTGGAATAAAAATGATGTGAAATTTTTACACTTTTTGAAATAATGTCTGTCTCCAACTCAAAATTATCAAAAAACAAAACTGGATATTCTTCAATAACCTCAGTAACATTTTCATCATATATTAGAATATATGCTTCGAAAAATAAATCTTTTGACAAATCATTTATAATTGAAAAATTTATTTTTGGCTGAAGTACTCCTTCGTTATCAACCCAAGCATTTTCTATAATATGAAACTCAGAAATATTTACTCTATCTGGAATAAAGCAACTCGAAGAAACAATACTATTATTTACATTTACTTTTAAATAAAATTTGTCATTTTCTTTTGCAATATAATCAGAAATATAATATCCTTTTTCAACATAATTAAAATTTAACAAAACAGAATCCTGATTGTACATTTCAATATTTGCATTATTTATATTTGATAACTCATAAGCACCTAAACCATTTGTTAGGGAAACATGTAAATGAATTTGTTCATCTTGAACTATGATAGAATTAATTGTTATTTTGCTGTTAAAATCCTCAAACTCATCTTGCACAAGTTTTCGGCAAGAAGAACTAAATAAAATAATTAAAAAGGCAAATATTAATAATGTTTTTTGCATAAATTCAGAACTTTAAAATTAAGCCTAACTTAAATCCATTTTGAAAATTTGATTTTACTACATTTTTAGAAAAAACAAAACTCCAAGTATAATCAAAATTTAATCCTAAGTTTTTAAATATAAATAATGATAAACCAGCCCCAAGATTAGTGTAAAAATAATTTGAAAAGCCACTATTTGTTGCCCTATACAAGAATAAGCCTGTTTGATTTAACACATAGGCATCTGCTCTAAAAAATCTATTATTTGATTCAATAAAAAAAGGAAGGATATGAAATCTATTTTGAATTCCAACAAAATTTAAAGAAACAAAAGATGATTTAAAATATCGATTATAATAAACACCTGTTTCCAAAAATTTGGTAAAACCATAATTTAATGAAACAGAAATTCCTTTTTCCACTTGTTTATATTCAGGCACAAGAGAGTAATTCATTCTTGTAAAAGAAACATCACCAGTTAATCGCTTATTTATATATGAAGATTTTTGAGCATTTACTAAAAATGGAAATAATATCAAGATTAAAAATATTCTGAGTTTCATATAAAAAATGTGAATCAATAATTTATTATTGCAGGATGTGTATCTGGTGTATCACCATAAACATATACTGGACCAAAGTGTGCATCATCTACAAAACCAGGAATAGTTATAGAGAATTCCAATACAGAACCATATTTTACCTCATTTTTCCCGAAACCTTGTGAATACCAATTATTACCCACCTTATAATGAACATCAAAATTTGTTCTTAACTCAATCGTTCTATAACACTGAAACCAAATACCTAGCGTTCTTTTTAAAGGACGTACTTTTGCTCCCGCATAACAAGTTGCTTGGTAGTTTAATAAAGGAGGACCTAATTCAATTATAGCCATTGACTTAGTTCTATTATTACCTGTTGTGCTTATTGCTGTTTTTTCTTTCCCATTATTTACAGCAACATCTTTTGTCATAATAGAATTGCTTTTAATAGTTACAAATTTTTTATTATCAATAAAATTATTATAATTTTTTTCAGTAATATTGCTCAATTCACTGACATCTGCAATATTACAAGCAATAAAACACTCATCAAAAACTTTATATGCAATATCTTTTATAACAAAAGTTTTATTAATCCCATACATATAACGAGTAAATTTATCATAATATTTAGCTTCAACTGTAAATTCTCCATTTTCTTCTTTTATTAATTCTAAATACATTTTATTATTATCAACAAATCTGATAATATCTTCCTGAGTATCAAATTTTTCAAAATCAATATTTTCATAAAACTCATCACAATATCTACCAAAAGACATATATCCATTTGCTATTTCATAATTTTTTCTTTCTTCATGAGTCATATTTGCAATTTCAACTAGTTTATTCATAAATTCTTCATTACTTTCATATATTATATATGATTCATTTGTATATGGTTTATCTACTTTTACTTGGACATCTTTATTATCTTCCTTTTCACAACTGATTGATAAAACACCTACTAAAGCTATTATAAAGCTTATAAATATTATTTTTTTCATTTTTTTTTAATTTTTGAATTTTTACCTACTTCGATTTTAAGTCTCTTCGGTTTATTCCGACCATAAGTTTCGGATTTATTTATACTGCCTCGCCTAAAACTTTTTAAACGAGGGCAAATATTCAAAATTATTTTTGCAAAGCCTCCAAATTGAAGTAAGTACAAATATTGCTGTAAGCCTGTGATTCTGTGTGTGTGTGTGTGTGTGTGTGTGTGTGGTAAACCTAAATACATTAAAGTCTTTAAGTTTATTAAAGTAAAATTTGCATTATTTTTCACACAAAAAATCATCTCGCTTAAAATTTACAAATTAATTTTCTTGCAATATACAAAATTAAATTTATATAAACAAATAATTTTTCGATAAAATGCAAAAAAAGTTAAAAAATTTAAAAAATTAAGGGATTTGTGGGGGTTTTGGCGGGATTTTTGTTGCAAAGCAAAACAAAAATCATGACAAAACAGGCAGAAATAGAAAATTTAATTTTAAAAAAACATGAAAACATAAATCTTAGCTTATTTTATTAATTAAAAAGTTCGAGTTTTAAAACTCGAACCGATTTCTGAGCGAAAAACGAAACTTTTTTTAAGAATTTACGTAGAATCTAGAATGGGGGTGTTGTTTTTAGGCTTTTGCAAAAGCAAGAAAGTGGGGGTTTTGGCGGGATTTTTGTTGCAAAGCAAAACAAAAATCATGACAAAACAGGCGGAAAATAAATTTTAATTTTTAGAAAAAAGCAAAAACCTTAAAGTCAAACTGCTAAACTTTATTTAATAATAATTATTGTGTTTTTGTGGTAATTAATTAGACAGTTTTCAATTATTATGGGTGGACAGTTTTGGATTATTATATACACATCGCTTATTTCGGCTCCGCTCAATAAGCGGAAGCAAATAATTGGCACTACCGAGCGTTGAGCGAAGTCGAAACGCCTGTGTGTGTGTAGAGATAGCCATATTAAGCATAACAAAATTAACAATTTTATTAAAGCCAAAAACATCAATATTCTCCACAGTAAAATTCATCTTTTAGATAATTTTTTATCAAAGGTATAAATTTTAATTTTATAACAAAAGAAAAAATAAGAAAATTTTAAAATAAATTTAAAAAAATGTGTTCTTCTTGAACTTGACGAACTTTATAAACTTTTAACCGAATTGGCTGCCGCCTACGGTTAATCACATGTTGTCCTACGGACAAATCAGTTGAAAGTTCATAAAGTTTCAAAGTTTGCAAAGTTGAGTTAAACGCTTGGATTGCAACCGAACCATTCAAGTTAAACGAAGTTAAATCCGAGTGTAATATTACCATGCACTCGGATTACAAATCCGAGCGAGCGTAAGCAATTCTATTGTTTCTTTTTTCAAGCTCTCACCTACGGTATATTTATATTCCTTGGTAAATTCCTTAGTAAACTGAAATATAGCCAAAAGCAAATCGTAAGTCGCCTTATATACTGGTAGTTCGTTATACATTGCCATTTTTTAAAAAATTTTGACCCCGCTTCGCGGGGTATGTTAAAACAATCAAATAGCCAAATAGCCAAATAGTCAAATAAATTAATTTAATCCCTAACGCAGCGCACTGAGTACCCGTTATCCTTGTCGAGGTCGAACCTGCCAACATCGCTGTTATTATAGTACAAGTGACGTACCCAAGCGTAATTGCTATCACTCTCAGTAGCCGACCACCAACTACCGTAGCTCCCAAGATAGCTGAAATCACCATGGTTGCTACGGTACCCCCCCGGCAGAGCTGTAAAGCCGGTTTCGTTAGTAGCCCCTTCATTAGGGCTATTCCAATGTGTGATTCCAGTTTCTTTAAGTTTACCACCTTCATCTGTTCCACGCCAACCCCATTCATCTGCTTGTTCTTGAGACATTCCCAAAAACATTTCTAGCTCTTTCCACTCATCATCGCTTGGTAAATGCCAACCTGTTGGGCAAGCTTGCATAGCCGCAGGCCAATTATATAAAACTCCATAAGTTTGGTAATTTTCTGTTGCTTTGGCGGAGCTTATATCTGTCCCATCGTAACCGTAAACATAATAATAGGGGTCACCATAAGAACCTGCACCCGGTCCAACCACACTTGGCAAATATTTTAAGTTTTCTGCCATCCAAGTTTGAGAACCGATTTCAACAGTTTGGTAAGTATAATTATCACGTGTGTCAGTAAATGTTCCTAAAATATAAGAATTATTAGATACAACAATAAAATTAAGCTTGGTTTTTGTTGAACTTAAAACTCCATTGCCCGCTGTTAAACTAACGGTAAACTGCCCCTCTTCTTGATAAATATGACTTGGGTTTTGCTCGCTTGAAGTATTGCCATCACCAAAATCCCAATGCCAAGTTGTAGCTGTAAAAACAGAATTATCAGTAAAATTAATACTAGTACCTATAATAATAGCATTAGTATTAGCACTAAAATCAACAACAAGCATACCATTAGCTTCAAATAGAGCTATTAATTCATCTACATAGGCTTTGGTAGCTGCATCTTGGGCATCTGTTGGATTACTTAAATTTTTTATTTGCCCATTTGCAGAATTATTATTTGCAATCACATCAGACAAATTTTGAGATTCAGCTTCAATATAGTTACCAAAATCGCTAATTTGACTTTCAGTAATAGAAATACCCGTTGTTTTATCCCAAGCACTAAACTCAGGGTCAGTTTCTGTATAATCTGTTAAGTAGCCGATATCATTATTAAATTCACTTAAATTTTCAGGTATTTCTTGTATTTCCGGCGTATTAATTAAATCACTATAATCACCACTTGTAGCAACTAAGGCAAAGTTGGGTTTATTTTCAATATTTTCCCATATAATACTACTTGCCCCAACTTGACCTGGCTCAAATTTGCCAGTAGTTTCATTAAAAACCAAAACATCTCCCTCAACAGCTCCGTTGGCATCAATATAAACAACATCGCGAGCAGTAAAAGCATAAGGAACTGTTACAAACTCAATTGTGCCAAGTGTTAAATTAAAGTTTAAACTTGCAGTTGGGTCATAGTCAACTTTCATAAACTTAGCACCATCTGCCCAATCAATATCTGTAAAACTACCTACATTCATATAAGGGTCTCTACCAATTTGAAATGCAAAAGAACCATAAGCATTAGTCATCAATGAACGAATTTCACGATAAACTTGTGGTCCTTCAGCTGAACCCTCCAATATACTTAATTGTATCATTATTTGGGTATCACCCATAACATTGCCATAAGAATCCCGCGCTATAGCCTGAAAATTTATGGCATCGGGAACTTGAGCTAAACTCGTTAAAAGGATAAAATTAAAAATTAAAAGTGATAGAACTTTTTTAATGTTTTTTAAATTTTTCATAATTTATTACCTCCTGTTTTTAATATTTTATAATTTTTGTTGCTTTAATCTCTTGATTTTTGCTATCAATAATAGCAAGATGATAAATACCGCTATCAAATCGACTAAAATCTAAACTGATTTCAAATTGATTTTGCACTTGTTCTTGAAAAACTACTTGTCCTAGTGCATTATAAACACGTAAATTTATTAGTTTATTATTTGTTAGACCGGTTTGCAAATTTAAAATATCGCTCACCGGATTTGGATAACAATACATTGGAGAAACTTCTGCAAGTTCTTTAACCAAAGTATAAATAATATCTCCACCTGTATTTTCTTCACTACCCAAAGAACCTGTTTCTAATACGATATCGCTTTGAGCCATAGTAAAGTTAAAAGTTTCGCCAATAACATAATTAACTTCATCTGTGCTTACCCCTCCCGAGGACAAGGAAATTCTGTCTAAATTCTGGGCTAAACCAAAAAGACAAAAGACAGAAAATAGCAACAATACTAATGTTTTTTTCATAAATTAAATTTTTACATTATTATTCAACACATAATTTCTAATATTAAAAATAATTATTTTAACATTATTTTCATGTACAAAAATAAAAGTAATTTTTTTATAAAACAAATTAATTTGCGTTTTTTTTAGTTTTATTTGTAAACATATAAATTTGTTATGCTTTATATCTTACGGGGCAGAGAAAAAAGTGGGGGTTTTGGCGGGATTTTTGTTGCAAAGCAAAACAAAAATCATGACAAAACAGGCAGAAATAGAAAATTTAATTTTAAAAAAACGTAAAAGCATAAATCTTAGCTGATTTTATTAATTAAAAAGTTCGAGTTTTAAAAGTCGAACCGATTTGTGGGTGAAAAATGAAACTTTTTTTAAGAATTTACGTAGAATCTAGAATGGGGGTGTTGGTTTTGTAAAAAAGTGGGGGTTTTGGCGGGATTTTTGTTGCAAAGCAAAACAAAAATCATGACAAAACAGATTTGTAAATATTTTAATAAGTTCGACAAACATAATTAGTTTATCTATCGACTTTCAACTTTTAACTTTTTATAGATGGATAGTTTTGGATTATTATATACAAGCGGTTAAGTATTGTTTCGTCTGCTTATTTAAGTTTTTTCATTGCATTGCTTTCAAGCAAGGATTTCATTTGAGTTATAGCAGTTTTGTTGAGTAGGAATAGACGTTCGTTTTGTGTCAAACCTTGTCGGATAAGTAAAGCGTTTATGCTCTCAATATTGCTTAATACAACCAACTGTTCCAATCTTGTATAGTCTCTGATATTTCCCTCTTTGTCAGGGTTGTTGTCCCGCCATTCTTTTGCTGTAATTCCAAAAAGTGCAACATTCAACAAGTCTGCTTCATTGGCGTAAACAAAATTTGCTTGTTGTTTTGTTATTTCTTGCGGTATCAGTTTTTCTTTAATTGCGTCTGTGTGGATTTGATAATTGATTTTTGTTAAAGTTCGTTGTAAGTTCCATTCTAATTTTAGTCTGTTGTTTTCGTCATCTTTCAGGCGTTGAAATTCGTTAACCAAATAAATTTGAAATTCAGGACTTAACCACATTGCAAAATGAAAAGCAATATCTTTGTGTGCATAAGTTCCTCCATATCTTCCAGCTTTTACGAGCATTCCTATAGCTTTTGTTCGGTCAATCCATTGTCCAGCAGACATCATAAACCTATTAGTACCGGCTTCTTGTCCAATTACCCCGAATTCGGGGTAATTAAAATTTTGATTGTTAATTTTTTCCCAAATACCCAAATATTCCAAAGTGTTTTTATTGCTTATCCACTTCCCAATTAATCCGCTGCCTTCTTTAAAAGAAGCCGTCATATCAGTTAAACTAATATAATCAGTTTCATTTAGCTGAATAACTGCTATTGCTACTTCATTTACGTTTAAAATTCTGCTTTTTGCCATACTTAGTTTTCAATAAATGACAAATTTACAAAAATAAACCACAAAATTTCATATTTAATAGTCAAATATCACTAATCAGAAAAATTTCTTTTGTTAGTGAAAGTATTCTTTTCCAGTCGCTGTATTGATTTATTGCAATTTCGTTGAGTTCGTCAAAGTTAAAAATTTGAAAAAACAAGGGATTTGTGGGGGTTTTGGCGTGATTTTTGTTGCAAAGCAAAACAAAAATCATGACAAAACAGGCGGAAATAGAAAGGTGCTTTTCTTTAAAATAAAAGTCGACAAAATTCATAAACTTTTAGCCTAAGAAGTACTAATTATTCTTTTTAGCAAAGAAGTTAAACTAAAAATATTGAAAAAAAATGAAAATATTTCAAAATTTTTATAAGATTTGCAAATAATACTTTTTATAATGTTAAAAACAAATAAAATAAAATCCCCAACACTTACAATTAACTCAGAAATTGCAAAAAATAATATCCTCTCAATTCTGGCTAAACTTGGTAAATCAACAATTTTCCGACCACATTTTAAAACCCACGACAATAAAATTACTGCAAATATTTTTAGGGATTTAGGAGTAAATAAAATTTCAGTATCCTCTATAGACATGGCTTTATATTTCAGAAGTTTAGGTTTTAAAAATATAAATATTTCTTTTCCTGTAAATTTTCGGGAGCAAAAAAAACTTCAAAAACTTTCAAAAAACACAGAATTACATCTTTTAATTTCAAATTCAGATGCAGCACAAATGCTTTCTAACTTAAAATTAATAAAAGCTAAAGCATGGATAGAAATTGATACCGGATATAATCGCTCTGGCATTTTATATAATAATTTACAAGAAATTCAAAAATCTATTGATAGTATTTCAAAATCTTGTAATTTAAGTTTTGAAGGCTTTTTAAACCACAATGGCTCAACATATTCTTTAAATTCACCAACAGATATTTTACACTCAAGTTTTGAGGCTATTTCTAAGCTAAAAGATTTACAAAAAGAATTTTCCAAATATTACCCAAAAATTTCTATTGGCGACACACCTACTTGTAGTTTAATGGAAAATTTTGAAGGCATAGACGAAATTCGTCCGGGAAATTTTGTTTATTACGACCTTATAATGCTTGAAAAAAAAGTTTGTACAAAAGAACAAATTGCTGCAAAAGTATTTTGCCCAATTGTTGATATAAGCAAAGAAAGAAATGAAATTGTAATTCACGGCGGAGCAGTGCATTTTAGCAAGGAATTTATTTATGTAAATGGACATAAGTCTTTTGGCAGAGCAGTAAAACATTACGGTAAATCAGTTTTTGAAATTAGCGAAGAAATTAATTCTTTAAGCCAAGAACATGGAATTTTAAAAATTAAAAACTCTAAAATTGAAAATTACAAACTTGGAGATTTAATAGAAATTATTCCTGTACACTCGTGTTTAACAGCAAATTTAATGAAAGGCAAAACCCTGCATTATTAGTTTATAAATAGCCAAACTTATATTTCTATACCCAATAATTTACCATTTTCCATTACAAGTTCATCATCAAAATAAACATCAGGCGATTTCACAAGTCCGTCTAAGTGGCTATTTACCGAAATTGTACCTCCCATAGTAAGATTATTTCCAAAAGCAACATGAATGGTTCCTAAAACTTTTTCATCTTCTAAAATTTGACCTGATAGTATTGCCTTATAATTTGTACCAACGCCAAACTCAGCAACTGCTCTTGCCTCTCTCCCATTTTTATCTAATATTTCAATTAATCTTTGAGCTTCTTCACCACCAGTAATTTCCTCTGCATAACCATCACGTATTTCTACTTTTATAGGAGTTTTTATAACACCAATTCCAGCCATAGAACCATCAATTACTAAAGTTCCGTTTGTTTTTCCCTCTATAGGTGCCAAATATGTTTCGCCTGAAGGCATATTTCCGCTTTGCCCTTTTTCTCTAAGTACTCCTGTACTTGGAATTATCATTCTGCCTTCTATTGGCATTATTAAATTAGTACCGGCTTTTGTAATAACTTTTACATTTTTTACTCCCTCTAATCGTTTTGCAACATATTCTGTTAACTCAATAATCTTATCAAAATCAGCATTTAAACAGCGAGACATTATTTCTTTAGAAATTCCTGGCATTGTACCAACTCTAACGCCTTCTTTCACAGCATTTCTTCTTGCATCAGTATGAGTTAAAGATTTTGCTGTAGGAATTACAACCACATCAACCATTTTCATCATCTCAGAAATTGCTTGTGGCGGTTCTTCTCCATTAATCTCACGCGATTTCATTTCAATTAAAATACTTTCTTTACACAACTGCTTACCTGCTTCGTGCAAAGCCAAGCCAATTTCACGTTTTACTTCGTCAGTTACAATAAGTAAAGTTTCTTCGGGTTTTAAGCCCATAGCATCACGCAAACCTATTATTGAAGCCTGCATTAAATCATTGTCTATTTTCATTTTAAAATATTTTTGAAAGTTCAAAGTTATAAAAACTTAAGGAATATTAAAAATTAAGAAAAAAATCAATTAGCTAAAACTTCAAGCTAAGACCAGCCATAAAATTAATTCCTGCTTGTGGAAAATAATAAGCCCAAGTTTTTTCAACATTTTGCTCATACCAAATTCCACCATAAGCATTATTTGAGTATTTTAAATTAAAAATATTATTCACTATAAATCTAAAATTTATTTCTTTGATAAACTTTGTTTCAAGACTATAATCTAATTGTAAATTATTTAAAAAATATGCGTCCAATTTTCTATCTGGCGAAGAAGTATTGTCAAAATATTGAGTTCCTACATATTTAGCAATCCAACTTGCAGTAAAACGATTAAATGGTTTATAAGAAATAATTCCTGAAGAAATAATATTTGGAGAATAAGCAATATCTCGCTCTCCAAGTTCAAAATATTCATAATTTTCATTCCAATCATCATCATAACTTGTTGCCCAAGAAACAAAATTTTGAATTTTATTCCTACTCAAAGTTAAATTCGCATCAAAACTAAGTTTACTAATAGGTTTATATCCAGCAACAAGCTCAATTCCAGCCCTATACGACTTAGCAACATTTGTCATTATATCATATCCTGAATTTGATTTTTCACCAGTAGGTACAAGTTGGTCAATATAATCCATATAATATAAATTTAAACTTGCTGAAAACTGTTGAGAACGATAATTATAAGCTAACTCATAATCATAAAGTCTTTCTGCCTTAGGTGTTTTAGAGATATCTCCAGCAGCATCTTTAAAATTTGTGCGTGTTGGTTCACGATTTGATACTGCAAAAGAAGCATAAACATCCATATTATCTGAAATATCATAAAATAAACCAGCTTTAGGATTTATAAAATTAAAGATATGTTCCTGGTCTAAAACCAATTGATCTCCATTAAAATCTAAATCTGCATCATGTCCACGCATTAAATAATTTATATTTCTATACTGTAAATCGCCATAAAAATAAAATGAATTAAATATTTCATAATTTATTTTAGTAAAAATATTAAAATCAGTTTTTTCTCCATAATTTCTATACCATTCATAATTTATAGGTAAATTTTGTAAATATTGCATCCATAAAATTTTTCCAAAATGATCCCCCTCATGTTTATTCCAAGCTGCACCTGCACTTAGTTTCAATTTTTCATTTTTATAATTTAAAGAACTTGTTGCACCATAAAAATCATTAGCCATTAATTTTCTATAAATAATATCTGAGCTTTTAATTACAATAGCATCAGGACTTAAAGTGTCCAAACCATTGATTATATCTTGTGCTTGAAATATAATATTTGGT
>Ga0265293_10009852_pt1 | contig 13567 bp, 13 predicted proteins | sample Munlanlewell138R_FD_192505 | JGI IMG/M metagenome (GOLD analysis project Ga0265293, IMG submission 192505) | Leachate microbial communities from a municipal landfill in Southern Ontario, Canada - Leachate well 138R | ecosystem: Engineered > Solid waste > Landfill > Unclassified | place: Canada...
ATGATAAGCGCACCTATAGCCGGCTTATGGGTAATTATATATTTTACCGTTTTCCGGATGGCGATATTCGTCTCAAACTGCGTCATCAGGGCCAGTAATACGATTAACTTGTGGGAGAAACAGAGCAAATGCGCTGCGGTATAGATATTATCCGAATAGAACGTATAGAGCGGGCAGTTGACCGTGGCGGCCAGCGCTTCCTGGAACGCGTTTTTACCCCTGCCGAGCTAAGCATATGTGATATGTCGATGCAGCGGCTGGCGGGCCGTTTTTCTGCCAAGGAAGCGGTTTCCAAGGCACTGGGCACCGGTTTCTGGAGTGAAGGCATCAGCCTTAAGGATCTGGAGATACTCAGCAGCGGATCGGGGGAGCCGGAATTGCATCTTCATGGAGCTGCACGTACCAGGTATAAGGAACTGGGTGTGTACGATATTGCTCTCAGCATTTCTCACGAAAAAGAATATGCAGTAGCTGTCTGTGTTTTAAATACAGCTAAATCAGAGCCTGTGGCGGAAGCCGGGTTAATGAATAATGAATAAAACTGATCCCAAGAACAAAAAGAAAAAGATTTCGATCAAGCACAGACCTGTTGCCAAGGAAGATATTTTCGTGAGCAAGGGTCAGAGCCCGCATGTTCCGAAAAATCTTTACATAACACCTAAGAAAAAGATATTGCCACCATGGCTGATCCCGCTGATTATTATTATTCTGCTGCTGCTGGCTGTTTTTGTGCTTTTACCTGCCTTGCTGGCCGATAGGGGATCGGAGCTGCCGGCGGAGACCACAGCCCCGCTTCCGACTGAGACCGGGCAAGATCCTGCAGGGGTCGGGGATATCGCGGTCATGAAAACTAGTTCCGCTTTTGTTTTTGCCAAAGCGGACAAATCTTCTCCGCATGTGTCGGAACTCCTGCTCAATGAATCAGTAGTAATCACGGATACATCACGCAAGGATTGGCTAGGAGTGCAGCTGGCCGACGGTCTTAATGCCTATGTGGAGAGATCAGCCCTGACAGCAGATCTATCGTCCTTGTCGCCGGAAGGTGCTGTAATGAAGGTTATTGTCAGAGATTCCTTTAAACGCGTCATGTCACATGCCAGAGGGGGCACTTTACTGGTGGAAGCACCGATGGGGACGGTACTTTATGCTGATTATCATAACAGCGGACTTGTTCGTGTGAAATTGCCTGAAGGGCAATTGGGCTGGATGAACACCCAGGGTGTTTTTCTGCTCGAAGCGGATGCCGACCTGCCTTTGGCAGATGATTTCAGACAAAGTTTTATTTCCACAGTTGTTGCCTTTGAAAATTCAGCCTATGTTCCCGGTGGTCAGACCAAGCGTGGTATTTCCACTGCAGGTGCAGTGCGTCTGTCGGCTTTTCTCAATGGACTGAACTTGCCGGGCACTCCTGAACAACTGATGCAGGTAGGTGAGAGTATCAGTTTACCTGACACTTCTGCCCAGCCTGCCATCATGTACCTGCGACCGGGAGATCTGGTTTTTTTCCACAAAAAGTCGGATAATCAGACCCTGGATCTGATGGCTCTGGTTCTGAATGAGGACAGATTTTTGCTGAGCTTGAACAATAAAGCTACTATGCAGATTATCTCCTTTGATTCTCGAACGGCTCTGGAACTTTCGGAACGAATCATGGAGGTCCGCAGGCTGGAAGAGATGTCTGACTAGCATCTTTGGGCAGAAAAAGAGGAAGAAACAGCACTGACGATTCGCCTAAAAGCTTTCTTACAATGACTCGCGATTTGTACTTGCGTATGCTTTCTGACTGTGCTAATATCTTTGTTGCGCGTTCAGCGCTAATACTTCTCCGGGATTTGTTCCTTGGGGTGTGACAGGAGGTAGAAGCATGGCCAAGTGTGAAGTATGCCAGAAGGATATGTTTTTTGGTAGGAAGATCAGCATTACACGTTCGCAGATTTCTCGCCGTGCCAAGAATCGTCAACGCGCAAACATAAAAAGAGTGCGCGTAATGGTTGACGGCACACCCAAGAGAATGAACGTTTGTACTAACTGCCTTAAGAGCGGCAGAGTAAGTCGTGCGTAAGCTCTCAAAAGATTACTGAAAAACTCTGAACCTTACAGACCGGTCAAATTCGATTTTGCAGAAGGCCGGTCTTTTTTTTATCAAAAAAAGAGGGCCTTGCAGCCCTCTTCAATGCTTTATTAAAGAAAAATCAACTGGCTTCTTTTTCAGCTTTGGCTGCAGCTTCTTCGGCCTCTTTCTCTGCTTTGACTGCAGCTCTCCTGGCTTTTTCCTCTTCCATGCCGGCCAGCAAACCTTCACTTATTGAGTTAGTGGGGCAGACCTTAACGCATTCACCGCAGTGGATGCAGATTTGCTGATCGATAACTGCCAGATTGTCATCCATGTGGATGGCATCGACGGGACAGACCTTGATACAGAGGCGGCAGGAGATACAGCCTATTTTGCAGTTTTTGCGTGTGGCGGCAGCAGGCCAGTGATTGAGGCAGCTGTTTACTGTCGCCAGCTCGTGCTTGGGTATCAGGCTGATCAAATCCTTGGGGCAGGCGATAACGCACTTGCCACAGGCGGTACAGTTCTCATGATTGACATGTGCCAGTCCGTCATCGATCCAAATCGCATCAAATTCACAGACATCATAACAATCACCAAATCCCAGGCAGCCGTAGGTGCAGGAATTAGGACCGCCAAAGAGCCCTGTAGAAGAGGCACAGTTCGGCGTGCCGGTATACTCATACCGCTTCGTTGTATACTCACCGCTGCCCTGACAAAAAACGTGAGCAACCTGGGGTATGTATGCCTGGGGGGCGGTACCCATAGTTATAGCAATGGCTTCGGCAGTTTCAACGCCGCCGGCCGTACATTTTGATGTATTTCCGTCTTCACCGGAGGCCAGAGCAACAGCATACGCAAGACAGCCGGAATAGCCGCAGCCGCCACAGTTAACACCGGGCAGAACTTCATTAAGTTCCTCTACCAGAGGATCTTCTTTTACTGAGAAAAAACGAAATACCAATATAATTACTATTCCAAGCAGTAGAGCAGTGCCGCCGCCGATTAAAGCCGGTAGCAGTATATTACTCGTTTGAAGAATCACTAATTCCATATTTACTCCTTACTCCCGGGCGAATCTAACGCTTGATCAGGAGAACAGATTTTCAATCACGCCGCTAAAACCCATGAAGGCTACGGACACTATTGATGCAGCCATCAACGCCGACGGAAGTCCTTTGAAAGATTCAGGGATATCCGATGTTTCCATCTTTTCCCGTACACCAACGAACAGGAACATTGCCAGAGTATAACCCAGGCCGGCACCCAGGGAACTCATGATTGCGTTAACGAAAGAATATGTTTCCTGAATATTGATCAGCATTACACCCAAAATGGCGCAGTTGGTCGTGATCAGCGGCAGGAATATTCCCATAGCATCATATAGTGGGGGCATGGCCTTGCGAATGATTGCTTCCAGGACCTGTACTGTAGCTGCGATAACAAGAATGAAAATTACCGTCTGCAGATAGCCCAGACCGGACGGATCAAGCAGATAATAATAGATAGGGTAGGTGACGGCAGTTGAAACCAGCATGACGAAAATTACCGCCACGCTCATTCCCATTGAGTTTTTCAGGTCCTTGGTCAGGCCTAAGAAAGAGCATACACCTAGGAATCGGGACAGAACCAGGTTGTCAATCAGGATGACACTAAATAGTATCTTGAACATATCTTGCATGTTAAACCCTCCTTAGTCTCTCTCGCCGGGACAGATGCTGCGCTCACCGGGTTCGGTCATGCTTTCCGGTACGCTGCCTTTGGATATGGCGATAGATTCAGTGCCTGTACTGGCTGCTTCGGCGGAAACGAAAGGAGCATCTGTACGTGCGCTGATACTGCCGGGGTAGTTTCTGCGGTCCATAGTGTCATCAGGCTTGCGCGAGTACCAGCTATGATTCATTTTGTTGAACAGGGCTACCAGAACACCGTAGATTGCAAAACCGCCTGCCGGCAAAGCAAAGATGCCGATAGGGCGTAAGCCGCCTTCGCTGATCCAGGGCATGTTAATTCCAAAGAAGGTGCCGAAGCCGAAAACTTCCCGCAGGCCGCCCATGAGCAACAAAGCAAGGGTGAAGCCCAGGCCCATTCCTATTGCATCCATTATTGAAGCCATGAGCCCGTTGCGGTTGGCAAAAGCTTCCGCCCGTCCCAGAATGATGCAGTTTACCGTAATCAAGGGTATGAAGATTCCCAGACTCTGATCGAGTTCGGGTGTATATGCTTTAAGGAGAAACTCAACGATAGTAACCAAGGATGCAATAATAGTAATATATGCCGGTATACGCACACTGTCTGGGATTACTTTTCGCAAGGCTGAAATCACGACATTAGACATAATCAGAACGAAGGTGAATGCGATTCCCATGCCCAGTCCGTTAAAAGCGGAAGTAGTTACTGCCAAAGCCGGGCAGGTTCCCAGAACAAGAACGAAGAGAGGATTTTCTTTTACGATTCCCTTAATCAACTCATAAGAAAGTGATTTTTTATTCTTTGCCACATTATCCTCCTATCTCAAGCCCAGGATCTGTTCAGCGGCTTCGTTGGCAGCATTGATACCTTTAAAAGTCGCATTAGCCGAGATCGTAGCTCCGCTGACGCTGTCAACCTGGAAGCTGGCACTGCTGTCAGCTGACACTGTGTCACTTGCATTGAAGCCGCTAAGTTGTTGCAGGAAATCAGCCTCACCCACTTTAGTTCCCAGACCGGCTGTCTGGGTTGAAGCATCTATGGTCAGGCCGATCATATTACCTTCCAGGTCGTAACCCAGCATGATAGTAAGTGCTCCACCGTAACCGATCGGTTTGGCAGTGATAAGAATGCCGATTTGTTTACCGTCTCTTTCAGCAATAAACACCTCACGGATAACACTGCCATCTACGGACAAATCGACAGAATTGCCGCCTTCAAGTGAAGCACCGGCATTTTCTAATTCTTCAGCGTGGAAACTGTCGGCATCAACAAAGATAGTCCGCTTGTTGGCATCCGCCATGTACTGTTGCTGATAGGCTCTGGCATCTGCTGTAATGTATTCGGTGAGGGCAAGCAAGGCGATGCTGACAACCGCGATTAATGTCAGTATGATTGCCGGCATGAAGCCGCGCTCGATAAATCTCGTCTTGTCTTCGCCGGCAGTATTATGAGACTTGTCTGCGTTTTTTGCCATAGTTGCCTCCAATCGTTTTATGTGCCGTCCAACGTTCAATATGCGGGTTGAGAATATTCATCAGAAGAATTGAGTATGATACGCCTTCCGGCATACTGCTGTACATCCTCAGGAGGAAGGTAAGCAGAGCACCGCCAATGGCGAAAACCACCTTTCCGACAACAGTTGTCGGCGAGGTAACGTAATCTGTCATCATAAAAAAGGCTGCCAGCACCAAAGCACCTGTGAGCAGGTGGAAGAGGGGATCGCCTCCGACCAGGGTGATTAAGCCGACAGTTGTTCCCATATATACCAGCGGGATCCAGAGGTCAATTACACCCCGGGCAACCAGATAAACAGCTCCGATCAGCAAAGCGATAATACTAACCTCTCCGATACTGCCGGCATGTCTTCCCAGGAAAAGATCTAAAGTAGAAGGAACTTCTGCCGCAGACATTCCCAGGGGAGTAGCACTTGTCACTAGATCAAGCTGAGAGGCACCGGCTGTTAGAGCTGACTGTGGTGCATATTGGGGTAGGACTGAAAAACTGCTGGTTTCTGTAGCGAAAGAAACTGCCAGCACTATACGGGCAGTAACTGCCGGGTTGGCGAAATTGCTGCCCAGGCCGCCGAATAATTGTTTGACAAAAACGATAGCGATAAAGGCGCCGATGACAACCATCCAAATCGGATAGTTGGCCGGGAGCCCTGCTGCCAGCAGTAAGCCGGTTACGATAGCGGAAAGGTCGTTAATTGTCTGTTCTCTCTTCATGACAATGCGTGACAGAGCTTCAAAAACGACAGAAGCGGCGACACTTACAACATAGATCAGCAATGACCGCCAGCCGAAAATAAAGACTGAGGCAATCACCATGGGTATCAGTGCCAAAACTACATCAAGCATAATGCGCTGTGTAGAAGAGTTATCTCTGATATGAGGTGATGATGATACACGTAACATTTATCTATTGTCTCCTTAATAGTTAAGCTTTGGGTCTAGCTTTTGCCTGTTTGTCTGACGATTGTCTTGCCGATTCTTATGTTTTGCAGCAAGTAACGTTTCGAAGGACAGACGTAAGTGCAGCAGCCACATTCGATACAGTTCATAACATGGTATCTATTCAGTTTTTCGCAATCCTGGATGCGGGCAGCCATATCAAGAGTCGTCGGCATCAGAAGCATGGGACACGCTCTGGTGCAGCGACCGCATTGAATGCAGGCGATCTCTTTCGGCAAGGCGGCATCTTTTTCATCCAACATGAGGATAGCGTTGTTGTGTTTGAGAATGGGCCGGCTTAAGTCGTCAATAGCGACACCCATCATCGGTCCGCCCATGATGACTTTAGCTGCTTCGATCTTGCAGCCTCCGCTTTTTTCAACCACTTCGACAATGGCTGCACCGATAGGAACTTCGAGGTTGGCAGGACTACTGACTGCTGAGCCGTCGATAGTGACGATTTTAGTCACCAGGGGCATGCCGGTCTCAAAATATTCAGCGATATAGCGGATGGTTCCGACGTTTTGTACAAGTACACCGACGTCAGCAGGCAAACCGCCTTCAGGCACAATACGATCGTTAACCAGACGGATCAGAACTTTCTCTGCCCCTGTCGGGTACTGGGTCGGCAATACTCTGAGGGAGATGCCCTGCGCTGGATAGTCGGGTGCGCCTTTGACCTTGTCTATTTCTGCCTGCAGGACACTGACGAGATCCCGCTTATTGTCTTCAAGCGCAATGACGGCTGTAGGAATATCCAAATAGTGGCAGGTCAACATAATGCCTTTAATGATCTGTTCCGGATATTCCAGGCAGATGCGGTGGTCGGAAGTTATATATGGTTCACATTCTGCTGCATTGATAATCAAGGTATCAAGTGTCTTTCCCGGAGGCGGCTGCATCTTAATATGCGTAGGGAAGGCTGCGCCTCCCAATCCGACCAGACCTGAAGCCCGTACCGCAGCTACAAAACCGGCACGGTCATGAACTTCAGGCGGGCTGACTTCTGCAGACACTGTTTCCTTGCCATCGGATTCAATGTTGACATATTCAACATGAGTGCCGTCACTTAGTATTTCCCTCTTAACTGATTTAACAGTTCCGGAAATGCTGGCATGAACAGGTACGCTCCAGTCTCCCAAAGGTTCACCGATTTTCTGTCCGATCTCCACCGGGTCACCCTTTTTTACCAGGGATTCACAACCGGAGCCTATTTGCATATCTAAGGGGATGGATACACTATCAAAACCTCTGAGCCTGAAAATAGCGGAGTTGACTGTGTTCTTGTTTTGACGGGGATGGACGCCCTGTAAAATCTTGGGCCACTTAAATCGCATCCTTACTTACCTCCGAACTTTTTCGCAAAAAAACTCTCAGCAGCAAGACTTGATTTAATTGTCTGTGCGCTGCGAGCTTTAAGTCGAAATACTTTAACATCAATATAAAGAAGAATAACATAAGAGTGGCATCTTTGTGCACTTCTTTGCTCGTTAAGTGTTGAAAAATCAGCTTGAATTCTAACCGGGACAAGCTTATGCAAATTATTGATTAAAGCTGATAATTGGGGCTGAAAGTATCTGAATAATGGCAATGGCGCTTTTACAGGATTCGTGTAGAATGCTATGAGGAGATTCTGCACGACAGGTGCAGTCAGGAGTCAAGTGCGCAGCAAAAAGGTTGATTTATTAAAAGGGCCGGTTACATCTTCTATTGTGAGGCTGGCAGTTCCCATCATGGCGGGATCATTTCTCAGTCTGGCTTACAGTCTGACGGATATGTTCTGGGTCGGAAGGCTCGGCACTCAGGCCGTGGCCGCTGTAGGTACCGGGGGCCTGCTTATGTGGGTTTCGGATGGAATACTCAGCATTATGCGCATCGGCGGACAGGTCCATTGCGGCCAATCTTATGGTCGGGGCAAGATTGACGAGGTTCGCTGTTATGGAAGAGAGTCATTGCGTTTAGGCTATTTTGCAGCATTGCTTCTTTTTTTGGTCTATTTTTTTGCCGCAGGTCCGATCATTTCCATTTTCAATTTCAATGAAGCCGGTACTCACAGCAACTCTATAGTTTATCTGCAGGTAAGCAGTTTTGGGCTTTTTGCTACTTTTGGCGGTAGAATTCTAAGTTCCCTGCTGACAACGGTGGGTAACAGCAAATCACCCTTTATAGCAAATGCCGTCGGGCTGGTCGCAAATATGATTTTGGATCCCCTGATGATAACTACAATGAATATGGGCGTGTTCGGCGCCGCTCTGGCTACTGTCATCGCCCAGATTATTGTGTTACTTATTTTGCTGGTCGTGGCAAAAAAAGATGAGATTTTTAGTAATTTGCGGCTTTTCTCCAAAGCGATTATCTGGAGCAGGGTGCGCGATATCCTTCGTATCGGCCTTCCGGCAGGTTTACAGTCACTGATTCGTTCCACGGTCACGATTGTAGTGTCACGTATGGTTGTGCGATTTGGTGACCTTAGCGTTGCAGTTCAGCGCTTTGGCTCTCAGGTGGAGTCGATTTCCTGGCTGACCGCTGATGGTTTCGGTTCAGCAGTAAGTGCTTTCATGTCGCAGAATTATGGCGCCGAGCAGGGGAAAAGGATGAAGCAAGGCTACCGTTCTGCTTCGGCGATAGTGATCATAATCTGCATTTTTTCTACGGTTATCCTATATTTCTTTGCCGCAGATATCACTGCTATGTTTATGGCCGAGCCTGAAGCTATAGCCGGAGGAAAAGATTATTTGCAGATTCTGTCTGCATCTCAGATATTGTTGGGATTGGAGATTATTACCATAGCAGCATTTTCTGCTTTGGGACAGACACGCTTTACAGCGATTGTTTCCACAGTTTTCATCGGAGCTCGGATTCCTATGTCAGCCTGGTTATCATCGACGTCTCTGGGAGTTAACGGTATCTGGTGGACTATGACCATCACAACCAATCTTGTATCCCTGGTCTTCATCTTTGCCTTCTTCAGCTATATGAGAAAACTGGAGCGGGAGTTGGTAATTGATTTTTCCTAGTAATTTTTACAATTATCAACTTAAAAAATCGCAGGCAAGTTGACAAGAAATTGATTCTCGGATAGGATTAGCAATGCTGAAAATATTTACCGGCAAGATGCCTGAGTAGCTCAGTTGGCAGAGCAGCTGATTTGTAATCAGCAGGTCGGGGGTTCGAATCCGTCCTCAGGCTCCACAGTGAAAGCCCTTGAAACAGTATTGTGTCAAGGGCTTTTATTTATTTTCTGCATGCGCTCTTAACCCCAGACCCCCTGATTAAAAGTCAGATTAGTGCCTCGAGCTCTTCTTTCAATGTAAATTTCATGTAAATTTACCTAAAGCTACTCACTCAAGGACTTAAGCGTTTTCTTTTGCTGAAAAGAGCGAAAAGCACGCATTTACAGCACTTATGACACCCTTTGCCCGTCATACTTAACATAGAATTAACATGAATTTGCTTATTATTAAACCTGTGAGACGGAAGATGTGTATGCGATCAAAAATGAATCGCAGAAAGGATGAATTATGACAAAAACATTTAAAGGTAAAAACCTAATCCGCACCATCTTCCTATTTGTAGTAATACTATCTCTGGCCATCGCCAGCATCGCCTGTGACACACAAGAAGAGCCCGAGCCTAATGGTACTGATCCTCAGGTAGAGACTCCTGAGAATACAGATGAACCCGAACCGGAGACACCTAGCGACGGTCTTGAAATTCATGTGTACACCAGAGACTCAGCTTCCGGAACACGTGAAGGCTTCGAATCTGTTATCGGTTTTGGAGGCGAACTAACTGACTTAGCTAGTGAAGTAGCTTCTAACGGTGAGATGGCCAACCAGGTCGGTAACGACAAATCTGGCGTAGGCTATGTTTCTCTCGTAACCAATTTCGAAGAAAATAATCTGAAGCCACTAGCTTACAATGGCGTTGCTCCTTCAGTTGAAGCGACAGTGAATGAAGAATACACACTTTCACGTCCCTTCGCCTATACCACTCGCGCCCCTGGCGACTATGAGAGTGATGATCAAGAAGCTATCGTGAAAGCTTTCGTTGCTTTCTTAACCGAATCCACAGAAGGTCTTGAAGCAGTAGCTGACGCCGGCGGCATCGTTGACGTCGAATCTGGAAAACCCTGGGACGAAGTTAAAGCAGATCATCCGATCGTTGATCAAGACAATAGTCATTTAACCATCAAAACCGGCGGCTCTACTTCAGTTGAAAAAGCTGTCCAAGCCGCACTAGAAACCTTCCAAGTACACGCAGGTAACGTTCAGTTCTCGCTAGACCAAACCGGTTCCAGTGACGGACACGCTCGTGTGCTCGGAGAAGAAAAAGACGGTCCGAATGCTTCTGATATCGGCTTTGCCTCCAGAAACTTCAAGGACACTGAAGACGTTACCGACGCAATCTACTCAGGCACCTTCTGCCAAGACGCTATCGTTGTAGTTGTCAATGCAGATAACGACTTGATTGATGATGCTACTACCGAAGACTTGTATGCCATTTTTACCGGCCAAGTTTCGGACTGGAGCGATGTTGGTAATTAAGTAATAGTAAGGAACATGTATGAAAGGACGTAGATACTTCGTAGATCGGCTAATGCGCGCTATCTTCCTCTTTGCTGCACTAATGGCCGCTGCGATGATCGTAATACTCCTAGTCTTTGTGACAGTTCGGGGAGTACAACCTTTCTTACCAGGTTACCCGGAACGGCAGGAAATACTGCCGTTCCTTTCTGGTATGAGATGGCGTGCAGATCAAGGCACTTATGGTATAGGATTTATTATCATAAATACTTTGATTAGTTCGATTTTAGGCGGATTGCTGGCCTTGCCGCTGGCAGTTCTAACCGCAATAGTCATAGGTAGAATCGCTTCACCAAAGGTTAGTCAAGGACTGACTACGGTGGTAGAAACCTTGGCGGCTATACCTTCTGTCGTCTATGGTGTCTTCGCTGCAGGTAGGATTACCTCCTTAGTAGATAATTTAGCTTCGCTCTTCGGTATTACCACTTACGGCGGTAGCTCTCAGCTTGCTGTTATTATCCTACTGGCAATTATGACTTATCCTACGATGACTTCCCTCTCTATCTCCGGCATCAGAGCCGTACCTTTAACGCTTGATAGTGCCTCCTTAGCCTTAGGCGCTACTAAGATGGAGACTTATTTCAAAGTCGTTATACCAGGCGCCAGTTCTTCAATTGTGGCAGGTTTTTCTTTAGGATTGGGCAGAGCATTCGGAGAAGCCACTGCCGTTTCTATGGTGGCAGGCAATGCTCTTTTCGGACCTACTACATCTCTCTTTGATAGAACCAGAACTCTGACATCAACTATGCTGTCCGGCTTACACGAAACTACCGGTTTGGATTATGACATTCGGTTTTCGGTAGGTATTGTTTTGATGGCAATTATTTTGTTGACGAATGCTGCAATTTTTGGGCTCAAGCGGCGTTTTGACAAGAGAGCGCAGGGCGTATGACAAAAAAAAGAAGAATCAAAAACTTATTTCGCAGCGGTTCGACTTGGTTCGCTTCACTCCTGGTCACCTTTGTACTCTTGGCAGTAATTTCTTATATTTTTGCAAGTGGCTGGAGCACCTTCGATATATCAATGTTTAGTGGCAATTATTATGCTTCAAACATTTTGGCTAAAGCTGATGAAGACGTAGGAGCTGTCTCAGCCGGTGAATTTGAACGACCGGCACAAGTCGCTGCTGACGTTCCTTTTTCTGAAAATTACGGCTTTGCCATCCAAGACATAGTCAATCGCGAGAACAACAGAGTACAGAGTATTGTTTACGTTGATCCGGACTCGCCTCTGAAGCAAAATATGGTCATTGCTACAGCAGGAGCGACTCAAGGTAACATAGCTCCGTTTGAAGTTGAGGCGACTATTATCGTCATGGACGCTGTAGATCAAGCAGGCAACAAAATTACTTTAGGACAGCGCAAAGGGCAGAGTGCAGAAGAGTTAGTCGCTGCCTTGGATGAAACCACAGGCATCCTAGGCTACCAAGCCCAGATCCCCGGAGGCGGCATCCGCGGTCCGATCATATCCACTGTGATCTTGATCGGAATGTCTATGCTATTAGCCATGCCGGTCGCCTTGGCAGCAGCCATTTATTTGCAACGCATTGCCAGTGATAACAAATTTACCCGTTTAATTCGTACCTCTATTAATCTGCTGGCAGGTGTCCCTAGCATTATATTCGGTATGATGGGCATAAGCGTAATCTTCCCGATAGTTAAAACCTTAGGAGTGGATGGTCTCTCATTACTCTTAGGTTCTTTAACTATGGCGATCATGTTGCTGCCGATTCTCATCCGTCAGTCGGAAGAAGCCTTGGCTTCAGTTCCTCCCTCTTATACGATGGCCAGCCTCGCCTTGGGCGCGACAGAAACCCAGACACTGTTCAAAGTTGTATTACCGGCTGCTTTCCCCGGTATCCTATCAGCCTTTCTGCTCGGCATCAGCCGCGTGATCGGCGAATCGGCTGCCTTAATCTTCACCATCGGCACCGCAGTGAATGAGGCACCCAACTTAACCTCGGGCGGTTCCACTTTGGCAGTCTTGATCTGGAACTTAATGGGCGGCGAGACACCGAACTTCCGCCTCGCTTCGGCTGTATCTCTAGTTATACTGACCTTAGTACTGATTTTGAATATAACGGTCAAGATTATCGTTGGCCTGACACAGAATAAAAAAACTGAGAAGGTAGTATGAGCATAAAATTATTTAACAATTTAAGAAAAAACACCGACAAGCCCCAAACGGAAATTCTCCGTAATACGACTCCAATTGTCGACAGCGATATTGCTTTCAGCGTAAGAGATTTGAGTCTTTATTATGGTGACTTTCAGGCTTTGCGGAATATAAATATTGACATTAAACAACGCAGCATAACTGCTTTTATCGGTCCTTCTGGTTGTGGCAAGTCGACTTTATTGCGCTGCTTTAACCGCATGAATGACTTGATTGAGAGCAGCAGGGTTGAAGGACAGATCATTTGGAACGGCCAGGATATAAACAGCCCGGATACTGATGTTGTCAAACTAAGGACTGAAGTAGGCATGGTCTTCCAGCAGCCTAACCCGTTCCCGAAGAGCATCTTTGACAACGTAGCCTATGGCCTCGTTTGCCAAGGTGTGAAAAACAAGTCCGTTCTGCGTCAAGTAGTAGAGGAGTCGCTCAAGAAAGCAGCTCTCTGGGATGAAGTAAAAGACCATCTGAAGCGCGATGCCGGCAGTTTGTCCGGTGGTCAGCAGCAAAGGCTGTGTATAGCACGGGCCATAGCCCTTTCGCCGCAGATTATTCTGATGGATGAGCCGACTTCGGCCTTGGACCCCATAGCCACTTCGCGCATTGAAGATTTA
>Ga0265293_10009853_pt1 | contig 13566 bp, 1 predicted proteins | sample Munlanlewell138R_FD_192505 | JGI IMG/M metagenome (GOLD analysis project Ga0265293, IMG submission 192505) | Leachate microbial communities from a municipal landfill in Southern Ontario, Canada - Leachate well 138R | ecosystem: Engineered > Solid waste > Landfill > Unclassified | place: Canada...
GTTTGACCATTGTCAGATAATAAATCATAGAAGTTATTAGAACTTCAAAACAGAGAAGGAGCATCGGCAACGGTGCTCCTTTTTTCATTACAACCCCCAAAGTTTTTCGAAAAGCTTTGGGGGTTTTACCAAATACGATGATACTATCCGACGCTTCTTGTGCTGGTCAGGGTGTGATTAAAAGGCGACGTAAAACAGTTGCACCCTGACTTCACACTCAACTTGGGTCGCCATTTTGGTAGGCCGGATTTTTTTAATTATTATTTTATGCTTAGGCAGATTTGTTAACCTTCTAATTAGATGGACGTTCGCTTACATTTTTTTATCAATACCTTATGGAAGCATTGATTTTATTGGCTTTTTGACTAAACCTGAGTGGGGGTTTTTGGCTTCATCCTTGTCTTATGACCAACCAAGTGAGATAGTACAACTCCAATTTTATTGAAACAGCAGATTTCGGCAGTAGTCCGGTGGTAAGATTGTATTGATTTTTCCTGCCTGATTTTCCTGCCTTATTGTTTTTGTTGAAAATAGATTATGGAGTTTTTTTATACTTATATTTCTCCTTTTGTAAAACATAGCAACCGTGCTTCACAGGCTACCTGCCTTGCCTGTGGTACGGTTGTTTCTTTTTTTCAATTATTTTATTTATTCATTAAATCAATTTTAATTATGAACAGAAAAACTACCATCCAACGATGGTTTTTACTGTTTGCCGCAGCTTTTATGCTGTTAGGCACACAGGCCACTGCTCAAAGATTGGAAATTACGCCTGATCCACTGGACCTCGGCGAACGTCCGATCAACGCATGGATGCGTTCGGTAGCTTATACGCTTACCAACACATCGAGTGATGAAATTATCCTTAACAACGCTGAACTGGATGCGCCCGCCTTTTTTGGCCTCGACGCAACAAGTTTCCCGATGACCGTCGCTGCCGGCGAATCAGTTAAGGTATTTGTAAACACAAACGGAAGCGCACTGGGTGGCCTTTTAGAAGGTGAATTTGTAGCGCAATGGGGCTTTAACCGTAATGTTACTGTTGCTGGTCTTCGGGCTACTTCGTACGTACCGGTTCAGGGCGATGTTTACGAAAACCCTTTCGAAATCACTGCCTTACCTTTTACTGATGCTGCTGTTTCAACTGCTAGCCTGAAAGACAATTACTTGCTAACAGGTGTTGCTGCTGATGGGTTTGACGCTGTGTATTCATTTACACTGGCTACTGACCAACTAGTTTCAGTAAATCTGACTGGCGCTGATGCTAAAATGGCTATTTATGCTCCATTTGGCCTCAACGAAGGTCCTGCTGCTGGCAACGAAATTTATGCTGCAGAAGGTACTGCTACTGATTTGCAGCTTTTTGCTGGTGATTATTTCCTCGTAGTTAGCACAACTGCTGCAAGTTACGATCTTAATGTTACCGCTGTTACTATGCCTGATGCTGATGCTGCTTCAATAGTTGCTCCTCTTGATGGCGCTACTAATATCACCAATATTGATATGCTTGAGTGGGCTTTTGGTAATAACACGCTTGAATATCAAGTTGTTTTAGGAACTACTTATCCTCCTGCAAATATCGTTGTAGATTGGGCAGATGCAGTTACTACCACTTATCAATTGAGTAACCTACAACCTAATATTCAGTATTTCTGGCAGGTAAATACAAGGAATAACAACAATACAACTCCTACAATGGGAGATATCTGGGGGTTCACTACCACACTTACTCCTCCTTCTGCTTTAACAGCTGATGCTGAGATTTATGAGGGTGAAGACGTTGTTTTAACTTGGGAAAGCCCAGTTGACCGCGCATTCCTCGGATATAACATTTTCAAGGATGGTGTAAAGCTTAACACAACTGCTATGCTAACTGCAGCTACATACACTGACCTAGCTCCTGCATACAATATGACAGGATATGACTATACCGTTACTTCAATTTTTGACGAAGGCGAATCAGCTATGTCAACAGCTTTCACCGTACAAGTTACTGGCGAAGGCACATTGAGCGGAAACGTTAAAGATCAAATTACTGCATTGAACATTGCTGGTGCTGTAGTGAGCATCGCAGGTGAAGACGAATTTGGCGTAGCCCAGTCTTACGAAGCTACCACAACTGCTACAGGAAATTACACGCTTGATCTTTTAGCCGGTATTTATGACCTAACTGTTGTTAAAGATGGTTATATCACTGCCACTATGGAAAATGTTGTTGTAGCTTATGATGCTACAACTACTGAAGATTTCATCCTGCTCGAAACCGCTTATCCTGTTGCCGTTGTTACTGCCAGCGAATTTGGCGAAAACATTCTGATTGAATGGAGCTTCGACGCTACCACTTTTGCACCACAAGTTATGCCTTTTAATACAAAAGGAATGAGCGAAGAACTCGTTCAGAAAATGTGGAATAAATTCATGTTCGATAACAATTTCGATGCTACAGCACAAGGCAGCGACCGCGCTTTGGTTGAGTTTGAAATTTGGCGTATGCGCGAATATCTTCCAGGCACTATGGAAATGATCGGTACCACTTCACAATATCAATTCGTTGATTTTGATTGGAGTGTTCAGGATTGGGGCGTTTACCAATGGTATGTGAAAGCTGTTTATAGCCAAAGCGAAGCAGCTCTTGTTGCTTCAAACTCACAAGACAAAGACATGTTAACTGTGGTTGATCTAATCGTAGCATTGAACTCAGCAGATAGCCCGGGCGGAACTGTTGTTACCTTTACCAACACCAGTGAGCCAGACCTCAACTTGGAGTATGGTATCGTATTGGGATTAACTGGCGAACACGAATGGAATGCATTCCGTAAAGGTTCTTATAATATTGAAGTAGCAAAAACCGGATATGCTGTAATCACAGAAACTGCTGATATCTACGAAGCCACTTCATTTGAATGGCTGCTCGAAGAGCTTTTGGCTGTGCCTGCTGATCTGTATGTTACTCCTACAGCTTTTGCTAGCTGGGATGCCGGTGTTGCCGCTCCTTTTGAGCCGGTGATGCAGGATTTCAACAATGGCTTTGGCGAATGGACTGTTGAACAGACAAATGCCGTTAGAACATGGATTATTGAGGAAGATATTTATGATAACTTTGATGGAACTCCTTATGCATACGTTCGCTGGGATTCAAATTCACAAGACGAATTGCTTGTTTCTCCTGTAATGAATACCGCTTCAGCTTCTTCACTATTTGTGCAGTTTGATCAGGTATATCAAGATTATTCAGGAACTACCGACAGAGCTTCAGTTGAAGTATATGATGGTGCTAACTGGGTAGAAGTTGCTGTTTATGAAGGTGAAGACTATGGCTCGTGGTACACAACAACAGATTTTGAAAGTTTGGATGTCACAGCTTACAAAAACGCTAACTTCCAGGTACGTTTCCGTTATGTAGGAACTAATGATTTATATTGGGCTATTGATAACGTTACTGTTACCGATGTTCCTGTAGCAGGCCGTTCGTTTGCTACTTACAAAATCTTCCTTGATGAAGTACTCCTTGGCGAACTTACTGAAGAAGAATACCAACTTGGAACTACTTTTGGCGAAACTTTAACTGCTGGTGAAACTTACCTCGTTGAGGTTGCCGCTGTTTACACAACAGGCCAATCAGACAAAGCTGCTGCCAGCTTTATCTATGTTCCTTGTGAAGACTATGCTACTCCTGCTGATTTTGCAGCTACACAATTGGTTGGAACATTGGATATCGAACTCTCCTGGACTAACCTTGACGCTGCTGCCATGGATACAGTTGATGGCGTAGTTATTTCACGCAATGGCGAAGAATATGCCCTAATCGACTTTGAAGATGGTGTTGTTGCTTCTTTCATTGACGAAGATCTTGAGTTTGGAACTTACAACTATTGCATCACTTATGTTTATGACAGTGGCGCAGAAACCTGTCAAGGTGTTACTTGCACCGAAGATGTTGAAATCACAGGTGGTGGTTATGTAAACGGTACAGTTACCGCTTTTGACGGTGGTGCTGCTATCGAAGGTGCTTCAATTATAGTTTTCAACGAAGACTATAGCTTTGAATTTACTACCGATGCTAGCGGTTTCTATACAGGTGAAGTTGTTGATGGAACTTACGATTACCTCGTAGTTGCTGATACTTACGAATCACAAACTTTAGAAGGCGTTGTAATCACCTTTGGTGAAACCGTTACCAACGACTTCGTGCTGCTTGAGTTCCCTTATGCAGTTGATGAAGTTATTGCTACTGAGCTTTCCGACGCTGTAGTTCAGCTTGACTGGAGCGGCAACGGCGGCGGTGGCGGCGGCGGCGGAGATATAGCCGAATGGTTGTATTATGACGACGGTGTTAACATTGACGGAATCGGTGGCCCTCAAACCTTTACATGGGCTATCAAATTTGATCCAGATCAGTTAGTCGATTACGATGGTGCTTCACTTACCAAAATTGAAATCTTCAACAGAACTGCTGCTGCTGATGAGCTGCGAATTTACGAAGGTACAAACGCTGCTACCTTGCTTCATACACAAACGCTTAGTGGTTTAGGTGTTGAAGTGTGGGAAGAAGTAGAATTGACAGATGCCGTTATGCTTGATGTTACCAAAGAACTGTGGATTGCAGTTTACACCACCGATGGCACAAACTTTCCCGCAGCTATTAGTACATATAGCGGTAGCCCAAATAGTGACCTGATTACACTTGACGGTGCAGTATGGGATAACCTTAGTGTATTAGGATTAGATGGTACCTGGAACTTACGTGGTTATGTAACCGATATGGCTACAATGCGTTCTGCTGAGCTTCCAAAAGCCGAAGCTACAAGCAATTATAACGCCAATGAAACTGTTGCTTTTGCAAGAAGCGGACAACTAAATACGTCTGCAAATGCAGTGCATGCTTCAAGCCAAAGCAGCCGAGAACTCTTAGGATTCAACGTGTATCGCACAAGCTGCGTAACTGGCGAGCTGCAATTCCTTGGATTTACCTTGGATAGCCTATTTACTGACAACACTTGGGGCGCAGCCACAAGCGGCGTTTACAAATGGGGTGTTGTAGCTGAGTATAGCAACAATGAATCAGAGATCGTGTTCTCTAACTGTCTTGACAAAGACATGAATACAACTGTAAGCGTTACCGTTACTACCAACAGTGGTGATAGCCCAGAAGGGACTAATGTATCGTTTACTAATACATCAGAACCTGATTTGGATCTGACTTACACTACACAACTTGATGCAACAGGATATTTTGCATGGGATGATTTCCGCAAAGGCACCTACGACATCTACGCTGAAAAGCTTGGTTTCGGTGCTATTGAAATTTCAGACTATGTTATTGATAGCCCTGAAGCTTTCGTTTGGATGCTTGAAGAGTTATTGTTGCCTGTTTCTGACCTGTATGTATCACCAACCGGTTTTGCAACATGGAGCGCAGGTGGTGTGATTCCTTTTGAGCCATTTATCGAAGACTTCTCAGAGGGAATTGATGCGTGGACAAGAATACCCGAAACAAACAACTGGCAGATGAGCCAAACTAATCTTGCTGGTGGCACAGAACCCGAAGTACGTTTCTACTGGAGTCCGAATACCACCAACAGGTTCTACTTCATTTCGCCCATGATGAGTACGCTTTCTCAAACTGAGATTGAAATGAGTTTTGATCACATAATCGACGATTTTGGTGGTGGTTATACCATTCAGTTGGTAACAATCGCTGATGGCGTTGAATATGAGGTTATGAGTTGGCCTGCTGCCGATGCTCCTGCTGTTAACGAAGTGGTAACGCTTACTTCAGCACATGGTGTAGGTGCCACTGATTTCCAGGTTGCTTTTGTATTTGATGGTGCTGCCTTCGACATGAACTGGTGGAATATCGACAACATTATGCTTTATGCTCCCGGAACCCGCGAGCTTCAAGGCTATAAAGTTTGGTTGGATGGCATCTATAAAGCTGACACACCGAATACCTATTATCAATACGACGTTACAGACCTCGTAGATGGTGAAGAATACTTTGCCGAAGTAGCTGCTGTTTATAGCAATGGTATCTCAGAAAAAATGAACTATACCTGGACCTATTTAAGCTGCGACAACTATGCTGGACCAGAAGACCTTGCTGCTGAAGTTAATGGACAAGATGTTACCCTTACATGGGGCGGCACAACTCCTCCACCTCCACCTCCAGGTGATGGTTTCTCAGATGATTTTGAAGGTCATGCTGACTTTGCATTAGACTTCGCACCATGGACAAACGTGGATGTTGACGGAAGTACAACGTATGGTATGAGCGGTATTGACTGGCCAAACACCTATTTGGCACAAGCCTTTATCCTATTTAATCCTTCTGCAACTACGCCTGCACTTGGAGATACCCCTGCGCATTCAGGAGATAAATTCGCTGCATGTTTTGCTTCAGAAGTTGCTCCTAACAACGACTGGCTGATCGCTCCAATGACTGCCATCGGTGCCGGTTATAATGTTAATTTCTGGGCTAAATCTTATACAGCCGACTATGGTTTGGAAAGATTCAAAGTAGGTGTTTCTACCACAGGAACCAATCCGGCTGACTTTACCATTATCACGCCTGGTTCATTCGTTGAAGCTCCTGCAAATGCTTGGACAGAATTCTCTTATGACCTGAGTGCTTATGCCGGTCAAGAAGTTTATGTTGGAATCCAGTGTGTTTCTAACGATGCATTCTTCCTGATGGTTGACGACTTCTCGATTGGTACACAAGCTGCAAACTTTGCATTTAATGATGCCCCCGCAACAGTTGGTCAGGCTAACAGAGCTACACGTGCAATGAATAACAGCATTTATTCAGGTGATTTCGAATTTACTGCTCAATCTTCAAAAGCTGTTACAGGTACCGAACTTGGTTTCCAAAGTACACGCAGCCGCGAAGCCGTTGAGATTCACTATGATGGCGACTATGATAATAACGCTGTTGGAACAGGTGGTGCTGTAAGCTTTATGAGTGCCGTACGTTTCACCGCTGCTGAATTGGCTGCCTATTATGGTGAATACGAACTCACTGATGTGAAGTTTGTTATCCATGATAATTTCTTTACCAATGTTACCGTAAAAGTTTGGGAAGGTGGCTCTTATGGAACACCCGGAACCGAAGTATATTCACAAGATGTGACCGCAATGGTTACTGCGGCAACTTGGACAACTGTAAACTTAACCGAAGCTGTTAGCCTCACCGAAGGCAATGAGTATTGGATTGGTTATTCAGTTACTACCACCGGTGGTTATCCTGCAGGTGTTGATGCAGGCCCAATGGTGGCTGGAAAAGGTGCCTGGATGTACTTTAACGATGCATGGGACGAACTCACAACGATTGCCCCAACGCTTAACTACAACTGGAATATCCGCGGAATCGTAAATATCGCTGAAGGCGGCGGTGGCGGCGGCGGAGGTGAACTCCCCGAAGGCGTTGTTGGCGTTAATGTTTACCGTGATGGTATGCTGATTGCTGATGCCGTACAAGGTAACGTTTACGTTGACGAAAACGTTGACTTTGGTGCCTATACTTACTGTATCACTTACGTTTACGAAGACGGCGGCGAATCTTGCCTCACCGAATGTGTTGACGTTGACCTGAATATAGTTTGTGATGCTCCAAAAGCACTCACAGGCGAATACCTCTGGACAACAGATGCTTGGGGTGCCATGATCGAATGGAACTCACCAGTAAACGTTGTTGCTGATTGGTTATTCTATGACGATGGCGTAAACGTTGACGGTATCGGTGGTCCTGCAAGCTTTACATGGGCTATCAAATTTGACCCGGCACAGCTGGCAGAATATGATGGTGCTTCGTTGACCAAGATCATGCTCTATAACAGAACCGGTGCAACCGATGAGTTGCGTATCTACGAAGGTAACAATGCTGCTACATTACTGCATACCCAACCATTAGGTGGTTTAGGAATTGAAGTATATGAAGAGGTAACTTTGACCACGCCAGTATTGCTTGACGTAACTAAACAACTCTGGATTGCTGTTTACTCCACCGATGGTGTAAACTTCCCTGCTGCTTGCGGTAACTATACCGGTAGCCCAAATAGCGACTACATTACAATTGATGGAACTACATGGGAACATCTTAGTGATGTGCTTGCACCTTACAGCTGGAACTTACGTGGTTATGTAACTACTGTAGCCGGTGCCACTGCTGCCCTGCCAATGGATAAACCTGTTGATCAGATTTCAAACACTGGCGAAAGCTTTATTGTTACAGGAAAACCAAGTGCTCAGGCATTCTTCCCTGATGCAACATCAAGAGCAGGCCGCGAACTCGAACTGTTCAATGTTTACCGTTCAACAAGCAATAGCAACTATGAACTCATCGCAACTGTTCCATTTGAAGAAGGCGTTGCAAGCTTCGGTTATTTCGATACTGACGTAGCAGCACAAACTGATTATTACTATCAGGTTACTGCTTTCTATAACTTGGAAAACGCTACTTGCGAATCAGAACCTGCTATGGCACAAGCTAACCCGGAAAACGACTTTGTTGCCGTATTCGTTACCAACGTAAACGAATTGGGTACTGCTACAGCACGTTTGTATCCTAACCCTGCCACTGAAAACGTTACCATTGAAGCGGCCAATATGAACCGCATCACTGTAATTAACGCAATTGGTCAGGTTGTTTACGACCGCGAACTCAGTGCAGAAAGAACACAATTGAATATCGCTACTTATGAAGCCGGTATCTATATGGTTCGTATCAACACCGAAAACGGTTTGGTAACAAAACGTATGAGCATCGTACGCTAAGCTTTAATACTGGAATAGACATCTATTCCTGACTATATCTACCCTGGCCTCCAAAATTTGGTGGCCGGGGTTTTTTTATGTGTTTTTCTCAAAAAGTTTTTTGAATAGCCACTAATTCGTCAAACTGTTAGCTGAGTGGTTGTTGGGCTTGTTTTTTTCTACTATCTTATGAAAGCCTTGTTTTTATTGGAGTCTCAACAGCCGAAGAGTAGGGGTAAACCTTTGCAACTTTGTCTATAAAATGTGGGACATAGATCAACAACCTGATGTCCGCACGTTTTATTGGCCAATTTTGAATCACTTAACAAGCTTTTTTTTGTTTAAAATGCTTTATTGTCAGACGTTTTTTTGTCGAGATATAACTCTACAATAGTCTGATTTCAGAATAATTTTTTAAAAAAGAATAGGGCTTTGTTAGTTTATTAAAAGTAAATACATGAATTGTTTTACACAGCGAACTTATCAACCACGCTTCTTACCTTTGGAATTATTGTGTGCTGTTTCCTACAGAGGCAGCCATTCTCAATTAATAGTTCAATCAAATCATTTTTATTTATTAACCAATTTATTATCATTATGAAAAGTTATCTTACTTTTTCACGATGGCTTCTGTTACTGACAATGGGGTTATTCCTGTTCGGTAGTTCAGGCAACTTGTTTGCGCAAAATGACGCAAGCAAGCAAGCTGAAATAGAAGCCCTTCATGGTCCAACAGTTGAAGTGCCGCAATCGGACGGACGCGCTGTTGGCGACAACTGTACAACGCCTATCGTTGTGAATATTCCCGCTGATCTGCCCTATGCAGATATGGGGAATACTACCTGCGGCAGAGGCAACACCTACCAAGATAGTGACCTTGGTTGGTATGACGGAGGTGAGGACATTATTTATGAACTAAATGTTACTGCGGAAACCGAAGTAACCATAACAATGGATCCCAAAACTACTACCTATTCCGGGCTTGGTTTGTTTACTTCCTGCCCAACAGGGCCTTTGGGTGCCGGTAATTTTTGGATTTCAACAGGTAGTTCAGCATCTCCGCGTAGCCTTCAAAGAACACTAGCTCCCGGTACCTATTATGTTATGGCTGATACCTGGGCATCACCAGACTGTATTCCCGTGCTGGATATGACTATTGCTGAGGTACTACCTCCAGCAACTGTTACTGTTTTTCCTTTCATCGAGTCGTTTGAAGTTGCTTCAACAACCGTTGCTGATTGGAGACAGATTCAAGAGGCAGGATCCGCTTTGTGGACTTTTGCTGCCGGATCAAGTGGTGGTGCTATTACAACTGCTTTTGATGGAACACGTAACGCCAGATTTGTTAGCAGTGGTAGTACTCCTAAAACTAAGCTTGTTTCTCCTCCGCTTGATTTATCAGCTACTCCTGTAGCTCGAGTATCTTTTTATCTAGGACAGGAAGATTGGTTTGGTGATCAAAATACTACTGCAGTATATTATAGGATTAGTGAAGCAGACCCATGGGTTCTTATACAAAACTTTACCAATAATATTAATGCCTGGACAATGTTTGACCTTGAACTTCCTAATCCATCAGCAACCTATCAAGTGGCTTTTGAAGGGCTAGATAATTTTGGTCGTGCCAATGTTATCGATTTGGTTACGGTTTATGAAGTGCTGACACCTCCTGGCCTCGAAATCCTTAACGCCAATTTGGATATGGGCGATCGCCCCATTGGTGCCTGGATGAAACCAGCTGCTTTCGAGATAATTAATAACCCTGGCGGTGGCGACTTCGAAATTACCCAAGCCGATATCGACAATAACGTTGGTGGATTTCTTCAGGTAGTTACCCCTCAGTTGCCATACGTTCTGGCTTCAGGAGCAACAACCACCGAGTTTGGTATCACTAATAGTGCAGCAGCAGTTGCCGATGGCCTATTTAATGGTTCATTTGCCATGTTCTTTGGTAGTCGCGCTGTTCTTACAGCCGATTATACCGGAAACGCTTATACACCGGTTGCCGGTGATGTTTGGGAAATGGCTTTTGATGCAGATGCTGTTGCCTTCCCTGATAATGTGGCCATGGGCAGCTTCGTAAATAACTACGATCTCCCTGGTGCAACCGCTGATGGCTGGGACGCCGTATATAAGATAGATGTTGATGCTGGGGATATTATCGTTGATATTGATCTTACAGGTACTGATGCTAAAATGGCCCTTTACCCAGCTGACTTTGACGGTGTAGGTGGTCCTGATACAGATAATGCTTTAGTATCAGCTACCACAACAGCTACCGGCCTTGAGCTTTTTGAAGGTGTGTATTACCTGGTTGTTAGTACTACTGGTGCTGATTTTATCCTTGACTATACACCAACGGCTATGCCAGCGTCTGATGCAGTAACTAACCTTACTCCAGCTGATGGCGCTGTTAACATTATAAATGGTAGCAACCTAACCTGGTCATGGGGTGCAAACACCATGGATTACCGTGTAGTACTGGGTACAACTTACCCACCTGCAACGGTTGTTAAGGATTGGGCAACAGCAAATACTGCTGTAAACGGTTCTTACACCTTATCAGGTTTAAATCCTAACCTACAGTACTTCTGGCGTATTGACACCAGAAACAACAATGGCACAACAAGCGGCGAAGTTTGGGGTTTCACGACCACCATCACGCCTCCTTCTGCCCTTGCTGCAACCGTGAATGATCCCGGTGAAAGCTCAACAACTGTAAGTGCTTCATTAACATGGACAGGCCCTACAAACCGCGCTTTTGTTGGCTATAATGTTTACCGCGATGGTGTTAAGATTACATCCACACCTGTTGCAAACGCTAGCTTTACCGATCTTGGTTTAGCCCGCAACACAGCCTATTCTTATTATGTAACGTCTGTTTATGACGAAGGAGAATCTGCTGCTTCCAATACAGCTAATATCGCCACCAAAGGTGTAGGTACAGCTAATGGATTTGTATATGATGCCCTGAGCAATGAGCCACTTGAAGGCGCAAGCGTTCGCATACAAGGCACTAATGGAACTTATGCTTTAGTTACTGACGAAACCGGTGCTTATGCAAGCCAGGTTTATGCAGGATTATATAACTACACTGTGAGTGCTGCTGATTTTAATAGTCAGACCTTATCCGGACAAACAGTTCTTCATGGTGGAACCTTAACGAATGATTTTTATCTAACAGAATCACCTTATCCGGTAGCGGATGTAGTTGCTTTTGAATTAGATGAAGATAAAGTTCAGGTATCTTGGGGTGGCTCAACACCTCCTCCTCCTCCTCCATTGATTGAAGAATGGCTGGCTTATGATAATAATGGTATTCCTACTCAATATTGGTGGGCTGGTGCCGGAGCACCATTCTCCTGGGCAATTAGCTTTGATCCGACAGATCTGGAAGACCTGGCAGGCGCATCATTAACAAAAATTGCCATATTTAACACTGCCGCACCAGACGTAAATACACTAAATATTTATGAAGGTGATTTAGAAGCCGGAACAGCAACTGTAGTTCATACACAAGATCTAACTGGTCTAACGTTGGAAGACTGGAACGAAGTAGAGCTCACTGTTCCAGTGCCAATTGATGTTACTAAACAGCTTTGGGTTTCTATGTATAGTGCAAGCCCTACTGGTGGTACAGCTGCTTCAACACCTGGCCTTAATATGAAAGGTGATTGGATTAACTTTTCCGGTTCTTGGATACACATGAGCACAGGTACAGGTAATAATGTTACTTGGAGTCTTAGGGCATTTGCAACCAACGCTTCCAACAGAAGTGTTACTCAACTGGTTAGTAAATACACTGAACCCCGCTATAACACCAATGCAAGTGCTGCATTAGCATCAACTCAGATTGAGAATGCCAAAGCTTTCCGTCCGGAATATAGCAGCAGAGGAATAGCTGACTATACAGTATGGCGCGAGAAAGTTTATCAAGCAGGAACTTTAGAAGAAATTGGCAACACAAGTCAGCTTGACTTCGTTGATTTCGACTGGGGCACTATGGATTGGGGTGTTTACCGTTGGGCAGTTACTGCCAATTACGATGGTGGACAAGTCTCAATTCCAACCTTCTCTAACGTTTTAGACAAAGACATGGAAGTAGCCGTTGACGTGGCCGTAACACTCAACTCAGCTGAGGCTCCCGGTGGCACATCAGTTACTTTTGCTAATATGTCAGAACCAGATCTAGAACTTGTTTACAATACTATATTAGACAACTCAGGTACTTTTGCTTGGGATGCCTTCCGTCGTGGTACTTACGATATTGAAGTAATGCTACCAGGATATGGTATAGTAGAGGAATTAGGTGTTGACATCTTTGATGATGCTTCATTTACCTGGTTGCTCGAAGAATTGCTGAGCAGTCCATCTAACCTTTATGTTACCCCAACAGCTTTTGCTACCTGGGATATAGGTGGTGGCGGTGGTGGAGGGGCTTTCACACCGTTCTTGGAATCATTTGACGGATTGTTAAATGGCGAACTTCCTGTAGGCTGGACAAGTTCTCCTGTTACAACGAACTGGGGTGTTAGAGAAACCACCAATAATGCCGGAGGTACTGCTCCCGAGATGAGATTCAACTGGAGTCCTTCAGGAACGGATGCGTTTTACCTGATGACCCCGATGATGAGTACTGAAGGTCAATCTTCACTTCAGCTTACATTTAAACAATATATCAACGATTTTAATAGCAATTATACCATGCGTGTTGTTGCTATTGCTGATGGCGTTGAATATATCATTGAAGAATGGTTGGATCCATCAATTTTACCTGATATAACACCTATGGATATGTCCTACGTGCTCAACGCA
>Ga0265293_10009854_pt1 | contig 13566 bp, 24 predicted proteins | sample Munlanlewell138R_FD_192505 | JGI IMG/M metagenome (GOLD analysis project Ga0265293, IMG submission 192505) | Leachate microbial communities from a municipal landfill in Southern Ontario, Canada - Leachate well 138R | ecosystem: Engineered > Solid waste > Landfill > Unclassified | place: Canada...
AAATTTTTAAAAACTAAACTCTTTTTAAAAACTAAACTTATTACTCAATTTTGTATCCCAAGCCTGAAGGCAAGGGTTTTAAAATTGAGAAGAAGAATCTCTATAATTAAAAAACTCAATATAAATGTATTTAGTATTTTAAGCTCCTCTATATATTATATAGTCAAATAAAAATTTAATAGTTAAATATCAAAAACGATATTTTCAATATCAAATTTCTTTTTTAAAAAAGACAATATACTTTTCTTTACATCACCATTTTTAAAAAAAGCTATTTTAAACTTATTTTCATTTCTTTTATTTCTTCTTATAAGCTCGTGGCATTTCCATCTTTCTAAAGGAAGTTTTATTTTGTTTTCTTCTCTTACATATACATAAAAAGTTTTTTTAGGTGATGTATTATAAACAAAAACAATGTTATTATTTAAAGTCTCTAACCACTTAAAATTTTCCATATCCCAAATCCCTAAATAAAAAAATTAAATCCCTAACATTCAGATGTTAGGGGAGACAGGTTAAAACCTGTCCTATTATATTTATATAGTCAAAAAAAATATTATTGCTATCAACTACACTATAACACTTTTATTTAAAAAAGTCAAGCATTTTAACTCACTTATTATCTTTAAATATATTTTTTTAAAACCTTTATAATTTTACCCCCATTTTCTTTGTCTATACTTAGAATTTCTTTTTGCCATGAAGAAGAATTATAATCTCCAAAAAATATTTCATAATTATACACGCTGTCATTATAAGCAGCGTCTTGTTCTGGAAGAACAAAATTTTCAAAATAGTAATCACCTAACAGTGATTCTATTTCGTCCATTTCTTTCAAGTCCTCTGATATATCGTTATGATATTCATTATATAAACTTCCTAATATTTGTGAAGTATCTGCAATTAGAAATAATTGTATTACCGAATACAACCTCCACTGATCATTAAAGAAATTTTCATATTCACTTTTTATATGATAAAGAATTGCTCCTACTATATTACCTTCTTTATCACATATAAGTTCTTCGATTATAACAGATTCTCTATTTTTCTCATCCTCCCATTCCTCGTTAATTTTTTTAAAATTAACAATCTTCTTAATACCAAGTTTTTTAATAAAATTTTCTTTCATTATAAATCTCCTTTTAAAATTATATATATAGTTAAATATTTTTTTTAAAGTAATCATCAATTGTTTTCATTTTTTCTCTTTTATTTAAAAAAGTCAAGCATTTTCACCAAAAATCTCTTCAATTAGTTCATTACCATATCTTATAGCGTCATCATCAGTAAGTTTTTCTTTTAAAATTTTTGGAATAACTTGTTTTTTTAAACTCTCAATAACTTCTTTACTTTGATTTTTAATTATATCCACTATATTTCCTTTAGCATATAGATATAATTGGTAACACTTAGTATATAAGTTTATTCTTCTTGAATTCTTTTTTTTCATTCTAACAGACATTGACTTATTGTAAAAATCATATATACCATAATTGATATGTATTCCAATTTCACATAAAGATATTATATTTTTTAAAAATAAATGGACAGCCTCTTCACTATCAAAATTTTTTTCTAATTCATTTAATATTTTGTTAATTCCACTATCAAGATTAGTTAATATTTTATTCTCACTTTTATTTAATTCTTCAAATTTGAAATCAGGGTATAATTTTAAAATATCTTTTTTTGTCATTAAAAACCACCTTTTAATAATTCATATATATTATATAGTTAAAAAAATAAAAAAAGTCAAAATAATACTTGACAAAATTAAAAATTTGTTTTAATATACTCTTGTGTTTATTATTTTTCATTTTAGTCTCCTAATAATTTTTTAATAGGGTGGTGAATAGAACATCACCCTTGTTTTTTTAAAAATTAAAAGAGAAAGGAATTTTTTAATGAGTGAAACAACTATCAATAGTGTTATAGTTATATGTAAATCAGTAAATTATGTTAATTATATTATAAATCGTGAAATTAAAAAAACGGTTAAATATGATGCTTTTAGAAAATTTGTGTCTTTAAATTTTCCCCACCTTTTTGTTGATGTAGAAAAATATCTTAATCTTTTTAAAAATTTTGTTATATTAGTACAAGAGCAGGAAGTATTTGAGTTATTACCTGATAATGAAAATGAGAAAGATTTTTATTTGGAAAAAAAATTAGGTGTTAAAAATGTAATTGATAAAATTGAAAATAAAGAACCAGATTTTGGTGATGAGGTTATAAAAAAGAGTGAAAAAATTTATAAAGATAATTTTTTTAAAAAAATTTAGAAAGGAGTTTTAAAAATGAGTATTTTCTATGTTATTATGCTTAGTGTTTTAGTGTTATTGAATATTACAGTTTTAATTTTGTTTTTGTTTTATTTTGCTATTTCATTTTCTTTTTTCAAATTTATGAAAGAAGTTATGATTGAAGTATTAAGGGCATTTAAAAATTTTGATAATAAGTCTTGACAAAATTAAAATTTTAATTTAATATGTGTTTAAAATTACAAAAAAAATAGGAGTCTTAAAAATGGTTAAATTGAATTTAAATACTTTTAAAAAGTATGATGGTTTTTTAAAACCAATTATTTCAAAAGGTCTTGATGATAATTTAAGAGAAAGTTTATACTTAGATTTTAATAAATCAAGAGCTTATTTTTTCGGTGATGAAGATATGGGAATAGAGGGTGTTTTTAATTTCACTTTTGAAACCGATGAAGAAATTACACCTGAAAATTTTGCAGTATATGTTGATAAGATTTTTGTACTTGCAAGCAAATATGATTCTCTTGAAATTAGAGATGGTATATTTTATGATGATAAGGATAATAAGTTTGATATTCAAACTAATTTTAATGAAGAAGTTTATGAACTTTTAGATTTTGATAATCTTGAAGTTGATACTTTTGAAGAGGTTGTTTTAGATAATGGTATTGATATTTATGAAGAGCTGTCAAATGCTTTAGAATATGCTGACCCTTATACATTTAGTAATAAGCATGGTGTATTTTTTAAAGATAATTTAGTATGTGCTATTACTCAAGATACTATTGCTTATTTATCAAAGTTGGATATTAAAAGTCCTAATATATCTATATTTAATGATTTATGTAGATACATTTTAAAATCAAAGGGACAAGATATTAAACTTTATAAAGAAACTCTAAAAAAACAAATATCAGATTATACTAAAGAATATGTTTATTATTATGTATATCTTGATGATGATTTTATAATGAGGGTTCAGAATAATATTAACTTGCATTTAGAAGATGAAGTAAGTTATGAATTTTTTGCAAATAAAATAAATGCTACAGTTAAAGTTAATGCAAGTGATTTAGATTCTACACTTTCTTTTTTAGAAAGACTTTACTTAAAAAGCTCTGTCTATAAATTTATTTATATGATTGTAGAGGATGGGAATTTAACTTTTAAAATTGATATGGATGGTTTACAAGCTGAAAATTCTATACCTATTATTGATAGTATGAATGTTGAAAATTATAAAAGTTATTTATCTATAGAACATCTTAAAAAAGCTATTAGGTTTTTAAAAGGTGAAAAGGAAGTTAGTATTGGATTTTTTATTGATGAAGAAAATGAAGATAGTATAAATCTTGTTTATTTTATTAATAAAGATAATGATAAGATGACTATTATATATGAATTGGATGAGTCTAATTAAATTTAATTTGTTACCTTTGAATTTTAATTTAACTATATAATTATAAAATAAAAATTTTTAAAAAAGGTGGTAGTATAATGAAAAGAAGTTCAAGAAGTTCAAGAAGTTCAAGAAGGGTAAGAGAAGCTAAATATGATAAAAAATTAGTATCTTTAATTGAATATGAGGGTTTAGATTTAGAAGATGTAGAAGTGTATATTGGTGTTGAATTTAGAAATATGCACAGTGGAATACATGGGATTTATCTATGTAAAAATTATAAAGATGCTGGAAAGGTTGCTGGTATTTTAGACCAACTAGAAAGTTCGGATGGTAGTGAGTTTGAAGACGATGATGATTATGATTTCTTTATAGAAAATTCATTAGATATGGTTGAAAAAAATGTAGAAGAAATTGTAGAAAAAATAGATTACCATGATAAAAAAGAGTATAAGGGTGTTGGGGATTATTATGTATTTGGTGATATTATAATTTTAGTAGAATATGGTGTATATGATTTATATATTTAATTTTTCTAAAAAGAGGTTTTTCTGTTAAAGATTAACCTCTTTTTTTAATTAGATATAACCATTGTCCTTTAATTGTTTTTTAGCAGAAGAACCCATATTGTTTAAAAAGAAACCTAATACATTAGGTTGTAAGAGCATTGATAAATGTTTACAAACCTTAGTTTCACCTCTTAAATCAGGACTATTCCAATATTCAGGTTTTATATTACAAGGAAGTATTGAAGCATTTTCTACAGTTAACCAGTAAGCACCGCCCATTAAATAAAAGGAAGGGCAACTACAAGCTATTGATACACTTTCTGATAATTCTAATAATGCTTTCATATCCTGTTGTGTAAAATCACCATCTTCAATTAAATCAAAGTATTCTATTTTTTCAATAAAATCATTTACTCTAATTTCCATTATGTAAACACCTGAAGGGTTTGATTTTAAATTACCATAACCGTTTGATGCTTTACCTCTATTTGACAATGAAGTTAAATCAGGTTTAATTTCTCTATATTCATGGTCGGGGTCTTGATACTTAGTACTTTCCATTATAAATCTAAAAGTTATACTACCATTAGAATTTAATTCTGATTCTCCAAATTTTATATTTTTATTCGGCGAACCCATTATTTCTTTATTACCATCAACAAAATATTTTAAATGTGAATTTCCATCACCTGTATAAAAAATCTTATCTCTGATTTGTGATAAACTTAAATCTTCGTTTAAAATTTTATAAAATTTCATAAATTAATCCTCACTAAAATAGTCTTCCATTACTTCAACAATTTCTGTTATAGACTCTGCTTCATTTGTTATATCAGAATGCCGGACTTTAAATTGTAATACCGCTGTTTTAATAATACCTATATCTCTTTCATCATATTTTGGATTAGGTACATAAGAATTATCAGTATCATATATACTACCATCATTCATATTACTATCATCTTCATATTGACCATCATTTAAGAAAGGCATATATGTTAATAATTCCCAATTCATTTCAATATTATGTATTTTATTTTTTTCTAACCAATCTTGCTGTTGATATTCAGTATCCATTGATAAACTATAACTAAAATTAACATAGAAAGGTATATCATAACCATCAATAGTGTATATAGGTCTTAATATTGTTTCGTTACTATTATCAAAAATACTTACTAAATTTGCATAAAATAAATCATCGTTAGTGTGTAACCATAAAGTTGATTCAAATGCTATTGTTATTGGAGCTAATCTTATATTTTTACCTAATTCTTCTATATAAACACCTCTAATATTAGCAACATGATTAAACCAATCTCTACCACTTGCATCATTAGAAACTTCAATAATTTTATAATTTAAAAAAGGTAAATCAAAGTTATTATAATTTTCTTCCTGCTCTTTTAATTGTGCAATTTGTTTAGCACGTTTTCTAAAAGCATAACTATTGTTAGAATAAACAATACGATTATTATTTCCTTTTAAATATGTTTGTTGTATATATTCTTCAACTGAATTACAAACATTATATAAGAATAATTTATTTCTTATATATTCTCTATTCTGATTATAAAAATTATTATTACTCACTTTTAATACCTTATTAAAAAAATATTTAACTATATATATAGTTAAAAATAAATTCAAATAGCAGGTGTTTTTTGAAATTATCTAAAACTTTTAAAAATAATGTTTCTTCTATAATAGAAGAAATTATAAAAGATTGTGAAAATTTAGAATTTAAAATTGAAAATAGTAAAGGTAAGAGTAAGGTTAATGGTAAATCAAATTCTAAATATTTTTTAATATATACTTATATAAATAAGGTTTATTTTGTGGTTTTTAAGATTAGAATTTCAGACCATCATAAACCTAAAAATTATTTGAATTTTTTTGATGATGTGGATTTAGATTATACAATTTTAGATAATATTGAAAATGATTTAATATTACATTTAAAAAAATGTTTACCCGAAATAATTAAGTTTTTTAATGAAAATAATAAAAACGATGTTAAAGGATTTCAAAACTACTTTAACAAATTTAGAATGAATTTTAGAAAAGAGTTTAATAAGAAAATTAGAAGTGTTTTTAAAAAAATTAAAAATAGAGATTTGGAGGTTAATTAAAATGTTAGAAGATTTTTTAATCCGTAAAGCACAGGTTATTGAAATAGATGATAGCTCTGTTGACGGTAAAAAATTAAGTAGAATTAAAGTAAAAATATTTCCTGAATTAAAAGATGTTAGTGATGATAACTTACCTTATGCTAAACCATATTTTAATGGTTATTCGGGGTCAAAAGATGAAGCTGAACATAACCCACCTGAAATAGATAGTTGGGTTGTAGTTGCTTGTCATCCTAAGTTTAAATATTTTTATTATTTGAATGGTAGTTATGTAGAGGGTTTTAATGCTTATCAACATTGGGATAATACTTTTAAAAGTAAAATTAAAAATAGTGATATAGAAAGTCAAACATATCCTCAACCTCATTTAAGGGTTTATCCTGATGGAAGTTGTGAATTTTGGAATACAGAAACAGGTGCAAGAGGTTATATACATAATTCAGGTTCTTATAGTTTATATGATAAAGATGGTAATGTTTTTGCTTATATGCCTTCGGGTAAGAGTATTAAGATTTATTCAGACCAAGCAAGTATTGAATTTCAAGCTGATGGTACATTGGATGTTGATTGTAGTTCAGGAAGTAACATAAATATTATTGCTAATAATTGCAAGATAGATGCAAGTAAAATTTATTTAGGCGGTGATTCTGCTACTGAAAAAGTTATAAAAGGTACACAAACTGATATTAATATGGATATTATGGTTGACCTTATAAAAAATCATATTCACTTAGTACCTCAAGCACCAAGCGGTACTTTACCATCCGACCCAAGTGTTGTATTATTAACACCTGCTTTCAGTAATCCATTAGTTTTATCAGATGATGTTTATACTAAATAAAAATAGGAGTTTTTAAATGGCAATAGAATATATTAAAATAAGTGCAGGCGACATAACTACTTTTACTACAGCTTTAGCAACTGATTTAAAATCTCATTATTTGTCTTTGCAAACAGTAGCAAGTGCAAGGGCAACAGCAGGATTATCACCTGCATTAGAATCAGATTGGATTGTTGATGGAGCAGATAATACCGAAACAGGTGGTCATGGTATTGTAACAGGTTTAGCAAGTGTTTTGTCTGATAATTTAGTTAATAATTTACTGAAGAAGGGATATATTGATGATGATGTTAGTTAATAGGCATGAAGAAATTCAAAAAAATTGGAAGGAATTAAACTTAGATTTAAAGATTGAAAATTTTAAACAAAGAATTGAAGAAATTGAATTTAGAGTTAGAGAATTTGAAAGAAGTAATAAAAAAGACTGGAGTAATACATGGCTTATTTAAAACAAATATTTGATTCAAGTTTAAAAGGTGGTGTTGATAAAAGAGGTTTAATAAAAAAGTTTGTAGGTTCTGAAGCTCTAAATAATTCAATTGTAATGTTTTTATTATCTTATCGGGGTGAGGTTATTGATGCTCCTAATTTTGGAGGTGTGTTGTTAGATTATTTGAATAAACCTTTAGATGACATGACAGCAAGAGATTTAGAAAGTGCAATTACAAGTAGTTTAGAATCTATGTTTACACCTCGATTAGTAGTAACAAGTTTAAAAGTTGTACCTAATTACAATCAACAATTATATGAAATTCAAGTAGAGGGGTATAGTCCTGAAATAAATAATACATTTAAAATTGATGAAAAATTTAAAGTTTTAAATTAAAAGGAGTTTTGATAATGAATTATAAAAAAGTTTTGTTAAGAGTTTTTACGATGTTAATGTTTTTCTTTTTGTTTTGGTGCATGACATTTACAGTTGAAAATTTCATGAGTACTATTACAAATATGATAAAATCAGGTTCTTTTGATTTAAGATTTTCGGCAGGTGATAATAGTCATTTTGGTCAATGGGTTTTAGCATTATTGACTTTAATGTATATTCCTTTCTATATTAAATTGATTTGTTTTTTAGCAAAGAAATTTAAACTATTTAGGAATTTGTGGTTTTTGGGTTTTGTTGGAATGATTATTTGTTATATTTGTGAGTTTGTAGTAGGTTATTTTTTTAATATAAATCCTTTTCAATTAAATCTTTGGGATTATTCTTATATGGTTATAAATGGTATTCCGTTTCATTTATTGGGTCAAATTAATTTATTTTATGCACCTGTTTGGTTTATAGTAGGGTTGTTTATTTTTCCTATATTTCAAAGTTTTTTTAAATACGATGATGATTTTTTGTCATTTACTTTTGAAACATTTATTAAATATTTTCAAGTTCTTTTCACTAAAGCAGGTAATATACCTCAAGATTCAATAGAAGAATTCATTAAAGTTGATTCTGAATTTTTTAAAGGTAAAAGGATTTAAAAAGTGGGAAATGTTATTGAAGGTACATTTACTATTAAGCAAGTTATGTTATTTACTCGACAATATTTTAGAAATAGATTTGCTTATGAAAAAAGAGATGTATTAAGGAAGGTTTTCATAAAAAAAAGAGTTGACTTAAAAACTACAAGAGAAGGTGAACCTACAGTAAAGTTCCAAATAACAACTTATTCATATCCTCAATATAAACCTTATGTTTTACAAAAAGGTGAAAAGTCAAAAAAGCAAAGAAAAATAAGACATGAATATGATACTATTTTAGAATTAGATAGGTTAAGTATAAATACTAAAAATTGGAAGGCAAGATTAGGTAGTCAAGCAAAATGGGTAACAAGTGTAAATCCAAAATTGATAGGAAAATTATCTGAAAGAGATAAGGCAAGAATGGAAAGAAAAATTGAGACAGATTTAAAAAGAAAAGGTAAAGCAACTAAAACTAATATAAAAAAAGAATTGAGTAAACAAATTAAGGATTTTAGAAATAAAAGAAGGTATTTGAATATAGGGGATTATAATGCACAGGTTAAAGGTTTAAACGGTGATTTTTTATTTAGATGTGAGTATGTTTATCGGATGTATGGGCATTTATACGGTATTGATAATGCTAAAAGACCTCCTGTAAAAACTAATCCTAAAAGTATAATCTTTTTTCCTAAGCATTTAATTAGATTGATGGAATATTTATTATTGAGAGGTAAGTTAAAAAATGATTGATTCATTATTTGAAGAAAAAGAATTTGGTGATGTTGAAATTGTAGAGATTGATTCATATTATTATACTGTTGATGATAATACTGAATTTTATTTTGAAGAAGGTAAAATGTATTTAGAGTATTTAGATGAAAATGAGGGTGAGGTGGTAGTTTTAGTTGAAGATGATTTTTTAGAAAATGAAGAATTTAAAAAATATGAAGATGATTTAAAAAATTTTAAAAGTTTGTTAGAGGAGCTTTAAAAATTTATTTAACTATATATAAAAGAGATTATTAAAAAAGTTTAAAAAGGAGAAATTTTATGGCTTTAGAAACAATATATATGGCTGGTGATGATGCTTTAGGTAATCAATTTCAAGTAGTAATTCCTGCATTTCCTGGTTGTGTTGACCCTGTTGGAATTAATTTAAGAGTAACAGATTTTACTTGTCCTGAATTAACAGTTGGTACTTATCCTGTTGATTATAAAGGTGGTTCTTTTGAAAAACCAAGTGGTAAAAATGATTCTGCTAAAGATATAAGTTTTACATTTAGAATTGATAAATTTTGGAATAGTTATAAAAGTTTTGTTAATTTAAAACAACTTATGTCAAATGATTTAACCTATCAAATAGGTTATGATGTATTACCAGGAGGGGTTGCACCTTATAGATTTCCTGTAACAGTTTTAACTCTTGATGGGTTAGATATACCTACTTCTTCAGGTTGGCAATATAACTTTTGTTTTTTGAAAAGTATATCTGCACCATCTTTTAGTATGAGTAGTGGTGATGCTTTAACCTGTGATATATCAATGGGATTTGTAAGTCAAAAAGTAATTGGATAGGAAGTTAAATGTTAGATTATATTGAAATTAGTGATGATGATTTTAATGAGATTATTCAGGCAGTAGGCTATCCATTTTTAAGTCTTGGAGAAGATATATTAGAAATTGATAAACAAGGTATAATTACTCATGTTATAAGACCTTCTTTAAGAGATTATTATACTTATAATCCTATTAAGTTAGAAAAAAGTTATATTGTAAATACTACATTTTCTTTTGATTTTCCTGATGATAATGTATTTAATGTTATACAATGTAATATAAATCAAAACCATCCTAATTTAACTTTAAGTTTACCTCAAACCAATCCTTATGTAAATGCTTTAAATTATTCGGTAGTTCGTGGTGATAAAGGTTATCACAGAGAAAGAGCCGAAACAATGCAATATATGAAAGGTATATCGAAAGGTGATTTATGGGAAAGTGTTAAATATAATATTGATTTTGATAACAAAAAATTAAAAGGTTATACTAATATAAGAGGTTACTTAAATGTAATATGGGCTTTATGTGATAGTAATTTTTCAAATATAAAATTTGAACATAAAAACGATGTTATTACATATTGTCAAGGTAAGTTAATGTTATGGTATGGAAGGATTCACTCTTTTCAAACAAGTAATTTACCTAATGAGGTTGATTGGGATAGTTTTAAAACAGATGGTCAAGAAATGATAGAATCTATTTTGACTAAATGGAAGAGTAAGACTAAACCAATTTTGTTAAGTAATTAATTTTAAAAAAATAAAAAGGAGTTTTATATTATGAGAAGATTTAAAAGAATTCAAGAGGGTTATGATAGTGAAAATTTTAAAATTTCACCTACTAAATTTGATAGGGATAGTTTAGCAGATGTTGTTCATAATGCTATGATTCATACTTTAGGTGGTCTTCGTTCAGATGGATTGGAATTAGAAGATGCAATGGATGAAGGTGTTTTAAATGAACCTATAAAAATTGATTTTGATATTAGTTTTGATGGTTGGATTACTTACGACCCTATAACAGGTAAAGGTGAAATTTTTTACAGAAATTAAATTAAAAAAGTTTTCATAGATTTTAAAGAGGTGGTCAAGATTGTTAGAATTTTTAAAAAAACATTGGAAAGGGATTTTGATAGCAATTATTATAATTGTAATAGTTATAATAATTTTAGTAATATCAATCCTTACAAAAAAATACTGGTTAAATTTTCTTTCATTTTTATCACCTCTTTTTTCTTCTCTTTTACCTACAGAAGAAAATAGGAGAAGAAGAATTGAAGAACAGATTGCTAAGTTAAAAGAAAAATTAGGTATTTTAGAAGAAGATGATAATGTTTATAAAACAGATATTTTAAAATTAAAATCTGAAATAGAAAAACTTAAAAATGATAAAAAATTATTGATAGATAAGTTATTAGAATTAAAAAATAAAGACCCAAGAACTATAACAGATGAAGAAATAGATAATTTTGTGAGGGAGTTTATGAATTGAGAAAATATGTAATTTGTTTAGTAAGTTTATTTTTTTGTTTATCTATTTTTAGTCAAGAGGTACATCATCTTAAAGTTAAAAAAGGTGATATTGTAGAAAGAGATGGTTACTGGGTATCAAGAGAATTTATGGAAAAAAGTGTAATTTCTTACGAAGAATTAAAATTGTATAAGAAATTATTTAGTATTGATGAAACTACAGATATACTAACAGAAAATTTAGTTAAACTTTATAATAGTAGAATTGATAATTTAGAAAAGCAAATAACTTTATACAAAGATATGGAGTCTAAGTATGATGAAAAATATAAATCTTTAGAAAAAGAAAAAAATAAAGAAATTGGTAAGTTGAAAAATATAAATACAGCTTTAATTATTACAAATGTAATAGGGTGGTCATTATTTGTTAGTGAAACTACAGGATTGTCGGTAGGTTTGTATATGAAGTTTAAACTTTAAAAAAAGGAAATTGTTATGTTTGATTGGGTTGGTGAAGTTAGTTCTAATTTATTACAATCTATAAAAGATACTTCAATACAAGTTTTAATAGTATCTATCTGTTCGGTATTGTCTTTAGAGGCTTTTAAAAAAGTATCATTAAATAATTGGAATATCAAGGTTGGAAAGAGGGTAACATTTTTTTCTAATATAGTTTTAAGTGGTATTTTTAGTTTTTTAATATTATTTTTGTTTGATGGTAAAGCAAGTATATTAGCTGATATTGTATATTTTGTATTGTTGTGGAGTATGGGATGGGTTTTTAGTGTTTTAGCTTATGTTTTTATAATTAAAATATTATTTAACTATTTACATAAGATAGAGAATGACTCTAAAATAAAAAAATTAGAAAGTGATTTGAATGTTTTGGGTTTGGATACTCAAATAGATTTGTTAAAAAAAGAGGTGAATAAATAATATGAAATTTTATTATGAATTTTATTTTGATAATTATAAAAATGCTTATGAATCTTCTCAATATATAAATGCAAGTTTACCTATGTTTTCAGATTTAACAGGTAATTATTTTATTAGATATGAATGCGACCCTCAAAAAATAAGGAAATTTGACATTTTAAAGAAATTAGATAGATTTGGTGTCTTGGTAGAAAGTCAAAAAAGGAGTTTGTAGTATGAAAGTATATCTTGAAAAAAAGGATTATAATATATCTTCACCTCAATTTTAAAATTGAGTAATAAACTTAGTTTTTTAAAAGAGTTTAGTTTTAAAAATTTGACTATATATAAAAGAAAATTGAATATAAAAAGGAAATTTAAAGTTTTGAAAACTATTTTAAAAGCATTTAAAGTTAGAATTTATCCAAATAAATCTCAAAAAGAATTAATTGACAAAACTTTAGGATGCTCAAGATTTATTTTCAATCAAATGTTGGCTGAAAAAATACAAGTTTATGAAGAGTTTAAGGAAGATAAAGAAAAACTTTACAACTACAAGTACAGAACTGAAAAAGAGTATAAAGAAAATTTTGAGTTTTTGAAAGAAGTAGACTCACAATCCTTGCAACAAGCAAGAATTGACTTAAAAAATGCTTATTCTAATTTTTTCAAATCAGCTTCGGGTAAGAGAAAAGGTTTAAAAGTTGGATTTCCAAAATTCAAAAAGAAAAAAGGTAGAAACAGTTACAGAACTGTTTTTACTAACAACAATATAAAAGTTGACTTTGGCACGAAAAAAGTGAAATTGCCGAAGTTAGACTGGTTGTCTTTTAGAGACAAGAGAATTAGTTTTGATGGAAACATAAAAAGTGCCACTGTGAGTAGGTCGAGTACAGGAAAGTATTTTGTTTCTATTTTGTTTGAGCAAAAGGTGGAGTCTAAAGAGAAAGTAGTTCTAAAATCGAAAGACAAGGTTTTAGGATTAGATATGTCTTTGGACAAGTTTTTTGTTGATAGTAATG
>Ga0265293_10009855_pt1 | contig 13565 bp, 15 predicted proteins | sample Munlanlewell138R_FD_192505 | JGI IMG/M metagenome (GOLD analysis project Ga0265293, IMG submission 192505) | Leachate microbial communities from a municipal landfill in Southern Ontario, Canada - Leachate well 138R | ecosystem: Engineered > Solid waste > Landfill > Unclassified | place: Canada...
CCGTGAAGGGATCGACATAGAAGTGGCCCTGACCGGGACCGTCGATGCCGTAGGCCCAGTGCAGGCCGGTGTTGAACCACTGCGGAGAGTTCGGCGCCACGCGCTGCGTCGCCAGCATGTAGGACAACTCGTCCTTGAACGCCTGCGCATCTTCCTCGCTGTCGAAATATCCGCCCTTCCAGCCCCAGTAGGTCCAGGTGCCGGCCAGCCGGTCGAAGACCTGACGCGCATCGGTCTCGGAGCCGTGGCGTTCGCCCTCGGGCAGTTCGGCAAGGGCGGCCTCGTCGGCCACCGAACGCCACAGGAAGGAAGGAACGTCGTTCTCCTCGATTTTCTTCAGGCGCGCGGGAACGCCGGCCTTGCGGAAATATTTCTGGGCGAGGATGTCGGCGGCAACCTGACTGAACTGCGCCGGCACATCGATGTTGTCGAGCCTGAACACAACCGAGCCGTCGGGGTTCTTGATCTCCGACAAGGCCTTGCGGAACTCGATCTCCGCGTAGGGAGACTGCCCCGCTTTTGTGAAGTGCCGTTCGATGCGCATCTGGTTTCTTCCTTTATCTATATATAGCGCGTTTCAGGGCGGCCGCCCAACCGGTTTTCCGCAGGAATGGCGCTGATCCGGGCAGACTGCGCCATTGCGGATCTGCTCCGCTTTCCCTGACGCGATTTGAAACCGGATGCACCAGCAATTCCGGGACAGTCGAAGCCGTCCGCATGCCGTACCCACAAAAACGCTGCAATTCCCTCACAAGGGAAGGTTTACATTATCTAGCCGGAATAATGATCGCAAACACTAAATATAGTATTAAACGATTAATTTTACCAGCTATTCCGCTTCTCTCCACGCATGGAAAAACGCTCCGCAAACGGCCTCTTCAGAAGGCGGAGTGCGACTGAAACGCGATTGAACGGGAAAAAGACCGGGCTCGAAACTTTCCGGCCGCGTCCGCAACATCGAACGCATGGCCAATAAAAGGCGACTCGCGGGGGAGCGTCAAGCGCTCGTTCGTCCAACTTTTATGACCCCCAACATCTTGTATGTGAAGGGTGTGGATATCGGGGAGAAGCGCGCAAGGCTGTTGCCTGTTGCAATGGCCATCGTGGCGAACCTCGTTTCGGCCTGAGCCCGGCTTTTCCCCCACAGGCGCGACCCGGTTCCGTGATGCGGCTGATGACATGATGAAGGCAGGACAGGGCCGGATGGCAGCGTGGCTCACATACGGAATTCCTGTGCTGAAGGCAGATTAAGGAAAATTGGGTTCACCACATGCCCGATCTGCTCTATATCTGTCGTGGAGTTGGTTGGGGCCATGTCCTGACCCTTTATGTCGTGCCGTGAGGCGCGCGCCGGTTTGCTTCATTCGAGCACCGGTATTCATGCGCCGGCGCCGATACCCGAAGGCGGGGAGTTAATGTCATGAACAGTCTGTTGCGTCACAACGCGCTGCAACCGGTCGATCCCATCTGGCGCTCCATCCGCGACGAGGCGATGGCGGCGGTCAACCGTGATCCGCTTCTGGCAGCGTTTCTCTATTCCACCATCCTCAATCAGGAGAGCCTTGAGGACGCCGTCATCCACAGGCTGGCCGAGCGGCTCGCGCATCAGGATATCGGGGCGGACCTGATCCGCCAGACCTTCGATGCCATGCGCGAAGACGACCGGGAATGGTCGACGGTGGTGCGGGTCGACATTCAGGCCTATTTCGATCGTGATCCGGCCTGCGAGCGCTTTCTGGAGCCTGTGCTCTACTTCAAGGGCTTTCATGCGATCCAGACGCACCGCCTGGCGCACTGGCTGTGGAAGCAGGGCCGCAAGGATTTTGCGCTCTATCTGCAGAGCCGTTCGTCGTCGGTATTCCAGACCGACATCAATCCGGCCGCCCGCATCGGCAAGGGCGTGTTCTTGGACCATGCGACCGGCCTCGTGGTCGGCCAGACCGCCGTCATCGAGGACGATGTCTCGATCCTGCACAATGTGACTTTGGGCGGCACCGGCAAGGCGAGCGGCGACCGGCATCCGAAGATCCGGCGCGGCGTCCTGATCGGGGCAGGGGCCAAGATCCTCGGCAACATCGAGATCGGTCATTGCTCCAAGGTGGCTGCCGGCTCGGTCGTGCTGGCTACCGTTCCCCACAACAGGACGGTTGCCGGCGTGCCGGCCCGCATTGTCGGCGAAACGAGCTGCGACGATCAGCCTTCCCGCGAGATGGATCAGCTCCTGCCTTCACAGGCGATGGATCATGTCGTCAGTTTCGACATCTGAGAATGAACTGAACATGACGGGGCTGTGTCGTCACCGCCTCGTCTTTACAGCGCCCTGACCGCGTGCAAGAAGCGCCTCTCACATCCAGTCCCTTAGCGGAGAATTTTTTTGAAACCCGACGAAATCCGAAAGCTCGACGCCTATTTCAAGCGCGTCTTCCAGAATCCGCGCCTCGAAGTGAAGGCTCGTCCGCGCAAGGACGATTCAGCCGAAGTTTATGTCGGCGACGAATTCCTCGGCATCGTGTTCAAGGACGAGGATGACGGCGACTACAATTTCTCGATGGCCATTCTCGACATCGATCTGGGCTGATTTTTTCAGCCCTTCATGTTCGCTTCACCTTCATTGTTGCGGTGAAGCCGAGGCACCAAGCATGGATGCGGCGAGATTTTCAACCGCCGTGTCCAGTGCCTGCCACTCTTCCAGAAATCGTTTCGGAAAGCGGTAGGTGAGCGTGAGACGCTCGCCGACCAGAATGTCGCGCTCGCAGGGGGCAAGCGACTTTTCTGCCGCTTCACCGGTCAGGCAACGCGCCACGAATGGCTCCCGCCCCTGCCTGTCCGCCACGGCGAGCTTTTCCCCCATATATCCTGAGTTTTCGGAAAACTGGTGGAAGGTGATGCCCGCGGGACCGTTGCGGCCCGGTCTGGTAATCAGCGCACTGTAGATCGGCGCAAAACGGCCGCTCATGTCGCGGGACATCATCTGCTCCGAAAAGCCGAGAAAGATGATCGAGTCGGCCGCGGTTGCGTGATTGAATTCGTCGCGCGACGCCTGCGTATATCCTGCCATCGAAGGATAGTGCACATAAAGGTCGAGCCGTTCCGCATTGCCGCTGCGCCTTGCCTTCTCGAAGCGGATCATATTGGCCGGCACAGCCAGCAGATTGTTCCCGATGACCACGGCGTGGATCGTTGTGTCATCGGTGTGGCCGCCCATCGCCATCCGTTCGCCGAACCATTTTCCGGCGAACGTGATCGCCATCGACAAAATCGCCACCATGACGAGGCCGTAAAACAGCCGCGACGTCAGGGAGGAGCCGACGATCTTGAATTCGTTCGGGACGACGGCGTCTTTCATCTTGCTCCGTGAAATGGTTGCAGCGGCCGCCAGAAACAGCGGCTTCTCAGGTGAGACTGTGGAGATTTATGGTAAAGGGAGCGTAAAGAAACGGGTGCGGCAACCGTGCCCATCTGAGAGGAGAAGATATGCCCATCTACGCAATCGATGCAGCAGAGCCCCGGTTCGAGGACAAGGACACAAACTGGCTTGCCCCGGATGTGACGCTCATCGGCAATGTCCATGTCGGTCGCAATGTCGGCATCTGGTTCGGTACCGTCATCCGTGGCGACAATGAAGCGATCGTGATTTGCGAAGACACGAATGTGCAGGAACACACGATCATGCACACGGACCCAGGCTTCCCTCTCACCATCGGCAAGGGCTGTACGGTCGGCCATCGCGCGCTGCTGCATGGCTGCACCATCGGCGACAACAGCCTGATCGGCATGGGCGCGATCGTCCTCAACGGCGCGAAGATCGGAAGGAACTCGCTTGTCGGTGCCGGTGCGCTGGTCACGGAGGGCAAGGAATTTCCCGACAATTCACTGATCGTCGGTTCTCCGGCCAAAGTGGTGCGCACGCTGGATGAGGCCGCGATCGAGCGGTTGCGGCAATCTGCCGGGCATTACGTGGCGAATGGCCGCCGTTTCAACAAAGGTTGCAGAAAACTCGAAGACTGATCCTGACGACAACCGTCTGCGGCCTGAAAAAGCGGAGCCGGCTCCGGTTAAGAGCCGGCTCCTGAAATCCGGTCGTCGGGGGGGCGGGGGACTCGACCGGATTTTTGCCGGAAAGCCAGCCATTCAGCTTTGGCTGAGGTCAGCGGACGGAGGCCACCGCGTCGGCGCGTCCATCGGTGATTGAAACCCACACACCCGAATTCTGCGCGGACTGGCGCTTGAGGTAGGTGTACTGGGTTTGCGACCACGCCAGAACCCGGCTTTCGAGATTGTCGAGGATGAAGTCGCCCATGCTGGTGTGGACGGTCAGAACCGCATGGCCTTCGCCATTGGGCTGGCGCACGACGGTGATGAGCAGGTTGCCGGCCGGCACACCGGCCTGCATGAGGCGGCGGCGCTTTTCCAGCACGTAGTCCTCGCAGTCACCCATGCCGTTGACCGGGTAGGACCAGACTTCCTCGCGACCCCAGATTTCCATGTCGGTCATGGGGATGACGCTGGTGTTCACGTCGTTGTTGACGGAAATGATCGTTGCCCACAGCTTGCGGGTGAGGTCGACCGGAGCTTTCTTCGCAGTCTTCTGGCGGCATTCCTGCGGCAGACCCTGACAGAACTCATAGTGTCCGACCGGCTGTGTGGTGCGGCCGCCCGTAGGCATGAAGCTGTTGCCGGCATGGGCGCTGCCCAGCGTGGCGATCAGCATCGTCATGGCCGTTACAAGCGAAGCGCCCCAGTTGAAAGTCATTTCGGTGTCTCCCCGTTTGAGGAGACAATGACAGGTCCGGATTTATTTGGCGCAAAGTACCGAAGAAGACATTGAGTAAAACATAGATCATTTTAAGAGAAAACAAGAATAAAATAATAAACAAATTTGATTCAAATTTTATCCTTTCTGGCAAAGCATGGGCGCATGTCTGCGCCTGAAGCAGCAGGGCGCAATTCGCCTGATTTCGTGGGTTTTGCCCGGCGATGGGTGGCGAAGACGTCCACCCGGGAAGCTGAGGTGTGTTAACGTCTGATGGGTCCGGCAGGAGTGTCAGCAGGGTTGACCGGCGCAGAAGAATCCCAATGCGAGAAACCGCTCCCGCTTGACGCGACTATTTTCAGCCGAGTGTCGTGTTGAATTCCGCGTTCAGGGATTCGGGCCGCTGGACGACGGCGAACTCGATGGCCACCCCGTCTTCGAAGTGGCGTACGATCTGGCCGCGCATGGTGCCCAGCGTGACCTGCACGCCGATCGCCGGCTTGACCTCGATCTCAACCGCGGCACCCGACAGCGACAGGTCGATGATCCGGCAGGGATACTGGCGACCGTCCATGAGGCGCAGAACGCTGATCGGATTGCGCGGCGCGATGCGCTCATGGCGGCGATCTTCCGGCAGATCGAGCTCGTGACGGTTTGCGAGCCATGTGAGCTGGGCGGCAAGTTTCTCGCGCTTGCGCTCGGAGGCAAGCACGGTCATGGCAAATCCGTCCTGAAAGGTGCGAACGATAATGCCTTCAACGCGGCCGATATGGTCGATATAGGCGATAACGCGCTCACCCGGTTCGCCGATGCAATCCGTGCGCAGAGCCATGTTGCCGGGCGACATCTCAATGACCTGACAGGGGTGCTCGGAGCGGTCCTCAAGCATGAAGCGTCCGTAGACCTTGACGCGAACGCGCTGGAAGCTGCGCCTTTCGGCAACAGACGGCGCGAGGACCTTCGCCGCAGAAACCATAACCGCCTTCACCCCACTGGCCGTCCCGCCTTTCGGGCGGATTCCTGACCAGATTATGAATGGGGAAAGTTAACAACCGGCAAACAAGGCATCTGCAGGGTGCTTACTCGTCGCGGCCGCCGTCAAGCACCAGCAGGTGACGTATCCTGCGGGCCTTGCCGTAACCGGCAATGGTGCTGGCCGTGTCGAGATCGACAGGTGCGAGTTCCGGCGCTTCGATTGCAGGACGCTGAAAGGCTTCGGTTTTCTCGGTAGCGGGATCCACGACGCGCAGGGCTTCGATGACCGCGTCGTTGATGGGATCCGCACCCAGCCAGAATGGCTTGTGCGCGGGGGCTGCGACACCCAGGCAGCGTGAGCTTCCGATTCCGCTTTCCAGAGGCAGGGCCAGCAGTTCAAAGGGAAGGGCGCGTCCTGCCTGACTGATTGCCTCGTAACGGATCAATATCACCGCGTGCCTGTCGAACACGTTGTCGAGCAGGCGGGCGACCAGCCTCTGGTCTTTCGGACGCCACAGGGAAGGGAAGCTGAAACCTTTCAGTTCCCGCCCATAAGCAGCACACAGCCGTGTTCCCGCCAGGCGGAACACGGCCTCGCCACGCGTATCCTTTTCAAGGATAAAAGTATCGGCAAGCAGCTTTTTAATGTCTGCCGGCTCGATCTCCGTGCGCTGTGGCGCAGAACGGTCCCCGCGCAGCCGATTCCAATAATGGAACAGTGCAATGGATCCTGCGAGTTTCATGTTCGCTCCGCTTCGTGCAATCTGAAGTCTGATTGTCCCAACGATGAACAGGAGGACATTTCCGACTACCTACATGCGGTGCGGAGCATAAACCGTGCCAGCTTTGAGGCGGCTTGTTCACGGATCGAGGCCGTTAAGGTTAACAAACGGTTTAGATTGCGGCCACGCATGACATGTGAGACTTTGAATTCATTCCAGAAAACGGCCTGCCGGAAAGCGGCGGCGGTTTTCCGGTCAGAAGTCCAGGGGAGCCCAGGGGCTCGATCGGCCGTTCAGGACATGTCCTGAACGGCCATTTTTTTGATTCGATTCGCCTGTTTCAGAAGTCCCCTCCGCGCTGTGGCGACGATTCGCCGTTTGGAATAAGCCGGTGTGTCACCTACATCGCATCTCTCAAACAGGACGATATCATGAGCCAGCCCGAGCCCTACATGCCGACGCAGCCTGCGATGCAGCGCCGCGAGCCGATGTTCAACCTGCCGGGCATCGTGATCGCGCTTCTGGTGCTCTGCACCGGCATTCATGTGCTGCGCACCTATGTTCTGACCGCCGAACAGGATTTCGAGCTGATCATCCGCGCCGCCTTCGTGCCGATCCGCTATTCCGGTGACTACGTGCTGGATGTCTATGCGTTCTCCAGCCCCTTCACCTATGCGCTGCTGCACGGAAGCTTCGCGCACCTTGCCGTCAACATGGTCTGGATGGCGGCGTTCGGCGCACCGCTCGCCAACCGGCTGGGGGCAGTGCGCTTCGCGATCTTTTTCGCGGTGACAAGCCTCGCGGCCGCTTTCTTCTTCTATGCGATCCACCCGCTGGGGCAGAACCCGCTTGTCGGCGCTTCCGGCGCCATTTCCGGCATGATGGGCGCTGCCGCGCGCTTCGCCTTCCGCATCGACCGTTCTTCAGGCAAGGGCGCCTTTGCCGGCGATCCGCTGCCGATGCGCGAAATCGTGCGCTCGCGCAGCGTCGTGACCTTTCTGGCGGTGTGGATGGTCATAAATCTCGTCACCGGCCTTGCCGGGTTCGTTCCGGGCGAGGAAGCCCAGATCGCATGGGAAGCGCATATCGGTGGTTTTCTGGCCGGTTTCTTTGGGCTGCGTCTTTTCGAGGCAGGTCTGCGCCGTCGCTTCTGACCGGTTCTGTCTCCACGGAAGCTTGAAAAGCTGGCGGGCCGGGCGCACCATGTCCCTGCGAACGTCATGGCCGGAGGAGCGGTCCGGCCGAACGCAGAGGAGGACGCAATGACGGTTAAAGCTATTCTCGCCCAGAAGGGGCACGACGTTTTCACGCTCGGGCCTGACGAAAAGCTCGCCGAGGCGATCCACAAACTCGCCGCACACCGCGTGGGTGCGCTGGTCGTCACCAATGAGGAGGGCCGCATCGTCGGCATCATCTCCGAGCGGGATATCGTGCGTGTCATGGCCGCTCATGGAGCTTCGGCGCTCGACATGGGCGTCCGGGACGGCATGACGGCTAAAGTAAAAATCTGTCACGAGCACCACACGATCACCGAAGTCATGGAGGTCATGACGGCAGGCCGCTTCCGTCACCTTCCCGTTGAAAAGGATGGCAGGCTGGACGGTATCATCTCCATCGGTGACGTGGTGAAGCGGCGTATAGAGGACGCGGAGCGCGAGGCCGAGGAGATCAAGGCCTATATCGCCACCGCATAGGAGGCTTGCCAGAGCCTTCCAAAGTTTAGCTCGAAAACTGCCAGAGCCGGCTTTATGCCGGCTTTGTGCTTGTCTGGCAGCCGGGTTTGCAATAGCCAAGCGATACGATCTATATCCGCCGGGTAAGCAAGCCTATTCCGGCATATCCGAAAAGACGACAGGCCGCACATGACCCTCGTAGACACCCGCACGCCCGACGCAAAACGCCTCATTCCCGGCGCAACCGGAGACTGGGAGGTCGTCATCGGCATGGAAGTCCATGCGCAGGTGACGTCGCAGTCGAAGCTTTTTTCCGGCGCTTCCACGGCGTTCGGCGCTGCGCCCAATGCCAATGTGTCGCTGGTCGATGCGGCCATGCCCGGCATGCTGCCGGTTATCAACGAGGAATGCGTGAAGCAGGCGATCCGCACCGGCCTTGGCCTGAAGGCGCAGATCAACCTGAAATCGGTCTTCGACCGCAAGAACTATTTCTATCCGGACCTGCCGCAGGGCTACCAGATCTCGCAGTTCAAGCAGCCCATCGTCGGCGAAGGCCAGATCATCGTCTCGGTCGGACCTGACAAGAAGGGCGAGTTCGAGGACATCGAGATCGGCATCGAGCGCCTGCATCTGGAGCAGGACGCGGGCAAGTCGATGCACGACCAGCATCCCACCATGTCCTATGTCGACCTGAACCGTTCCGGCGTGGCGCTGATGGAGATCGTGTCGAAGCCCGATATGCGCTCGTCCGACGAGGCCAAGGCCTATCTCACCAAGCTGCGCACCATCGTGCGTTATCTCGGTACCTGCGACGGCAACATGGATGAAGGCTCCATGCGCGCCGACGTAAACGTTTCGGTGCGCCGTCCGGGCGAAGGGTTCGGCACGCGCTGCGAGATCAAGAACGTCAATTCGATCCGCTTCGTCGGTCAGGCCATCGAATATGAGGCGCGCCGCCAGATCGCTATTCTGGAAGATGGCGGCAAGATCGATCAGGAAACCCGCCTGTTCGACGCCAACAAGGGCGAGACGCGCTCCATGCGCTCGAAGGAAGAGGCGCATGACTACCGCTACTTCCCCGATCCCGACCTTTTGCCGCTGGAATTCGATCAGGCTTATGTCGATGCGCTGGCGGTCGACCTTCCCGAGCTGCCCGACGACAAGAAGACGCGGTTGATCGAAAAGCTCGGCCTGTCGGCCTACGATGCCTCGATCCTCGTGTCCGAAAAGGCGATCGCCGATTATTTCGAGCAGGTCGTTGTGGGACGCGATGGGAAGCTGGCCGCGAACTGGGTCATCAACGACCTGCTGGGCGCCCTCAACAAAGCCGGCAAAGCCATTGAAGAGACTCCGGTTTCGCCCGATCAGCTGGGCGCCATCCTCGACCTGATCAAGGAAGGTACCATCTCCGGCAAGATCGCCAAGGATCTGTTCGAGATCGTCTGGAACGAAGGTGGCGATCCGCGCGAGGTCGTGGAAAAGCGCGGCATGAAGCAGGTTACCGATACCGGCGCCATCGAAAAGGCGGTGGACGAGATCATCGCCGCCAACCCCGACAAGGTCGAGCAGGCGAAGGCCAAGCCGACGCTGGCCGGCTGGTTCGTCGGTCAGGTGATGAAGGCGACCAGCGGCAAGGCCAACCCGCAGGCGGTCAACGATCTGATCAAGGCAAAGCTGGGCCTCGAATAGATGTTCATCCGCACCGCCGGAGAACGCGACCTGGAGGCGATCAAAGCGCTTCTGGCTGAAACCTGGCACGCCACCTACGATGCCATTTACGGCCAGAAGCGTGTGAACGAGATCACCGCCGAATGGCATTCGATGGCTGCGCTGAGGACGCGCCTGACGCACCCGCACTCCGAATTCCTTGTCTCCGATGACGGCAAGGCCATCGCCGGGATGGCATTCGCCGCTTCTGTCGACGAGGGCAGGGTGGTGTGGCTGCGTCAGCTCTATGTGCTGCCCGCACAGCAGAGACGCGGTATCGGCGCCATGTTGCTCGACGAGGTGTCCGAGAGCTTCCCCGAGGCCAGCCTGATCCGGCTTGAGGTCGAAGGGGAGAACCTGAATGCAATCGGGTTTTACCGTTCACAGGGCTTTATCGTGTCAGATGCCGCTGAAATGACGCAGGATGAGGTTTCGATCGTGGTGATGGAAAAAGCGCTCGCCTGATCAGCGAGCGCCGATATTGCCGTGCCGATGGACGGCAACGCTCAAGCCACCGTGGCAATTTCCACATTGTCGATCAGCCGCGTGCTGCCGAGCCATGCGGCAACAAGCAGCCGCCCCTCGGTTGAAGGCTGCCATGGCCCCAGCGAACCGCTTTCTCGCGCCGCTACATAGTCCACGCTTCTGAAACCCGCATCCAGCAAGGCCTGCCCGGCTTTCGCTGCCTCCTGCTCAGGATCGGCTCCGCGCGAAATCGCGCTGGATGCCGTGCGCAGGATGACGTTGAGCTTGCGGGCGGTGGTGAGCTGTGCCTCATCCAGATAAGCGTTGCGCGAGGACATGGCGAGGCCGTGCTCGTCGCGAACCGTCGGCGCGCCGATGATCTCGACGGGAATGTCGAGGTCACGGCACAGTTGCTGCACCACACACAGCTGCTGATAATCTTTCTGGCCGAACACGGCGCAATCGGGTGCGGCCTGCAGCAGGAGCTTGGTGACGACCGTTGCCACGCCTTCAAAAAAGTGCGGACGAAAATCCGTTTCCAGTCCGGCGGAAGGCCCCGCTACCGACACTTTGGTCGCAAAGCCGGCCGGATAGATTTCGGCAGGCGTGGGCGTGAAGGCAAGCTGCACGCCGACTTCCGCCAGCCGCTCGATATCCCGCTCTAGCTGGCGCGGATATTTGTCGAGGTCTTCTGTCGGTGCGAATTGCGCGGGGTTGACGAAAATCGAGACGATGCAGCGATCGGCGCGCGAGAGCGCCTCGCGCATCAGCGAAAGATGCCCCTCGTGCAGCGCGCCCATGGTCGGCACCATGGCAACGCTCAGCCCCTGCCGGCGCCAGTCCTTCACCCGCACGCGCAGATCCGCGATGGTGGGTGAAATATGCGGTCCGCTCATGTCAGCCCTTCGGTGTCTGCTTGCGGAACACATGGTCCGCGGTCGGGAAGGCGCGGGCGCGTACTTCGGCCGCATAGCTCATAGCCGCCTTGGCAATCTCGTTGCGCAGATCGGCATATTCCTTGACGAATTTCGGAACCCGGTCGATCGTCAGGCCAATGGCGTCGTCGATCACCAGCACCTGCCCGTCGCAGGCCGCACTTGCTCCGATGCCAATGGTCGGGATCGAGAGAATTCGCGTGATTTCGGCTGCCAGCGGCTCGATCGTGCCCTCGATCACCACGGAAAAAGCGCCGGCCTGTTCAACCGCGCGCGCATCCGCCAAGAGCTTTGCGGCGCTTTCGTCGGTCCTGCCCTTGATCTTGTAGCCGCCTTCCTTCTCGACGGACTGGGGCTGAAGACCGATGTGACCCATCACCGGAATGCCGGCCTTGACGATTGCGGCGATCCGGTCGGCCATTTCCGTGCCGCCTTCCAGCTTCACGGCATGGCAATGCGTTTCCTCGAAAATACGCTTGGCACAGGCCAGCGCCTGTTCGGCCGAATCTTCATAGCTGCCGGCCGGCATGTCCACCACCACGCAGGCATTGCGCACCCCGCGCATGACAGCCTGCCCATGCAGGATCATCATGTCCATGGTGGCGCCAAGCGTGTTTTCATGGCCGTGCAGAACCATGGCCACGCTGTCGCCGACCAGAAGCAGGTCGACATGCGGGTCCAGAAGCTTTGCGACCGGATAGGTATAGGCAGTGAGGCACACCACCGGCTCGCCGCCCTTGGCAGAGCGGATTGCCTCGGTTCTGGCGTGCGATTGCGCCGACAAGACAGGTGCCATTCTCTCCCTCCGGTATTTTGCCGCATGGCCCCGATGGGCTGGCAGCATTAGAAATATGACAGGGGCTTGGCAAGGCGCATTGTGCACCGCAATAGCAAAAGGCTTGCCCAAAACGCTTGTCATTGCCATATGGCAGGGTCATAAGCAGCGGGCAGGCGGTTTTGCCCGGCGAGGATTGGATGAAAAAGTTTCTCCTGCAGATTTTCACCTGGTGGAACGGCCAGACGCTGAACACGCGCTTCTATACGTGGCGCAAGGGCAAGCGCGTCGGTGAAGACGAGTTCGGCAACGTTTATTACGAAGGCGGTGTCAATTCGGAAGGGCGCACGCGCCGCTGGGTCATTTTCAACGGCTATTCGGAAGCTTCGGCCATTCCGCCGGGCTGGCACGGCTGGATGCATCACCGCGTTGACGTTCCTCCTGTCCGGGAAGAGTACAAGCCCCGCGACTGGCAGAAGCCGCACCATCCCAATCTGACGGGCACACCGGCAGCATATCGTCCGAAGGGCTCGATTCTCGGCACCGGCCATCGCCCGCAGGTTACCGGCGATTATGACGCCTGGACGCCGGGCGCCTGAGGAATCCAGTGCTGCGTGGCTTTTGTTGCCACATTTTGTGTTTAGCTGGTTGCCTCATCCGCAACGCCCGCTAGCCTTTCGAATCATCGCTGGCGCAACAATCGGTGTTTTTGCATGAGGGAATTCGGCCGTATCTGGCAAAGCGCTGCGGCGTCTGTGATCGCCGCCTGCGCATTTTCGGCACCGCTTCATGCTGCCGAACCCACGGTTGCCGAGCGCGTGAACAACGCGGTTGCCGAGTTCGCAGGGCTCGACAAGATCACTGGCCGCATCATCACCTTCGATGTCTACATCGACGAGACCGTCCAGTTCGGCGCGCTACAGGTCACGCCGCGCGTCTGCTATTCCCGCCCGGGTGCTGAAGCTCCCAAGACGGATTCTTTCGTCGAGGTCGATGAAATCACGCTGGATCGCAAGATCAGGCGCATCTTCACCGGCTGGATGTTTGCCGAAAGCCCGGGCCTCAACGCCGTGGAACACGCCGTCTATGACGTGTGGCTGAAGGACTGCAAGCAGAAGTCCGACGTCCCGGCCCCGGATGCCGCCGGAACGAACTAAATCCTCGCTTCAGATCGCCGTGCGTCCATTCGGACGCACGAAGGATAATCTGAGTTATTGATGGAGCATCGCAACAACCGAAACCGGTTTCTGCTTTTCGGTCTGATGCTCTAGGGTCGAGACTCAATTTGTCCACCAAGTGATTGCGGCGGCGAGGCAGACGGCGGACATGAAGATGTTTGCGCGTTTGTCGTATCGGGTTGCGATACGGCGGAAGTCTTTGAGCCGACAGAACATGCGCTCGATGAGGTTTCGGCCGCGATAGGCATCGCGGTCGTAGGCGTGTGGGTTCTTGCGCGTGGGATTGGGCGGGATGACGGGTTCCGTTCCCCGCTCGGTGAGCCAGTCGCGCAGGCTTGCGGCATCATAGGCACGGTCGGCCAGCAGCTTGTGGCTGGGACAG
>Ga0265293_10009856_pt1 | contig 13564 bp, 13 predicted proteins | sample Munlanlewell138R_FD_192505 | JGI IMG/M metagenome (GOLD analysis project Ga0265293, IMG submission 192505) | Leachate microbial communities from a municipal landfill in Southern Ontario, Canada - Leachate well 138R | ecosystem: Engineered > Solid waste > Landfill > Unclassified | place: Canada...
CGGGGTCGTGCACCACGGTGTCTTACATAGAAGATTTACCAATAAACAAACAATTTAATATTCGTTTGTGTATTTGGAAGGCTTCAAGACAATCGAAGCCATGTCTTCTCCTACCGTCGTCATCGTGCCGGGATGGCGCAATTCCGGGCCTGGTCACTGGCAGAGCCTGTGGACCGAGCGCCTGCCGAACGTCCTGCGTGTCGAGCAGGACGACTGGGTGTCACCACTCAAGCACGCCTGGGTGGCACGGCTGGGCGAGACCATTGAGCGGGCGCCCGGCCCGGTGGTGGTGGTGGCCCACAGCCTGGGCTGCATCACCACCACGCACCTGCCGCCGGCCATCGCCGGGCGCATTGCAGGGGCGCTGCTGGTGGCACCGGCCGATCCCGAGCGCCGGGGCGTGCTGGCCGATTTTGCGCCCGTGCCCTACCAGAAGCTGCCCTACCGCAGCATCCTCGTGGCCAGCAGCAACGATCCCTATTGCCCGGTGCGTCTGGCCGGAGCCTACGCGCGGGCCTGGGGCAGCGAATTCGTGCGCCTCAACGAGGCCGGCCACATCAATGTCGACTCCGGGCATGGCGAATGGCCGCTGGGTCTGGCCTTGCTGCAGTCGCTCGGCGTGCCCGTCAGCGCCCATGCCGCGGCGGTGGCATGGCTTTGATATTCCAATAAGAAATATCAAAACAAGAATAATGTCGTTTGAGGATTAAGAGGTCGTCCGCACAATCAGACACACCGTGACATTCTGATTCAGAGACCCCGACATGAAAAACCGCCTCAAACTCACCTTCGGTGCCATCGCGCTGGTCACCGCTTCCCTGGCATCCGCCCAGGCCACCCTGCTCAATGTGTCCTACGACGTCGCCCGCGAGTTCTACAAGGACATCAACGTCGCTTTCGTCGAGCACTACAAGAAGACCACCGGCAAGGACATCAAGGTGGATCAGTCGCACGCCGGCTCCAGCGCCCAGGCGCGCGCGGTGGCCGACGGCCTGGCGGCCGACGTGGTGACCTTCAACACCACCACCGACATCGACTTCCTCGCCGACAAGGGCGTGGTGGCCAAGGACTGGCGCAAGAAGTTCCCGCACGATGCGGCGCCCACCACCTCGACCATGCTGTTCCTGGTGCGCCAGGGCAACCCCAAGAACATCAAGGACTGGGACGACCTGGTCAAGCCCGGCGTGCAGGTCGTGGTGGTGAACCCCAAGACCGGCGGCAACGGCCGCATGGCCTACCTGTCCGCCTGGGGCTACGTGCGCAGCAAGGGCGGCACCGACGAGCAGGCCGCCGAATTCGTGAGCAAGCTGTACAAGAACGTGCCGGTGCTGGCCCGTGGCGGCCGTGACGCCACCGGCATCTTCCTGCAGCGCAACATCGGCGACGTGCTCGTGACCTTCGAGTCCGAGGTCGTTTCGGTGGACAAGGAATTCGGCAAGGGCAAGGTCGATGCGATCCACCCGAGCGCCTCTCTCCTGACCGAGAACCCGGTCGCCATCGTCGAGCGCACGGTGGGCAAGAAGGGCACGGCGGCCGACGCCAAGGCCTATCTGGACTTCCTGTACTCGCCCGAAGGCCAGGAAATCGCCGCCAGGCACAACATCCGTCCGCGTGACGAGGCCGTGCTGAAGAAGCACGCCGAAGCCTTCAAGCCGGTCAAGCTGTTCCGCGTCGAGGACTACTTCGGCTCGCTGGCCGAGGCCCAGAAGGTCCACTTCAACGACGGCGGCAAGTTCGATTCGATCTATACGAACAAATAACACCCCCTGCGCCGCTGACGCGGCTTCCCTCCTCTCGCTGGCGCGCCGCTGCGCGGCGCTGGGAGGGGGGACGGCACCTGCGGACCGGCGGAGCCGGTTCCGTGGTGCCCCGGGGCGGGAAAGTCGCTCGCGCGTTGCGGGCCATCCCGCTGTCCCTCGTCATTCCCGCACAGACGGGTTCCAGGCATTTTTCTCATGACCACCGCCGCATTGCCTTCTTCCGCTGCTGGCCAGCGCCGTGCGCCGGCGCGGGTGCTGCCGGGTTTCAACATCACGCTGGGTTATACGCTGCTGTACCTGAGCCTGATCGTGCTCATCCCGCTGTCCACGCTGGTGTTCAAGACTTTCACGCTGACCTGGCCGCAGTTCTGGGAGGCCGTTTCCTCGCCGCGCGTGCTGGCCTCGTACCGGCTGACCTTCGGGGCCTCGTTCATCGCGGCGCTGGTCAACGTGGTGGCCGGTCTGCTGGTGGCCTGGGTGCTGGTGCGTTATTCGTTTCCCGGCAAGAAGATCGTCGACGCCCTGGTGGACCTGCCGTTCGCGCTGCCCACCGCCGTGGCCGGCATCTCGCTGACCGCGCTGCTGGCCGGCAACGGCTGGATCGGCCAGTATCTGGAGCCGCTGGGCATCCAGCTCGCGTTCAACCCGAACGGCGTGGTGATCGCGCTGATCTTCATCGGCCTGCCCTTCGTGGTGCGCACCGTGCAGCCCGTGCTGGAGGACGCCGAGAAGGAACTGGAAGAGGCCGCGACCTGCCTGGGCGCCACGCGCTGGCAGACCTTCTCCAAGGTGATCTTCCCGACCATCCTGCCCGCGCTGCTGACCGGCTTCGCGATGGCCTTCGCACGCGCCGTGGGCGAGTACGGCTCGGTCATCTTCATCGCGGGCAACATGCCCATGATCTCCGAGATCACGCCGTTGATCATCATCGGCAAGCTCGAACAGTACGACTACGCCGGCGCCACCGCCGTGGCCACCGTGATGCTGGTCATCTCCTTCGTCCTGCTGCTGGTCATCAACGGCCTGCAGGCCTGGCAACGTGCCCGTACGGCAGGGAACTCGCAATGACACGCCAAACCGTCCGCACCGCCCAGCGCGGCACCACCGAGTCCGCCTGGGTGCGTTACACCCTCACCGCCCTGGCGCTGGCCTTCATGGCGCTGTTCCTCGTGCTGCCGCTGGCGGCCGTGGCCACCGAAGCCCTGCGCAACGGCTGGGACGCCTACTGGGAAGCGCTGAAGGAGCCCGATGCCTGGGCCGCCATCCGCCTGACGCTGATCACGGCCGCCATCGCCGTGCCGCTGAACCTGGTGTTCGGCGTGGCTGCCGCCTGGGCCATCGCCAAGTACGAGTTCAGGGGCAAGTCCTTCCTGACCACGCTGATCGACCTGCCGTTCTCGGTCTCGCCCGTCGTGGCCGGCCTGATCTACGTGCTGGTCTTCGGCGCCCAGGGCTGGCTCGGGCCCTGGCTGGCCGAGCACGACATCAAGATCGTGTTCGCCGTGCCCGGCATCGTGCTGGCCACCATCTTCGTGACCTTCCCGTTCATCGCCCGCGAGCTGATTCCGCTGATGCAGGCCCAGGGCAACGAGGAAGAGCAGGCCGCCATCGTGCTCGGGGCCACCGGCTGGCAGACCTTCTGGCACGTGACGCTGCCCAACATCAAGTGGGGTCTGCTGTACGGCGTGATCCTCTGCAACGCGCGCGCCATGGGCGAGTTCGGTGCCGTGTCGGTGGTGTCGGGCCACATCCGCGGCCAGACCAACACCATGCCGCTGCACGTGGAAGTGCTTTACAACGAATACCAGTCGGTGGCCGCCTTCGCGGTGGCCTCGCTGCTGGCGCTGCTGGCCCTGGTCACGCTGGTGATCAAGAGCGTCGTCGAATGGCGCAGCGAACGCGAGTTCAAGGCCGTCGCCGATCTGCCGCCCGAGCCGCCTTCCGCGCCCTCCACGCCGGCCAACCCCTCCGAGCCTTACGTGCACGTGCCCCTGGCCTCGCGCGCCGCCATCTGAAGGACATCGAACCATGAGCATCGAAATCCGTGACGTCAACAAGCACTTCGGCAGCTTTCACGCGCTGAAGAACGTCAACCTCGACATCGATTCGGGCGAGCTGCTGGCCCTGCTGGGCCCGTCGGGCTGCGGCAAGACCACGCTGCTGCGCATCATCGCCGGGCTGGAAACGCCCGACACCGGCTCCATCCTGTTCAGCGGCGAGGACACCACCGACGTGCACGTGCGCGAGCGCAACGTGGGCTTCGTGTTCCAGCACTACGCGCTGTTCCGCCACATGACGGTGTTCGAGAACGTGGCCTTCGGCCTGCGCGTCAAGCCCCGCGGCGAGCGTCCGAGCGAGGCGCAGATCCGCCAGAAGGTCACCGATCTGCTCAAGCTGGTGCAGCTCGACTGGATCGCCGACCGCTACCCGGCCCAGCTCTCCGGTGGCCAGCGCCAGCGCATCGCCCTGGCGCGCGCGCTTGCGGTCGAACCCAAGGTGCTGCTGCTGGACGAGCCCTTCGGCGCGCTCGATGCCAAGGTGCGCAAGGAGCTGCGCCGCTGGCTGCGCCGCCTGCACGACGAGCTGCACGTCACCTCCATCTTCGTCACGCACGACCAGGAGGAAGCGCTGGAGGTGGCCGACCGCGTGGTGCTGATGAACCAGGGTGTGATCGAGCAGGTGGGCTCGCCCCAGCAGGTGTGGGACCACCCCGCCAGCCCCTTCGTCTACGGCTTCCTGGGCGACGTCAACCTGTTCCACGGCCGTGCCCACGAAGGCCTGCTGCACCTGGAGGGCGTGGCCATCCAGGCGCCGGAACACGCCGACGCGAAGAACGCCCAGGCCTTTGCCTATGTCCGCCCGCACGACCTGGACGTGCAGCGTTACCAGGCCGGTTCGGGCGCGGAAGGCATCGTCGCCCGGCTCGACCGCGCCATCGTCGTCGGCCCGATCGCGCGCCTGGAGCTGATCCCGGTGGAGGCCGGGCAGCGTGAAGGGCACGATCCGCTGATCGAGGCCCAGATCCCGGCACAGCAGTTCCATGACATGGGGCTGCAGGAAGGCGAGATCCTGGTGGTGTCGCCGCGCAAGGCGCGGGTGTTTCTGCAGCAGGCGGCCTGAAGGGCCGCCGGTCCGGGCGGTGGCCTGGACTCAGGGGGCCGCTGCCGGTGCCTGCACCGGTGTGCCGACCAGCGCCCTGAGTTCCTGCTCGTCCAGCGTCTCGCGCTGGAGCAGGACGTGCGCGGCGCGCTCGAGCACCGCGCGGCGCTCGGTCAGCAGCGCGGTGGCACGCTCGAATGCCTGCATCACGATGCGGCGCACGGCCTCGTCGATGCGTTGCTGCGTCTCGGGACCGATGCGCCAGCCGCCGCCCGTGGCCAGGCCGGGCAGGTCCAGGTAGGTGGGCCGCTGGGCTTCGTAGGCCACGTAGCCCAGGGACTCCTCCATGCCGTAGCGGGTGACCATGTCGCGCGCGATGTCGGTCACCTTGGCCAGATCGTCGGCGGCGCCGGTGGACAGGTGCTCGAACACCAGCTTCTCGGCCGCGCGGCCGCCCAGCAGCACCATGATCTTGCGCTCCAGCTCCTCGCGCGTCATCAGGAAGCGGTCCTCGGTCGGGCGCTGGATCGTGTAGCCCAGCGCGCCGATGCCGCGCGGGATGATGGACACCTTGTGCACCGGATCGGTGTCGGGCAGCGCCATGGCCACCAGCACGTGCCCCATCTCGTGATAGGCCACCACCTCGCGCTCGCGCGGGTTGAGCACACGGTTCTTCTTCTCCAGCCCGGCCACGATGCGCTCGATCGCGGTGTTGAAGTCGGCCAGCGTCACCTCGGGCGCACCGCGCCGCGTGGCCGCCAGCGCCGCCTCGTTGCACAGGTTGGCCAGATCCGCGCCGGAAAAGCCCGTGGTCAGCGCCGCCACCTGTTCCAGGTCGAGGTCTTGCGCGAGCCGGATCTTGCGCACGTGCACCTTCAGGATCTGCACCCGGCCGCCCTTGTCGGGCCGGTCCACGAGCACCTGGCGATCGAACCGTCCGGCGCGCAGCAGCGCCGGGTCGAGGATCTCGGGCCGGTTGGTGGCGGCCAGCAGCACCAGGCCCGAGGAGCTGTCGAAGCCGTCGAGTTCCACCAGCAACTGGTTGAGGGTCTGCTCGCGCTCGTCGTGGCCACCCACCGGCGAGGCCGCACCGCGCGCGCGGCCCAGCGCGTCGAGTTCGTCGATGAAGATGATGGCCGGTGCCTTGGCGCGCGCCTGCTCGAACAGGTCGCGCACGCGCGCCGCGCCCACACCCACGAACATCTCGACGAACTCGCTGCCGCTGATGCTGAAGAAGGGCACGCCGGCCTCGCCGGCCACCGCCCGGGCCAGCAGCGTCTTGCCGGTGCCCGGCGGGCCCACCAGCAGCACGCCCTTGGGCATGCGCGCACCCAGCCGGCCGTAGCCCTGCGGGTCCTTCAGGAAGGCGACGATCTCCTGCAGCTCGGCCTTGGCCTCGTCCACGCCCGCCACGTCCGAGAAGTCCACCCCGGTATCCCGCGCCACATAGACCTTGGCGCGGCTCTTGCCCACGCTCATGAAGCTGCCCATGCCGCCGCCCATGCGGTCGGCAAAGCGCCGGATCAGGAAGTACCACAGCGCGAAGAACACCGCCGCCGGCGCCACCCACGAGAGGATGTCGCGCAGCAGCGTGCTTTCCACCACGCGCGTGTAGGGCACGTCGTAGCGCGACAGGCGCTCGGCCAGGTCGGGCGCGACGCGGTTGGCCACGATCATGGTCTTGCCGGCCGCATCGGGCGACTTGAGGCGGCCGGTGATGGTGGTCTCGCCCACCGTCACCTCGGCCACGCGGCCCTCGGCCAGCGCCTGCTCGAACTGGCTGTACGGTACCGGCTCGACCGTGCGCGCCGTCTGCCAGGTGGACTGGATCCACAGCAGGGCCAGCATGGCCAGCAGCCAGTAACCCACGTTCCATTGGGTCTTCGGGTCGGGTTTCAAGAAGGGTTCTCCGGTGGTTTCGGCATCAAGGCCGTTCGTCGCGCAGCGCCAGGTGCCGGCGCAGGTCGTGCACTTCCTCGATCAGGTCGGTCACCAGGGCCGCCAGGTGGGGGTCGGCGTCGAACTGCCGTTCGATCTCGGCGATGCGGCGCACGCGCCAGACCATCCGGCTGCTCAGCAGGCGCCGGCCGTCCTGCCAATGGACGTCGATCACCTCGTCCTCGATGCGGCGCAGGATCCAGTCGGTGCTCATGCAGCAGACCCGGGCCATCTCCTCGATGCTCAGCCACTCGGCGTCGGTCCAGGTCGCCCCGGCGTCTGCGGTGGTGTCGTCGTTTCGGCTCATCATTGCACTCTCCGTCCGGGTTGACCGCTCAGCGCGGCCGCGGGTTGAAGCCGGGATAGGCCTGGGCCAGCGCCGTCCAGGCGGCCTTCTGTTCCGGTGTGACCGCGCCCGGCACGGCGATGTCCAGCGCCAGGTACAGGTCGCCGGGCTGGCGGCCCGGGATGCCCTTGCCGCGCACGCGCAGCTTGCGCCCGGTACTGGAGCCCGCCGGCACCACCACCGTGAGCGGGCCGGCCGGGGTCTGCACCACGATGTCGCCGCCCAGTGCCGCCTCCCAGGGGGTCACGAACACCTGCAGGGTGACGTCGCGGCCGTTGACCCGGTGGTGCGGGCCGGGCCGGATATCCACCCTCAGGAACAGATCGCCCGCCGGGCCGCCGCCGAAGCCGGGCAGGCCCTGGCCGGCCAGCCGGATGAGCTGGCCCGCGGCCACGCCGGCCGGTATCCTGACCTGCAGCGTGCGCCGCTCGGGCACGACGCCACCGTCTTCCGTGGCCCGCAGGGTGTCAAGCTGCAAGGTTTTTTCCGCACCGTGCCAGGCCTCCTCCAGGTCGAGCTCGATCTCGGCATGCTGGTCTTCGCCGGGCCAGGCCTGCGGCCCGCCGCTGCGGCGCGAGTGCTGGCGTGCCCGCTCGCGCGCCGCCCGCCCGAACAGCTCCTCGAAGAACTCGCTGTGGTCCTGCGCGAAGCCCGCTCCCGCTCCCGCGCCCTGGCCGTGGGCCGCGGTCTGCTCGTAGCCCCGGTTCCAGCCCGGCGGGGGCCGCACGTCGTCGGCGCTGCGCGCACCCTGCGCCCAGGCCTGGTGACCCACCTCGTCGTACACGGCGCGCTTCTTCGGATCCGACAGCACCTCATTGGCCTCGTTCACCTCGGCCATGCGCCGGCCGGCGTCGGGTTCCTTGCTCACGTCCGGGTGGTACTTGCGCGCCAGGCGCCGGTAGGCCTTGCGAATCTCGTCCTGCGTGGCCTGGCGGCTCACACCCAGCACGGCGTAATAGTCTGGCACCTTCATCGGCGCTTCCCTCCATGTGACCTTGTCCAGCCCGTACACCGGGCCATGAGAAAATCAACGGTTTTTGCCGTATTTTTGCAGCGTCGTGACACCGACATTGTTGAGCATAGACCCCATCGACGATACCCTGTGGGCCGATATCCAGCGCGTGCAGGCCGAGGTTTACCACCAGTTCGAGCCCGAAAACCAGGCCACCCTGCGCAGCAAGTGGCTGGCTTCGCCCGATTGCTGCTTCGTGGCGCGCACGCGCCAGAACGACCCGGCGCGGCCCGGGGTGCTGGCCTACCTGCTGGCCCATGCCTGGCACAGCGACACACCGCCCAAACTGTATCAGCCGATCGCGCCCGGCGCCGGTACGGGGCATCACCTGTTCCTGCACGACCTGGCCGTCTCCCGACGCGCCGCCGGACTGGGGCTGGGCCGGCAGATGGTCGAGCGCCTGCTGGGCCGGGCCCGTCGGCGGGGTTTCGGCCAGATTCGCCTGGTGGCCGTGCAAGGCTCCGTACCGTTCTGGCGCAAGATGGGCTTCGAGCCCGTGCCGGGCGCGCAGGCCAGCGCCAGCTATGGCCGCGACGCCACGGTGATGCGGCAGGTGCTCAGGGCAACCGGGCCGTGAAACGGCGCCCGTGAGCCCCATGAGCCATTAGACTGTGGCCATGAGCGCTCCTGCCGCCTTTGCCCAGACACCCGCGCCGCCGTATTACGTGGTGATTTTTTCGTCCCGGCGCACCGCGGACGAGGGCGGATACGCGGCCATGGCCGAGCGCATGGCCGCGCTGGCGACCCGGCAGCCGGGCTTTCTCGGCATGGAAAGCGCGCGCGGCGCCGACGGCTTCGGCATCACCGTGTCGTACTGGTCGTCGCCGGAGGCGATCGCCGCCTGGAAGGCGCATGCCGAGCACCTGGTGGCCCAGGAAAAGGGCCAGCGTGCGTGGTACGAACACTACGAGATCCGGGTAGCCAGGGTGGAGCGGGCCTACGGCAGGCCGGCCGCATGAAATCCCGGCCACCGGCGCGGCCGCCTGTCCATGCCGCGGCCGGCTCGGCAGGGGAGGTATTCACGGCGTTCCTGCGGCTCGGGCTGACGTCCTTCGGGGGCCCGGTGGCTCACCTGGCTTACTTTCGACGCGAATTCGTCGAGCGCCGCGCCTGGATGAACGAAAGCCAGTTTGCCCAGTTGCTGGCGCTGTGCCAGTTTCTGCCCGGCCCGGCGAGCAGCCAGCTCGGCGCGAGCATCGGGCTGCTGCGCGCCGGCTGGGCGGGTGCGCTGGCTGCGTTCCTCGCCTTCACCTTGCCATCGGCGGTGCTGCTGTTCGCACTCGCGGCCTGGCTGCCGTCCGTCTCGGGGCCGGTGGGCGATGCCGCCCTCCATGGACTCAAGCTGGTGGCGCTGGCGGTCGTCGCGCAGGCCGTGCTGGGCATGGCCCGGCCGTTGTGTCCCGACCTGTCGCGCCGGGCGGTGGCGGTGGCCGCTGCCGCGCTGGTGCTGACGGCCGGGCAGACGGGGGTGCAACTGCTGGCCGTGGCGCTGGGCGCGGTGGCGGGGCTCGTGCTGTGCCGGGGCGTGCCAGCGGTGCCCGGCGCCGGCCTGCCCACCCTGCGCCATGGCCCGGCGCTGGGTGGGGCGCTGCTGGCGGTGTTCGCGCTGCTGCTGGTGGGCCTGCCCCTGCTGGCCGCGGCACACGGGGGTGCTGGTCTGCTGTCGGTGATCGATGCGTTCTACCGCGCGGGTGCGCTGGTGTTCGGCGGCGGCCACGTGGTGCTGCCCTGGCTGGAAGCGGCGGTGGTCGGTCCGGGCTGGGTGTCCACGGACGACTTCCTGGCCGGCTACGGCGCGGCGCAGGCGGTGCCGGGGCCGATGTTCACGCTGGCGGCCTACCTGGGGGCGCGCCTGCCGGGCAGCGCCGGGGGGATCGTGGGCGCATCCGTTGCGCTGGGAGCGATCTTCCTGCCGGGACTGTTGCTGGTGACGGGTGTCCTGCCCCTGTGGCGCGCGGTGGCCGGCCGGGCCGTGGCGGCGCGTGCCATCGCGGGGGCCAATGCCGCCGTGGTGGGGCTGCTGGGGGCGGCGCTGTACGACCCGGTCTGGACCGGCGCGGTGCGCGGGCCCATGGACATCGCGATCGCGCTGGCGGGTGTGGCGCTGCTGGTGGTGGGGCGCGTGGCCCCGCTGCTGGTCGTGGCCTGGTGCGTCGCGGCCAGCGTTGTGGGGGCGTTCTGGTCTTAGGGCTTCTGCGCGCTTACCTCGAGCGCTGTCCCTCGGTCAGGGTGTCGAGCTGGAATTGGCCGCTCTTGTCCCACAGCCAGGTGTCGGTGTAGACGACGCTGCCCAGCCGGATGGGGGCGGGGTAGGGTGCAGCGGCCTGCACGGCGCGTTCGATCTCGACCTTGGCGCCCGGGTGGCTGGGCGGGCGCAACCAGTTGAAGGCCAGGATCTCGCCGCGGCGGCCGATCGACAACTGCATCACGCCCACGCCTTGCAGCAGGGGCGGCATCTTGCCCTTGAAGATGCGGTGGCTGTTCTTGCTGTAGAGGTGGCGGGCGCCGTCCTGGCGGTAGTCGCGCGGGCTGACCGCGTGCGAGACCAACGCGGGCAGGGGTTCGGGCGCGACGGCCGCCGGCGCCACGGGCGCGGGCGGTGGCTCGACCTTGGCCACCGGCGCCGATGGCGGTGCGGCACAGGAAGCCAGCAGCGCCGCCACGGCAAGGCCGAGCAGGGCGCGGGTGCCGGTCAGGGGGGCCTGGATGCGTGGGTCAGCAGTCGTCGTCATGGCCGTCATGAAGCAGGTATTTCAGGGGCGGCGTGTGCGGGCAGAGGACTGCCGGCGCCATGCCGGGTCTCGGTGACATGGGGGAAAGCTTATACAGTCTATGGCGTTTTGCACGATGGGTGCAATGGCCGCCACCGTCATACTGGGCCGGAATCCGCCAACTGTTACGCCTGCACACCGCTTCCATGGTCAAAATGCCACAGCCTGCCGACGACCTGCGCCGCCTGCTCGCCCGGCTGGCATCGGACCGGCGCGGCGCGGTGCTGGTGCGTGTGGGCCGCACCCGGGGCTCGGTCCCGCGTGACAGTGGCACCTGGATGGCGGTGTGCCACGACGAGGTGATCGGCACCATCGGCGGCGGTTCGCTGGAGTGGCGGGCCATCGCGCAGGCGCGCGAGGCGCTGCGGCCGGGCGGGGCGCTGCCAGAGGTGCAGTCGGTGGCGCTGGGGCCGTCGCTGGGGCAATGCTGCGGCGGCGCGCTGGAGCTGACGTTCGAGCGCGTGTCCGCGAGCGATGCCGACGCGCTGAGCCGGCAACTGGCCGCAGCGCTGCAGCCGCTGGCGCTGTTCGGCGGCGGCCACGTGGGCCGGGCCCTCGTGCAGGCGCTGGCGCCGCTGCCCTATGCCGTGCACTGGATCGACAGCCGCGACGAGGTGTTCCCGCCGGGGCTGCCGTGCACCGTGCGGGCCGAGCATTCGGACCCGGTGCAGGCGGCGGTGGCCGACCTGGCGCCGGGCAGCCACGTGCTCATCATGAGTTTTTCACACGCCGAAGACCTGGACATCGTGGCCGCCTGCCTGGCGCGCCGCCGCGCGCGGGCCGACCTGGGTTTCATCGGCCTGATCGGCAGCCGCACCAAATGGGCCAGGTTCGGCCACCGGCTGAGCGAACGGGGCTTCTCGGCCGACGAACTGGCGTCCATCACCTGCCCGATCGGCTTGCCCGGCATCACCGGCAAGGCGCCGGCGGTGATCGCGGCGGCTGTCGTGGCCCAATTGTTGCTGGTGGACAGCGGCGCCGGGCCGGCGGCGGTGGCGCCGGGTTGATACCGATCGGCGGCCACCCAAAACTGCATACACTTTTTCGAGGAGCCATGGAAACCTACCTGCTCGACTGGGCCAATCTGCTGCTGCGCTGGCTGCATGTGATCGTGGCCATCGCCTGGATCGGATCGTCCTTCTATTTCGTCTTTCTCGACAGCAGCCTGACGCCGCCCGAGGACGAGCAGCTCAAGCTCGATGGCGTGAGCGGCGAGTTGTGGGCGCTGCATGGCGGGGGCTTCTACCACCCGGTCAAGTTCAAGGCGGCACCACCGAAGCTGCCCGAACACCTGCACTGGTTCTATTGGGAGAGCTACTCCACCTGGCTCTCGGGCTTTGCGCTGTTTCTGGTGTCCTACCTCTGGAGCCCCGGCGTCTATCTGATCGATCCGCGCGTGATGGACTGGAGCCCGGCGGGCGCGATCGCGGCGGCGCTGGCCTTCCTGGTGGTGTTCTGGCTGCTGTACGACGCCATCTGCCGCACGCTGGGGCAGACCCGCCACGGCGACGCCAAGGTGGGCGCGGCGGTGCTGGTGCTGGTGTGCGTGGCCGCCTGGGCCGCCACCCACATGTTCGCGGGGCGCGCGGCCTTCCTGCTGGTGGGTGCCATGCTGGCCACCGCGATGAGCGCCAACGTGTTCTTCTGGATCATCCCGGGCCAGCGCACCATGGTGGCCGACATGAAGGCCGGCCGCCCGGTCGATCCGATCCACGGCATCCGCGGCAAGCAGCGCAGCGTGCACAACACCTACTTCACGCTGCCGGTGGTGTTCGCGATGCTGAGCAACCACTACAGCTTCGTTTACTCGCACCCGCAGAACGGGGTGCTGCTGATCGCCATCATGTTCGCGGGTGCCGTGATCCGGCAGTTCTTTGTCCTGCGGCACGGCTACAAGCTGGGGCGCAACCGGCACCCCTGGCCCTGGGCGGCGGTGGGCGTGATCGTGCTGCTGGGGCTGATCTGGTGGCTGCGGCCCGCGCCCGCCGTGTCGGTGGCGCTGCCCGAGACGGTCGGTTACGCGCAGCTCAAGCCGGTGCTGGAGGCACGCTGCGTGCTCTGCCACGGCGAGGCGCTGCAATCGAAGAACGTCCGGCTGGACTCGCCGCAGGGCCTGCAGCAGCATGCCCAGACCGTGTACCAGCAGGTGGTGGTGCAAAAGCTCATGCCGCTGAACAATGCCACCGGCCTCACCGACGAGGAGCGGGCGCTGTTCGGCAAGTGGTTCCGCGACGGCGCCCGCGTGGATTGACACGGGGCACCGTTAAGATCGGCAAGCTCAGACCTTGCCCTGCCGGACGATGACCCCATGACCGCTTCCCTCGAACGACTCGAACTCCTCAGCGAGCACGGCTGCTTCGGTGGCGTGCAGCGCTTTTACAAACACTTCTCGCTCGACAGGATCGGCCTGCCGATGCGCTTCGCGCTGTACCTGCCGCCGCAGGCACTGGCCGGCGCCAAGGTGCCGCTGCTCACCTACCTGTCCGGGCTGACCTGCACCGAAGAGACCGCGACCATGAAGGCCGGCGCGCAGCGCCTGGCGGCCGAACTGGGGCTGGCGCTGCTGATGCCCGACACCAGCCCGCGCGCCACCGGCATCGAGGGTGAGGCCGCGCACTGGGACTTCGGCGTGGGCGCG
>Ga0265293_10009857_pt1 | contig 13564 bp, 4 predicted proteins | sample Munlanlewell138R_FD_192505 | JGI IMG/M metagenome (GOLD analysis project Ga0265293, IMG submission 192505) | Leachate microbial communities from a municipal landfill in Southern Ontario, Canada - Leachate well 138R | ecosystem: Engineered > Solid waste > Landfill > Unclassified | place: Canada...
AAATGGTTGGACATATGATACGGCCACAGGTCAGTACAAGGCACCCAACCCATTTGAAACTCCACCTAAGCAGACACCACAAACTGTGCAGCAGCCGCCTGCTCCTACTCCACCACCTGCTCCTAAGCCACAAAGCAGCAACAATAACAACACCAGTAGCAGTAGTTCAAGTGGAGGCACCACGGTTGTTAACAAGTCTACTGGCAACACATACAATACTGCTATAAAGGACAACGAAGTTGTGTGGAGTGGTAACGATGGTAATTGGGTTCTACGTAACGGAAGTTGGGTAAAGATTTAATGGTAAACGAAATTACCAAGTTTATTGACTTCGCTAAGAAGGCGCAAAACCCTACGGTATATATTCAGGATGGTAAGCGTTTCATTAACGACGACACCCAACTGGATAGAAGTCGTCCATATCAGCAAGTCGATAAGGACGGGCCACGATTTGTAACGCCTCCTGTTAGGGATACTACGTGGGATAGCCCCGACCCTGATACAGCAGAGCGTATACAGTCTGCGCCTCCTCCACGTACACTTGAAGAAAACACACAGCGGTTCCGAGAAATCGACCGCTCTATTGTCGTGCCTGAAAAGAATGAGCCGCCAGCTATGCCACAGTCTCGTGCTCCTGAATTGCCAGACTTCGTTAACGACGATGCTGTGACTGGTCGCTTTAGTCGTGCTGTAAAGACTGCACGCCCTAATATCGACACGTACTACGGCAACTCCTACCAGCCGGGCTTCTCTATTAATGACAACCTTATCAAGCGTCTAGATAACCCAACCTTGTCCACACAAGAGAAGATTGAACTTAGCAACGTACTAGAGCAGTCCACTGCCCGTGATATTGTTCACGAGTTTGCTGCTGCTACTTGGGAACAGCTTACTCCACGCGATAAGGAAATATTCATTGGCACGGCTGCTATCCAGACTGAGCGATTCACGCCAGCTACTCGCAACCGTTTCGAAAACTTGGTGGCTACTGATGGCGGTCAAGCTGAAATGTTTGCCAACCTTCTTGACTATGTGCTAACCAGCAAGGCTCCTGCTAACGAAGACCTAGTAGATATCTACGAGAGACTAGGATTGGTAGCACGTCGGCCAGAAGAACAGCGTACGCAGTCCCCTATCACATCAAAGGATTATAGCAACACTCCATACTTTGGCCGTGCGCTAGATGCATTGATGAAGACGGCTACAGGTGTGCTTGACGAAGGCGCATTTAACACAGCTATCCAAGGACTAAGTGGAGTATCTCCTACTGTTCGCTCCAATGTTCAGATGCAGACCGCGCTAACCATGAAGGAAATCATTAACAGTGTTATGACTCCTAGTGACGACGACATTGATATGATTTACAAGGTGAAGGAACAGGCTCCACTCGACACTGCCCTGTATTACTTGGATGAGCGCGAGATTGGTTACTTGCGTGCTTCTCACAGCGAGTTGGCCGAGTTGCCTATGGACGTGTTCTTGCAGACACTATCCGTTAACCCTAACTCTGTAGGCGTGGGCCAGCTATCTGATTCTCGACTATCCTTGGAGCAGCGTGCAGCCAGCGGCCTATTAAGTCCTGCCGAGCAGCAGTGGTTCAGCATGGGATTGTCACAGGATGCCATCACTCACCTTAACAAGTTCATTACTATGGGTGGAGTGCGCGATATTAGTCCCGAGCTACGCGAGCTTGCAACCGAGACTCGCAACCACTTGATGAAGAAGCAGAACGTACTTGACTGGCTATTGGGTCAGGGCAAGTATGCTTCGCTATCCGAGCAGCGCAACACTGCTGACTCCACCGAGTGGATGATGGGTGTGCCTTCTGACTTGATTAAGGACTTGTCACCACAAGATATGTATGAGTTGGGATTCCCCGAGGAAGTTATCCGTGAGAAGAAGCCATCAGGTTCTATTCCTGTGATTAGTGGTATCTTCAATGGAATCAATTGGGCGCTTAATGCTCTAGAATCGTGGCATGACCGCGAGGCTGCGAGAACCATAGGTAATCCGCTGGATGGATTCCAAGACCCACAATCTATTTGGGAACGCTTTGGCGCATCCGCAGCATCGCAGGACTTTACCACACCTGAAATGCGCGAGCGACTGGCTGAGGTTGTTACTCATCCTGAGTTTGTGCCCGGAGGCAAGTATGACACTAAGTTGGCTGATATCTTCAACTCACCGTTCCTTACATCAGAGGAACGTGAAGCCATTGAGGATATCGCAGCCGACCTATCCATTGCGGACAGAGACGACAACGGCCAGCTATTCTACCCTACCGTCAAGGTTTTTGTTGACCTTATAGAATCCGGTACCCCTGTTAGCGATGCTATTGAACAGGTGGGTACTTGGCGCTCCATCGTAACTCGCTCGGCCCTTGGTTGGGACATGATGCTGATGCCATTCGGTGGTTTAGTATCTCGTGGTGCCAATGCAGGTATTCGTGGAGCTTTGAAGATTCCTGAGTACCTAGAAGTTTCAGCGCCATCGCTGCGAGGTTTACGAGCCGGTGCAGTTGTTAGTTTGTCTGATGATGCATCACTTATTGACAACCTTATTCTACGTAAGAATCAGATTGAGGCCGAGCTTGAAGCTGCTGTCCGTAATGTTCGTACAGTAGAAACGGGTGCGACACGCGGCCTAGGTACCACACGACAGTCTGGCTTTGTTGACGAGCTTGTTGATTTGACACCCAAGCAGACCGCTCAGTTGACAGACGAGTTGGCAGAGATTAACCGCGTTATCAGTAATCCTACTGATGATGTAATTTTGCGTGCCGATATTCTAGACCCTGCTGTACTGCCTAAGCGATACAGTACCGGCGATTCGCTAGCTGATATCTTCCAAGTGTACAACCCACTACGTCGTACAATCAAGGCATCTGATGGTACCAAGATTGGTGATGAGGTATTCCGTGGCATCCGAGGATTCGCTGGCCCAAGAGATTTCTTCTCGCGCCTATCTTCGGGTGATGCGTTGCGTGGTACCGAGTTCTCACAGCGAGCCTCAGTTATTAACAACGCCTTCATGGTTACTGACCAGATTGGCCAAATCTTCCGCAAGGTTCCTCGTGGAACTGTGGCTACTACTAGTTTGTCCGATGAGGGACAGACCTTGATTTCGCGCTACCGTGATGTACTACAAGATGTGGTGTCGGCTGGTCGTACAGATACAGCAGGTAAGTTCGTACAAGACTACTTGCTTGACGACTACGTGACAGACCGAATGTACAAGACACTAGACCTTGTTGGTAACGATGTGGACTTGGCTACCTTCCGTACTCTTAATTACAACTCGCGCATTGCTTTGAATGATGAGCACTTCCGTCAGTTGATGGATGAGGCTATCGAGCGAGTAAAGAAGAACAACCCTAAGATGGGTAATCAGGAAGTATACAACCTTGCTCGCGGTAATGTGTTCCGTAGTGAGCAGGAGTTCTACGCACACCTTATGAATGAGGTTAACGCTAGCGTAACTGAGGCCGTGTCTCAAAGAATTCTAGGCAAGAGCTTCGATGAGGTAGGCGCGGCTATCAAAGTACAGGACAAGATTAATGGCGCTCTATCCATGTTCATGCTAGAGTCTCCCGGCTTCGTTATTCGTAACATGGTTTCTAACATGGCTGCTGCTACCCTAGATGGTGCGCTACCATGGAAGACCTTCGGACGCTCGCCAGACTACATAAGAAAGTATAGCGAAGTCTTTGGTATTAACCCGCTAGCGTTCTCGTTCTCTCCAAGAGGAGCGGGAGTTGCTGAAATGCGTGACCTTGAAACCACATTCGTTCGTGAATTGTTCCAAGGTGGATGGAAGGGAGGAGGTATTCCCGGCTTCGGTGGTATCCCATTCATGTCCTTCCGTCGCGCTGCTGCACACTTTGAGGCAGTGAACCGCTCACGTATTATACAGCAAGAGGCTTCGCGCTTTGTGACTCAGATGTGGAATGAGCAGACATTCCTTACTTCGTTGCGTACATACTCGCCGGAAGCTGCACAGCTACTAGATGAGTTGGCTGCAACGGGTGCATCTACAGAAGAATTCTATGCCAACTTGTTCAAGGCTGTAACCGACCACGGTACCCTTGATATGGATAACATTGTTCGTTTCATTAGCAACATTACTGCTGATGGTAGACAGATGGCTCTAAGCGTGGATATCTCTCCTGTGCGTATTGCTGAGGAGTTGGGCTTCCACACACCACATCTTAACCAGACTTCATTGACATCCATGCGCGAGATAATGTCCTCGTATGACCCTGACCTTGTAGACCTAGCCACCTTGGTTAACCGCTCCAATGATGAGGCAGTCCGCAACATTAAGCTAGCCGGTGAGAAGTTCGGCGTGCCGGGCGATGCGGTGGACGACATTGTAGATATCTACGATGTTCTATTCCACTCTGCAAAGCAGGCGGGCATGACTCCAAAGGATGCTAGCGACTTCGCACTTAATGTATCCACCGCATCTTCATTTAGATTGCGTGGTATCTATGAGCGTAATCAGACCTTGCTAGACTATATCAATGACCCCGAGGTTTATCGCAACGCCATCTTCCCATACGCAAATGGTATTCGCAAGTCAACCGCTGATGTGGCTGACCTTGTTCGCGTGCCTTCTACACCTTACACTCGCAAGAAGGAACTATACGACCTTCTTAACGAAGAAGATGAAATGCTTGGATGGAAGGGTGCCAGCGATATTATTGACGCGGCAAAGCAGTTGAAGGAGCCACTAGATACTAGTGGTGAACTTGGCTTGCGTATCCAGCGTACAGTTGAGAACCTATCTCAGTTGCGACAGGCCGAGGCTCAGTACAGCCGACCTGTTGCATCGCAGATTCAGAAGGCTCAGGATGAAGCCATCGCCTACCATGAGCGCACCTTTAATCCACAGTGGCCAACTGAGCGCAAGCAGGCTTACTTGAAGTCGCAGGTTCTAAAGATTGCCGAGCTAGGTAGCGATGTGAAGATTAGTAGCAACGCCAACTCCACGTTGGTGCGTGTGTATCTTCGTGGTGCAAAGCCAGCCGAAGTGCGCCGCGCTATCGACGAATTGATTGACGATGGTACGTTGGCCCGCCGCTACATTGAAGGTAGCAAGCAGGGCAATCGCTACGTACTAGAAGTTGCTGACCAGCCTACAGGCAAGAGTGTTCTTGATAACCCCGAGTTGGCACAGAAGTTCGAGCAGTACGTAGAGGACATTGTGTTCCTTGCAGACCGTGTGGCCGAGGCCCGCATTGCAGATGCCGCACCTTCGATTCGTGCATTCAACACTAACCTTCGACGTTCTCAGCGTAAGACCATGGAGGAGCTACGTAACTCCTTGATGAATGAAATGTCCAGCGGTAACGTTGACCCACACACTTTGAGTGCGTTGGCTAACACACGACTTGACGCTTACGCAACACGTACCAAGGAACGCTTCAACCAGATTGCCGACAAGCTACAGTTGCAGCGTGCACCTATGGATGCTGACCAAGAATCATGGTTGCTTGGCCGTTACTACGGTGAAAACTCTCCATCATTCTTTACACAGACTGTGGCTGAGAACGTACCAACAGTTTCATTCTATCGTGACATGGTTCAGTCGGACGCATTCACTGAGTATGGTCGAGACAAGTTTGCTGCGATGCGTACAGCAGTGCGCTCCATGCAGGCTGAGAATGCTCGTGTTAACGGACACCCATTGATTAACGTGGTTATGCGTGAGGCTGACCCTCAGTTATATGCTGATGTAACCTTCACTGACCTCGATACATTGCGCTTGGCAACAGATGAAGCTAACTCTACTGCTAAGTCGTGGGCATCCAATGTTCCCGCATACCATGAGTACACCTTGCCGGGCTGGAACAAGACAGTCTCTGAACCTATTACGTTCTCAGAGAATGCACCTATTGCCGAGATTCCTGATGGTGTCAACGTAGTGCCAGCTAACTATGGTATGGCTGACGACACACGTACACCGGGTGTCCCAACTCGTGGTGTGTGGGGCCGTACCTTTATGCAGCGTCCACCAGCAGGATTCCGCGCAGTTATTACTACAGATGATTGGAAGTCTATCGGACTAAAGGGCAACCAGTATGGTACTCGCTTCGCACTATTTGTACGTAACGGTACTACGCAGGAAGAGTTCACTCGCTCGCTACGAACACTAGCACAGCAGCACTACGGTACCAAGGTTAACAAGACTGTTCTCTCGTCTATTGATGAGACAGGTCGTGAGGCTTTGCTACAGAACCCATCCGGTTACTATGCATCATTCCAAACCAAGTCCTCTGTACAGGTTACACAAGAGTTAAAGCCTATGCTAGCTCTTGCCGAACAGGGTGACGAGATTGCTATGCAGGTTGTGCAGTATGCTAGACAGCAGTGGCGCAGCGGTTGGCCAATTGCAGGACACCCTAACCGTACACTAAAGGACGTGTATGATAACTTTGCACGCTCTGCACAGGCTAACACACCATTCGGTAACTACTACACACTAATGACGCCGCAGCAGGGACAGGCTCTACTTGCTGGTATTCGTCGTGTAATTGTGGATAAGAACAAGTTGATGGACGTTGGTATGTCTCTAGGTCAGGCACGCGCCGACTGGATTCTACACAACTACAACAACGTGAACGACCTTGACTTTATGATGCGATGGCTTGGCCCATGGCACATTTGGCCTACCCGCACAATGGGTAAGCTGACAACTAGAATCGTGGACAACCCACAGTTCTATGTAGGATATGCAGCTTTCGACACAGCACTAGATGTTGCTAACGAAGACTTGCCTGAATACATGCAGAATAACATTCCTATTGATTGGGCGCTACAGGCATTGCAGGTACCACTACTTGCATCTACTATCGGCTTGTCCTCTTTTGGTATCGAGGGTGCAACACTTAACGCCAACTCGTTGTTCTTCTACAACGATTTGATTGGAGACTATGGTGTGGCTGGCGAGGGTTCAACCAAGCTAGGTAGACTATACGACACAGTGGAAGACTTCTTGCCAGTTAACCCTGCATTCGGTTGGGGTATGTCATTGACTGGTCAGTTCGGCGACAAGGATATTACTGGCGAGATTGAGCGTCTAATGCGACCTGCCGAAATCGGTATGCACCTTGTATCTGAGGTGGCTAATTGGGCTGATGCACCAATTCCTAACCAGCTTATTATGAGCCAGCGTGATATCAACGACGTTAACCTAGAGTATGCCGTATCCATTATGGAAGCTATCGAATTACATGGTAAGGACTCCAAGGAAGTTCAGCAGCTTGTCGAGTCCTTCGATGAGTGGGGCCGCATGAGTAAGGGTGGGTTCCGCCTACCTATCTTCCAGTACATCGGTGCTCAGTTTGGTATGGGCGAAATGGATGCCACCACTGTAGCCGTGATGCGTAATGCCTCACGTAACCGCGTGATTGGTAACAGCACATCTTACTTACTAGGACACAAGCTAAGTCTTCCACAGGGTGACAGACAAAAGTTGTGGGATGCAATGGAGCAGTTCCGCGATGTTCTATCCAAGGAATACAAGACCGACGCCGAGCGCACCGATGCTATTAACAGAGTCTTTGACGACCCTGTATTCGGTGAGGCCATGTCTGCTTACCTACGTAACAACAATGATTCGTCCGACTTGAATACTATGGCTCAGGCTGAGTCGCTGTGGTTCAGTGGACTGGAAGATATTAACAGCGAGTTTGACTCAGCTTATTCACAGCTACGAAGCACGGGCAGCAACGTTACCTCAGAGGAAAACGCTGAGGCATTGACCAAGCTATACCTTGCCAAGACAGCACAGCAAATTGCACTGGCTGCCGAGATTGAGCAGGAGACGGGCATTAACCCACAGACTCACGAGAACTTCTCTATCTCGTACCGCGTGAATGGGCCAGAGCTTGCCGACCTATTACTTAATATAAAGATTGAAGACCTTGACCTATCACTTATTGACGATTCGGCCAGCTTCAAGGGACAGTCAACTCCTATCATGGAGAACATTGACATGCTGGCTGGCGGCAAGGCCAAGGACGAACTGATTAAGGAAGTCAAGGCTTATGCAGAACGCACAGGTACTGAGCCACAGTTTGTAACCATTGGCCAGATTAATCTTGACCGCGTATCCACCGAGGCCACCTCGCTGCTTATCACGTTGGAGAATGCTACATCGACCAACGACCTATATCAGATGAAGGATGGTCAGTACACCAATGCTATCGACTTCGAGCGCATGTTTGATGAAGAGGCTAAGGTGTTGGAGGGTATGACAGACGGCCAGCGACTTATCGTTGAGCAGATTCGTCTACGCTCGCAGTCACCTAACGAAATCATTGACCGTGCTATTAATGAGTGGGTGCGTACTACCACAGATAATTACTACGGCATCCTAAAGACTAGCACCGAGCAGAAGTGGCACGATGCACAGACTGCTGCCATGCTAGAGCAGGCTAAGACTTCCTACAAGGCACCGACCTCTAAGGAAATCATGGCTGTGCTAGATGAAATGACCAAGGGCTTGTGGCGTCAGAACAATGATTTGTCCGAGGCTGACATGATTAACTTGGTTGGCGAGCGTCTAAAGAATGCTGAGAAGATTGGCGACTTGAACACCATTCTAACGGGCAACTTCGATGATAATATTGGTGCGCTTGCAGCAGGCTTGGGCCGACTAGAGGAACTTCGCAACATGCCTCAGACTGCTGAGACTGCTGCGGAAATGCGTGCACTGACTGGATACACCGAAGATGGAAAGTGGGTAGCAGGTACGCTGCGACACTTCACTACTCCTAATGGGTACGTTATTACCAACACGGAAGAACTTAATGAGTTCCGCGAGGCTTACCGTACTAACAAGGAAATGTCTGCCATGTACGAGCAGGGCGTATTCCCTAACGGTGACTTGACTGATAGAGATTCGTCTTACTATCTATGGGCTAAGTATTTCAAGAAGGACTTTAACGAGTCCATGAGCAAGGCCGAGCTATTGAACCACCTTGCTTCTACAAACCAGTGGCAGCTATTTGACCAAGTGCGACAGTTCTACGACAGCGGCAAGGATGAGCCTACACGGGATAACAACATCTATAATCCCGATGGCAGCATTCGTCGTCCTGAAAGCGGCGTGCCAAGTGCTGGACGTGATATCACTAGAGCCGGTGGCAACTACCGATTCGTGGACTTGGGCTCTAATGTAACTCTTAGCCGCAATGGTGGATTCACCAAGGCTTACTTGGAGCGACACTTCACTGGTGCTAAGTCAGATAACATGCCACCCGATTACTTGTTCGAGCTATTGGCACAGAATGGCGTCACAGAAGAAACTGAAATCATGGACTTCTTCTGGTCTATCTATGAAATGGCCGAGCCTATGTACGGCGATATCTTCATGGAAGTGGACGACGTGGCCTTCACGCTATTCTCATACACCAATGGTGACAAGGAGAATGGACGACCACAGGTATCCACATACCAATACTTGCTAGGTATTCGTGGTATGTATGACACTATCTTTGGTAAGACTCAAACCTCGCACGTTGGTAGCAGCAGCAGCGGTAGCGGTCGAACCAGTAGCGGTTCATCTAGAACTACAAGCAGCAGCACAAGTGGACGTAGCAGCACTCGACGCAATGTTGAGCCAGTTAGCCGCGCACCTAAGTTGCCAAAGGATTGGAACAAGAACAAGCAGGCAGCCGCTCCATCTAACAGAGGAGTTGGTGGCATGCCTGAATGGACAGAGGCTGTCAACTACATGAAGTCTGTATTCCATGACGACCGCTTGCTCGAAGATGTAATCATGTACTTTAACAACAACAACCACCGCATGACTAACAACCACATGAGAATGATGCGTACTATGTACCAGACATTCCCAATTGGTTCAGCTAGCTCGTTCAATGAATGGCTGTCCGCGCTTAAGTTGATGTTCAAGACAGCCGAGATTATGAACGTTCGAACTAGAAGTATAGAGAATCCAGCCAGCTTCGGTGATATTAACCCACCAAGATTAGCAAAATACCGCTAGTAGGTATTGACAAGTTATGAATATAGTGATATAATTAGAATTAGATTGGAGGCAGAACTATGAACATAGAAACTGATTTCCCTACGGAGCAGTCAGAAGACTCACTCCCACAGGATAACTATCAGTCCTCAGATGTAGTTCAGTCCGAGAATGAGCGAAGACTGCTAGCCGAGAACGAGGAATTAAAGTCTCGCCTTGGTGCAATGGCTCAGAAGTTTGGCCAAGAAAAGAAGCAACTCGAAAATGAATATGCTCAGTGGGGTACAAACCTACAGGCATACTTCGAGGGCGAATTGGATAAGGCCAAGAAGACCATTGCACGCTTGGAAGACCGTTACCTTGAAAGCGGCGACGCAGAGGGCGCTAAGGTTGTTCTTGAAGAACGACGCAACAGAGAGCGTGAGGAGGAGCAGGCCCGCGAGGTTCGTGCTACCGAGGAACGTTTGCGTCGCGAAGAAATACAAGATGCAATTGAGAAGGCTATTCGCAACTTCGATGGTATAACTTCTGAGGACTTAAGCAGTGTGCGTAGTGCAGACGAGGTTTGGACTACGGCATCTAGACTCTTTAGGGAGCGCAACGAGGCCGCAGTGACAAAGCGCATCGAAGAATTAGAGCGTCGAGCTACTCCTCCTCGCGTTGAGGACACAGGTGACGACGATTTGATTAGCGAACAGGAACAATATAGCAGAGTTCCTAGCACTCCTCGGGGCGTACAAGTTCCCGCCGCACAGGGTCGGCGCGTACAAGAACTGAACGCACGTCTAAATGAATTGAAGGAAGCACTACAGCGGACGAAGAGGGACAATCGCCGAAAGTCTGCGCTAGCTGATACAATTGCATTACGCGGTGAAATTATCTCTGTTGAGCGAGAACTAGAACGACTTGGTGCCCGCTAGTAAGTAATGTCCTTTACGGAGGTTTGATTTAAATGCCAGCAGGCCCAACAGTGACTTCTGGTATGCGAACTATCTTTGATGGTTCATATACACAGAAGGAAAACATCAGTGAATTCATTGATGCTATTGACCCCCGTGACATTCCTTTCCTTGCTATGCTTGGATGGAACAACACGGGAGCAGTATCTTCGGGAGCCGATTCACTCGCGTTCCCATGTTTCAACACCACACACACTTGGCAGAATGACCAGTTGATTCCTTCCGAGGGAACACTTGGTGCAGGCTACACAAGCGGTGGCGGTACCCTAACTGTATCTACAGGCGAGGGTTCCTACATTAAGATTGCCGACCAGTTGAAGGTTGGTAACGTTTACTACGAGGTAACAGGTGTATCCTCGGACTCCATCTCCGTTGTAGTATTGGATGGTTCTTCGGACGCCAGCCATGACAACGGTACAGCATGGATGAACCTAGGTACCCTACGACTAGATGGTGCGGGTTGGCGAGACACTTACCAGTCCACAAGCCTATCTACCACCAGCAACTATACACAGATTTTCCACGAGGAAGTAGCTGTATCGGGTACTTCCGAGTCTATCGAGAAGTACGGTATCACAAACGAATTTGAGCGCGAGTTCGCAAAGAAGTTCCAAGAGATGATGATTCGCTTGGAGAAGGCAGCTATCTACGGATTGGCTAACTCCTTGCCAGCAAACAACTCTGACATTACCACTGTACGACGTATGGGTGGTTTGGCTAACTTCATTCGCTACAACTCCAACGCTATTCGATTGGATGCATCAGGTGCCCGCCTAACTGAGAAGATGCTTGTTGACCGACTAGAGGCAGTTTACCGCGCAGGTGGTAAGCCAACCATGATTATGGCTAGCCCACTACAGGTTCGCATCATGGACTCTTGGGCAACACCTTACGTTAGAACACAGCGCAGTGAGGACACTGTTGGTGTTATTACAAACTCTTACATGAGCCGATTCGGTGAGCTAGAGATTGTAATGAACCGCCACATGCTAGACACTGATGTTGTTATTCTAACACCTGAGTATGTTGGTATCGGCCCATTGGCTGGTAACGGCAACTCGCGAGCATTCTTCACTACTCCAATTCCAGTAGACGGCGACCGTAGAAAGGCTGCTGTAACTGGTGAGTACACGATGGAAGTTCGTAACGCAGACCGAGCACACGCTTGGATTTACGGCCTATCCACAGATTTGTCATAACATAGGGAGGGATTGATAATGGGTTCTCAAATTGAGAGCGTCCAGCGTTACGGCGGCAACCACTTCCCTGACTATGATAGGTTTGTGCGTGGTACCCTTTCGTTGTTCCTTAACGGTGACGTTGATGCACGCGAGGGTTCTGCAACAGATGGTGTAATGATTGGCGCATTCACGCTAGTTAGCCCTGACTTTGCATTATTGGATGATGGTGGCACGTTCTCGGATGATACCACTGACTTCACAGATGCGGGTACAGCCGACGTAGCGTTGATGCCAGCGACCGAAGCAGTTAACGACGCCTTCTATATTGGCGACGCTGCCAAGTTCTCGGGTATCAAGATTACCCTAAGCACAGCCGGTGTGGGTACTGCCGTAGTTTACGAGTATTACAACACCAAGGGTGCATGGGTAAACCTTGCTACAGCACACAACTTGCAGGACGATTCTACGGGATTGACTGCGGGTACGTCCACTTACTTCATTACGTGGGAGCTTCCAAGCGATTGGGCATCCACAGAAGTTGGTGACGAGAACGCTTCGGGTACAGGATACTTTGTACGAATCCGCGTAACAACGGCATCGTTCACAACAGTTCCGGTAGCTACACAGGGATGGGTTCTAGGTGTAAAGAGCGGCGTGGGTGTCAACTTCCCCTCCGAGGGAATTGTAACCGGCGCATCTTGGACAGCAGACACAGTATCCGGCAGCACGGACGACACTATTCTACAGATTGTTAACTTGGACAAGGGTACAGCTACAACAGTTACTCTAACCAAGGCAACAAAGGCGGGATATGCCGACGTGGATGCAGTTAACGGACTGGCCTTTGCGAAGGGCGACACCTTACTAATACAATGTATTAAGGGTGATGCCACCGAAGTGGCTGACGTAAATCTGGTGCTAGAGTTCAAGCAGTAATAGCAGAGAGGGGAGGGGCCACAACTCCTCCCCTCTCTTCTTAAGGAGGGTTAATGGCTGATAATTGGAGCCACAACTCCGTACCTGTTTCTCAGGGCGCTGTTCTTCTAGCAAGTGAAGCACGGACGGCCAGCGGCGAGAAGAAGGTTACAGGATACGGATGGGCTAGATTCTACACATTCGTACTAGATGTGACCGCAGCAGCTACTGCTAGCGGCGACACACTTAATGTTTATGTGCAGCGCGAGTTACCTAATGGCGACCGCGACGACATTGTTTCGTTTACACAGGTGCTCGGTAATGGTGGTGCTAAGGTCTTTGTGGCCGACATTACTACACAAGACGCTGATGGGGATGAGCGTGCCCCCAGCAATGCTGCCCTTACAGCAGGCTCAGTAGTTAACGCTTGGTTAGGAGACACGATTTGGGTGAAGTGGGTTATCGTCGATGCTGACACCGACGACGCTTCCTTTACCTTTGGTGTGACTGTTAACG
>Ga0265293_10009858_pt1 | contig 13563 bp, 7 predicted proteins | sample Munlanlewell138R_FD_192505 | JGI IMG/M metagenome (GOLD analysis project Ga0265293, IMG submission 192505) | Leachate microbial communities from a municipal landfill in Southern Ontario, Canada - Leachate well 138R | ecosystem: Engineered > Solid waste > Landfill > Unclassified | place: Canada...
GCAGGCAAATCACCCGCGACCGAATTTGACGCGTGCCCCCCCCCCCGGCATGCCGCGTATCGCTTCCTGACCGACAGGCTCACGGATACACGGAATCCGCCGCCCCGAACGACCCTGCGCGGGTTCGGACCGAGCCTGTCGAAGCTTTCCCATTGAACGATAACCATGTCAGCGATTGATTCCTCCAAGAAGACCGATTACCGCCAGTTCCTCAACCTGCCCGATACGGCGTTTCCGATGCGCGGCGACCTGCCCAGGCGCGAGCCGGGCTGGATCAAGCAATGGGAGGAACAAGGCATATACAAGCAGCTGCGCCAAGCACGATGCGGCAGGCCCAAGTTCATTCTGCACGATGGCCCGCCCTATGCCAACGGCCAGATCCACATGGGCCACGCGGTCAATAAGATCCTCAAGGATATGATCGTCAAGGCCAGGCAGCTCGAAGGCTTCGATGCGATCTACGTGCCGGGCTGGGACTGCCACGGCCTGCCGATCGAGAACGCCATCGAGAAAAAGTACGGCCGCAATCTACCCCGCGCCGACATGCAGGCCAAAAGCCGTGCCTTCGCTACCGAACAGATCGGCATCCAGATGGCGGGGTTCAAACGACTGGGCGTGCTGGGCGATTGGGATCATCCCTATAAAACCATGGATTTCGCCAATGAGGCCGGCGAGCTGCGCGCCCTCAAGCGCGTCATGCAGCGCGGCTTCGTCTATCGCGGCCTGAAGCCTGTCTACTGGTGCTTCGATTGCGGGTCATCGCTGGCGGAATTCGAAATTGAATACGCGGACAAGCAATCCCAGACGCTGGATGTCGCGTTCAAAAGCGCAGATCCGGCAATGCTGGCGGCCGCTTTCGGCCTGGACGCATTGACCAAGGACGCGTATGCCGTCATCTGGACGACGACGGCCTGGACGCTGCCCGCCAACCAGGCGCTGAACGTCAACGCCGAGCTGGAATACAGCCTGGTGGATACCGAGCGCGGCCTATTCATCGTCGCCAGCCTGCTTGTCGATGCCTGTCTCGAACGCTGGGGCCTGCCAGGGCGCGTCATCGCCACGACGCAGGGCCGAGCGCTGGATCATTTGCCCTTTCATCATCCCCTGGCCCAAGTCCATGCCGGCTACGACAGGCTCAGCCCCGTTTACCTGGCCGACTATGCCACGGCCGACGATGGAACGGGCATCGTGCACTCGTCGCCCGCCTACGGCCTGGAAGACTTCAATTCATGCATCAACAACGGCATGGCATATGACGACATCATCAATCCCGTGCAGGGCAACGGCGTCTACGCGCCGGACCTGCCGCTGTTCGGCGGCCAGCACATCTGGAAAGCCACGCCCGTCATCATCGATACGCTGCGCGAGGCCGGCCGACTGCTGAACACGGTGGCCATCACCCACAGCTATCCGCACTGCTGGCGCCATAAGACGCCCGTCATCTATCGCGCGGCAGCGCAATGGTTCATCCGCATGGACGAAGGCGAAGGCGTGTTCACCTCCGACAAGGCGCCCGCCACGCTGCGTCGGATGGCCCTTGCCGCGATCGAGCACACCAGCTTCTATCCCACCAACGGCAAAGCGCGCCTGCACGACATGATCGCCAACCGCCCCGACTGGTGCATCAGCCGGCAGCGCAGCTGGGGCGTCCCGTTGCCATTCTTCCTGCACAAGGACAGCGGCGAGCTGCACCCGCGCACGATGGAGATCATCGATCAAGCCATCGAAATCATAGAAAGCGGCGGCATCGAGGCCTGGAGCCGCGTCAGCGCCGAAGAGATCCTGGGCGCCGACGACGCGCAGCGCTACACCAAGAGCACCGACATCCTGGAGGTCTGGTTCGATTCGGGATCGACGTTTTTCCACGTGCTGCGCGGCACGCACCCGGAAGCCCATCACGACACCGGCCCGGAGGCGGACCTGTACCTGGAGGGCCACGACCAGCATCGCGGCTGGTTCCATTCATCGCTGCTGCTGGCCAGCGCGCTCGAAGGCCGGGCGCCCTACAAGGGCCTGCTCACGCACGGCTTCACCGTGGATAGCCAGGGCCGCAAAATGAGCAAGTCGTTGGGCAACGGCATCGAACCCGACGAGATAAGCAAGAAGCTTGGGGCGGAAATCATCCGGCTCTGGGTCGCCTCCAGCGACTACTCCGGCGACATCGCCGGCGACGACAAAGTGCTGGCGCGAGTCGTGGATGCCTATCGCCGCATCCGCAACACCCTGCGCTTTCTGCTCGCCAACATCAGCGATTTCGATTACGAACAAGACGCCGTACCGCTGGATGAACTGCTCGAGATCGACCGGTACGCGCTGGGGCGCGCCGGCGCGTTCCAGCAAGACGTGCTCAAGCACTACAAGGCCTATGAGTTCCATCCAGTGGTCGCGAAATTGCAAGTTTATTGCAGTGAAGACCTGGGCGCGTTTTATCTGGACGTGCTCAAGGATAGGCTATACGTCACCAAAGCCAAAAGCCTGGCCCGCCGCAGCGCGCAAACGGCCTTGTGGCACATCACGCATGCAATGCTGCGCTGGATGGCCCCCTTCCTGAGCTTCACTGCGGAGGAGGCCTGGCAAGTACTCGCGCCGGGACGCTCGCCCAGCATATTCGTGGAAACGTTCTGGGATATTCCCGCGCAAGGCGACAGCCAGGCATTGTTGGCCAAATGGGTCCGCATCCGCGAGATACGCGACGTGGTCAATAAGCGCATCGAAGAAATGCGTTCCGAAGGCAAAATCGGATCTTCGCTGCAAGCAGCCGTGGCCATTACCGCGGCGCCGGAGGACCATGCGCTGCTGGCCAGCCTCGGCAACGACCTCAAGTTCGTCACCATCACCTCGGTCGCCACTTTGCATGCCGGCGGCCAACTGCAGGTCGAGGTGACGCAAGCGCCGGGCCAAAAATGCGCATTGACCTGGCACTATAGCGAAGATGTCGGCGGCAATCCCGAGCACCCTCTGCTTTCGCAACGGGCGATCAGCAATCTGTACGGAAGCGGAGAAACCAGGACTTTCGTCTGAGGCAGGACGACACAGCCGCGCCGCCCTCGACGCACAGACTCGAAGGAAAACCGGCACCAACCTGGAACAGGGTTGGTGCCGGTTTCGCTTCAGGCCGCCGCGTGCGGCCTACCGTCCGATTTCGACGGTTTCATTGCGGATTACGATCAACGTTGCGCGCGCACTTTATCGAGCTCGGCATATATTTCATCGACCAGCTCGGCTCCGATCTGGCTTTTGTAACGCTCGATCACCTGCGCCATCGACTGGGCCATTCTGGCCCGCTCGGCATCCGATATCACGGTGTACACCGTGCCGTGCTCTTGAGCGGTCTTTAAAGCCTTGGCCTCCATCTCGCGTGACACCTTGCGCTGGTCCTCGCGGGTTTCCTCGGCGGCTTCACGCAGTATCTTCCGCTCGTCGGCCGACAACTTGTCCCAGCTCTTCTGGCTCATCAGCACAATCAAGGGATTGTAGACGTGCCGCGTGTTCGACAGATGTTTCTGCACTTCGTAGAATTTGTTGGTCTCGAACGCCACGATGGGGTTGTCCTGACCATCAACCGCGCCGGTTTCCATCGCGGTGAACAGTTCGGTGAAAGGCAGGGGCAGGGCATTCGCGCCAAGCTGCTTGAACGTGTCTATCATGAGCGGAGCCTGCAGCACGCGGATCTTCAAGCCCTCGATGTCCTCTTGCTTCGCAATGGGACGCTTGCTGTTCGACAGGTTGCGAAACCCGTGATCCCAGTACGCCAGTCCGACCAGTCCATCGGGCAAGCGATTCATGAACTTCTCGCCGACGGCCCCGTCCAGCATCTTGTCCGCCTCTTCGAAAGACTGAAACAAGAACGGCAGGTCGAAAGCGCCGAACTCGGCCGCCATTCCGACCATCAATCCAGGCGGCATGGTGGTCAGATCCAGCGTGCCGCCTTGCAGCGCCGACAGAGTCTGAATATCGCCGCCCAGCGTCCCGTTGTGAAACGCCCTTACAGTAATCTTTCCGCCGCTTTTCTCTTTCACGAGCTCGGCGAACTTTTCCACACCGTATCCCATATGGCTTTCTTTCGGCTGCACATGCGAGAACCGCAAGGTGCGCTTCTGTATGTCGGCGGCCTGCGCCAGGCCGGCGGCCAGCAGACACGCCGGCATGACCGCGGCCGCCAAGAATTTCTTCAATGTTATTTGCATCTTCATCTCCTCGTTATCGGTGAAAGAACTTTTTAGCCATAGAACCATCCAGCTGGCACCGTCACCAGCGCCGGAAAGAAAATCAGCAAGTAAAGCAAGACGATCTCCGCTACCAGGAAAGGCCATACGCCTTTGACGATGTCATCCATGCTCAGCTTGGATACGCTGCGCACCACGTTCAGGACGGAGCCGACCGGAGGGGTGATCAAGCCGATGGAGCAAGCGATGATGAACAGCACGCCGAAGTACACGGGGTCCACGCCCGCCTCTTTCACCACGGGCAGCAAGACCGGCGTCAGAATGAGAATGATGGGGACCATGTCCATGCACATGCCGATGACCAGCACCAAGGTGATGATGACCAGCAGCAGCAACATGGGGTTATGCATGAAGGGTTCCAACAGCTCCACCAGCATCCCGGGCAGATCCGCGATGGTGATCAGCCAAGCGGACACAAGCGCCGCCGCTATCAGGAACATCACGACGGCGCTCATCTTCATCGTGATGAGCATCGCGTGGCAGAGCTTCGCGAAGTCGAGTTCCCTGTAGATGACGACGGCGACGAACAGCGAGTAAACGGCCGCCACGACGGCCGCTTCCGTCGGCGTGAAAACGCCCATCCTCAAACCCACGATGATGATGACCGGCAACATCAGCGCCCAGAACCCGCGGGCGCATGCCTTGAGAACTTCCTGGCCCGATTGGCGGGGAGGAGACGCGATCTGGATCGACCTGCTTTTCCACCACCATACGATGGCCAAGGCCAAGCCTATCAACAAGCCCGGAACGATCCCGGCCAGGAAAAGCCGGGTAATGGACACGCCGCCCGCCACGCCGAAGATAATGAACCCGATGGAAGGGGGAATGACCGGCCCGATACAGCTCGTCGCCGCGATCAGCCCGCCCGAATAGCTGCGGTCGTACCCGGCCCTGGCCATCATCGGCAACAGCAATGCCGACAGCGCGGCGGCATCGGCCACGGCCGAGCCGGACAGCGCCGACAACAGGCAGCCGGCCATGATCGCCACATAGCCCAACCCGCCTTTTATATGACCCACCAGCGCCATGGCCACGTCGACGATGCGGCGTGACAGCCCGCCGGCATTCATGATCTCGCCGGCCAGCAAAAAGAAGGGTACGGCCATGAGAGGAAAGCTGTCGGCACCGTTGATGATGTTCTGCGCAATGATCTGAGAATCGAACATGTCGAGGTGCAGCATGAGCGCCATGCCGCTCAGCAAGAGCGCGAACGCGATGGGCATCCCCAACGCGATGGTGCCGAGCAAGGAACCCAGGAATACGCCTAGCGTCATCATGGCCGCGCCCCCGTTGCAGGCGGCGCCTGCATTGATTTGGCGCCGGCCGGCATCCCGCTCGCCAAAGCGGATTCGATCGCCGCGACGTCCGTGTTGTCTTCCGACTCCTTGACCACGTTCATGTCCGCTTCATCGAGTTGCCCCGACAGTAGCCTGAACACATTCCAGATCAGCAAGCCTCCCACGGAAACACCGAAGACGACGCCAAGGCCATAGAAAGCGGCCATGGAAATCCCGGTAACGGGCATGACGACGTGTAGATTGATGACCGCTTGCCGCCAGCTTCCTTCCAGCAACAGCCAATCGACATAGATCATCAATAAGTGGCTTACGAGAAAACAGGCTTTCTTGCCTCGCAGGCTCAGCCGCTTGACGACGGAATCGACGCCCAGGTGCAGATTCTCGCGCATGGCCACGATCGCGCCCAGGAACGTCGAGACCAGGAACAGATACCGCGACAGCTCTTCGGATATATCGAGCCCGGTATTGAATCCATACCGCAAAACCACATTGCCGAATACCAAAGCGACCATGGCCGCCAGGCAAATGATAAGCGCGCACTCCAATAGGCGAAAATAGCCTTTTATCAATATCCTCAACGATGTCTCCGTACCCTGCGGAATTCGCCCGCCCGCAACGCCGACGGGTCGTTTCCGGCTTATCTTGATTTGCAGATCCCAACCGCCGGACCATTAACCGGTCCCGCGAAAAATCGACTACTTTACTCGAACATATCCGGCTGAATAGCCGCCAACTGCTCATAAATCGGTTGGAAGTGCAGCCAGCCAATATATTCGCTTCCGACGTGCTCGCGGCTGTAGCGCGAACGTTCCGGCGACACGTGAATGGGCTTGCTGCCCATCGCCTCCAGAGCCATTTCCTGCTGGCAACAGCGCTCCAAGGCGATGAACCAGAACGCCGCCGCCTCGATGCTGTGGCGGCTTACGGTCAGGATCCCGTGGTTCTGGTGGATGGCGGCCTTGACGCCTTTGAAATAGCCCGCCACCGCATTGCCGGCTTTTTCTTCCACGGCGACCGCGCCGCCCTCGTCGCGGATGACGACGTGATCCTCGAAGAACGCCGCCGCGTCCTGGGTGATGGGCGCCAACGGCCTGCCCAGCGCGGAGAACGCCGTACCGTAGAGCGTATGAGCGTGGCACATGGCGACGATGTCCGGATTATGTTCATGCACCGCCGCATGCAGCACGAAGCCGGCGCGATTCAACGCATACGATCCTTCCCTTACCGTCCCCTGGTGGTCAGCAAGGATCAGATTCGACACTTTGACTTGCGAGAAATGCACGGCCATCGGGTTCGTCCAGTACAGCTCCGGAAACTCCGGATCGCGTACCGTCAGGTGGCCCGCGAAACCGTAGTCCAGGCCATGCAGGGCAAAGGCGCGGCACGCGGCAACAAGACGCTCTTTCAAGTACTGGCGCTCTTGCGCCTTGGATGAAAACTGCGGAATGCTGGGAAACTTCAAGCCCGCCTGCTCGGGCTGGTAGATGGACTCGCGCCCACCCAGATCGATGTCGTCTTGAGACACCTCGGGGCTTAGGGTTGCGTGCATGCTGCTCTCCTGATGTTGGTATCAAACTAAAAAAGAAGATACGACACGCGCACTACGTAACCAAGCACCTGAAGTCGATAAGACTTATCATGCATTGATATAAATCATGCCTATTCATGACTCCCAGGGAGGCGTCTTGAATATCTCGGCGTAATAATCAACGAAGTTTCTGACACGCGGCTTGGTCGGACCTTCACCCAAGTACACGGCGTAAATGGCGGTGTCGTCCCGCACGACGTAATCGGAAAGCAGGGGGACCAGATCGCCACGGCGCAATGCGGGCAAGGCCAGGTGCTCCGCCAGTCTCATGATGCCCACGCCCTTGAGACAAAGCTCGTAGAGCGAGCTTCCGTTGTCGCTATGCACGTTTCCTCTTACGCTGATGTGCTCCAGATGGCCATTGATGATGAACGGCCATCGATTCATGTGCTGATGGATACCGCGCCACATCAGGCAGTTATGCTGGCCGTTCTCCAAGCCTTCCGGCGTCACCGGCCGGCCGAATTTCCCGACGTAGTCCGGCGATGCGACGACGATACGGTGCAAGTGACACAGTTTGCGCCGGACCAGCGAAGAGTCCTGGAGCCGACCCATGCGTATCGCCACGTCGAAATCGTCGTCGATCAGATTGACGATATTGTCCGACAGCGAAAGATGGACCGTCAGGCGCGGATGCTTTTCTTGAAATGCCGGTAGACGCGGAACGATCTGATCCAGCCCGAATGCGAGCGGCGCGCTCACCTTGAGTTCGCCCAGGGGGTCGCCCTCTTTGATCTGGGATTCCGCATGATCGATCGCATCCAACACTCGATTGCATGACGACAGGAACCGTTCGCCTTCGCGCGTCATGCGCTGAGAACGCGTCGAGCGATGCAGCAGCTTACAGCCCAGGCGCCGTTCCAGGTTGGAAACGACTTTGCTGACAAAGGGCTGGCTGGCCTCCAGCCTGACCGCGGCGGCGGTGAATCCGCCCGCATCGACCACGGCCTTGAACACCCGCATCTCTATCAATCTGTCGTCTTTCATGATCTAGCGCCCGTCCGGCCCTTCACGCCGTTATGCATGTGCCGTAAAAAGCCCCCGCACCGCGCCTTGCCGCCTCCAAGAAAAAACCGCCAGGGTTTGAAGTCTGGCGGCTTTTTCTTCAACAGCGCAGGGGGAAAAACTTACTCCGCCGATGAGCCCGTTTCATCCGATACAGTATCGGCCGGCGTTTCCGCCGTGGCTGGCGCCGGCGCATCCTCGAAAGGATTGGCCTGCGCTCGCGCGGCCATGCGTTCCGCGGCCTCGTTGGCCTCTTTGCTCTTGCGCGCGCGGTGATATGCCATGCCGGTGCCCGCCGGTATCAGGCGGCCGACGATCACATTTTCCTTCAATCCACGCAGCTCGTCGCGCTTGCCCATGATCGCGGCTTCGGTCAGCACCCGGGTCGTTTCCTGGAAGGACGCGGCCGAGATGAACGAGTCCGTCGACAAGGACGCCTTGGTAATACCCAACAACACGTTTTCGTAGGTTGCCGGGATCTTGCCTTCGGCCTCGACGCGATCGTTTTCGTTCAACAGCTCCGAACGCTCGACCTGTTCGCCGGTGATGAAGCTCGTATCGCCCGGATCGACGATGTTTACGCGGCGCAGCATCTGGCGAACAATCACCTCGATGTGCTTGTCGTTGATCTTCACGCCCTGCAAGCGGTAAACGTCCTGGACTTCGTTGACGATGTAGCTTGCCAGACGCTCGATGCCCTGCAAGCGCAGGATATCGTGCGGATCGGCGGGACCGTCCACGATGAGCTCGCCTTTGTTGACGACCTGACCGTCGTGCACCAGCACCTGCTTCTCTTTCGGAATCAGGAATTCGTGGCTCACGCCTTCGAGGTCGGTAATGACCAGGCGCTGCTTGCCCTTGGTATCCTTGCCGAACGAGACCGTGCCGGTCACGTCGGCCAAGATGCCGGCATCCTTGGGCGAGCGGGCTTCGAACAACTCGGCCACGCGCGGCAGACCGCCGGTAATATCGCGTGTCTTCTGCGATTCTTGCGGAATACGGGCCAAGACCTCGCCGACCGAAACCTGCTGGCCGTCGCGCACGGTGATCAACGCGCCGACCGGGAACGAAATGTTCACTGAATGATCCGTGCCCGCGATCTTGACGTCTTCGCCCGCTTCGTTCATCAGGCGTATCGTAGGACGCATGACGATCTTGCCGCTGCGCGTCTTGGGCGTGATGACGACCAGGGTCGACAAGCCCGTCACCTCGTCGAGCTGGCGCGCGACCGTCACGCCTTCTTCGATGTTCTCGAAGCGTATCGTGCCCGCGTACTCCGACACGATGGGACGCGTCAGCGGATCCCAGCTCGCCAGGCGCTGGCCGGCCTTGACGGTCTCGCCGTCGCCCACGGCGATCGTGGCGCCGTATGGTACCTTGTGGCGCTCGCGCTCGCGACGGTTGTCGTCGTAAATGATGATTTCACCGGAACGGGAGATCGCCACGCGTTCGCCCTTGGCGTTGGTGACGTAGCGCAAGCCGATGGCGAAGCCTATCGTACCGCTGGACTTCGTTTCGACGGTGCTGGCCATCGCCGCGCGCGAGGCCGCGCCGCCGATGTGGAAGGTACGCATCGTCAGCTGCGTGCCGGGCTCGCCGATGGATTGCGCGGCAATGACGCCGACCGCTTCGCCTCGGCTGACCATGGAACCTCGGCCAAGGTCACGGCCATAGCAGCGCGCGCACAATCCATGACGGGTCTCGCACGTCAGCGGTGTGCGAACGCGCACTTCGTCCACGCCGATTTCGTCGACCTGCTCGACCGCGTCTTCATCCAGCAGCGTGCCGGCGGGAATCACGGTCTCTTGGGTGTCCGGATGGACGATGTCGACAGCCGCCACGCGGCCCAGGATGCGATCGCGCAGGGGTTCGACGACTTCACCGCCTTCGACCAGGGCCTTCATGGCATAGCCGCGGGTGGTGCCGCAATCGGCTTCCGTGATGACCAGATCCTGCGTCACGTCGACCAGACGACGCGTCAGGTAACCGGAGTTCGCCGTCTTCAATGCCGTATCGGCCAGACCTTTACGCGCGCCGTGCGTCGAGATGAAGTACTGCAGCACGTTCAGGCCTTCGCGGAAGTTCGCGGTAATCGGCGTTTCGATGATGGAGCCGTCCGGCTTGGCCATCAGGCCGCGCATGCCCGCCAACTGGCGTATCTGCGCCGCCGAGCCCCGGGCGCCGGAGTCCGCCATCATGTAGATGGAGTTGAACGACTCCTGCCGCGCCTGCTCCCCCTGGCGAGTCACGACGGGTTCGGTTGCCAACTGCTCCATCATGGCCTTGCCGACTTTATCGCCGGCCTTGCCCCAGATGTCGACCACGTTGTTGTAGCGTTCCTGCGCGGTCACCAGACCCGACGAGTACTGCTTGTCGATTTCCTTGACCTCTTTGCTGGCCTGCGCCAGGATGTCTTCCTTGACCGAAGGCACCAGCATGTCGCTCATCGCGATCGAAATACCGCCGCGCGTCGCCAAGCGGAATCCAGACTGCATCAGCTTGTCGGCGAAGATCACCGTGGCGCGCAGGCCGCAACGGCGAAACGCCTGGTTGATCAGACGCGAGATCTCTTTTTTCTTCAAAGGACGGTTCAGCACCGAGAAGGGCAAGCCATTGGGCAGGATCTCGGAAAGCAGCGCGCGGCCGACCGTGGTTTCGAAACGCTTGGTCACCGGCTGCCATTGGCCTTGCTCGTCTTTCTCGTACTCGTTCAAACGAACAGTAATGCGAGTCTGCAGCTCGACTTCCTTGTTGTCGTAGGCGCGTTGCACTTCCGACAGATCGGCCAGGAACATGCCCTCGCCCTTGCCATTGATGCGCTCGCGCGTGGCGTAATACAGGCCCAGCACGATGTCCTGCGAAGGCACGATGGACGGTTCGCCGTTGGCTGGGAAAAGCACGTTGTTCGAAGCCAGCATCAACGTGCGGGCTTCCAATTGCGCCTCCAGTGACAACGGAACGTGTACGGCCATCTGGTCGCCGTCGAAGTCGGCGTTGAACGCCGCGCAGACCAGCGGATGCAGTTGGATGGCCTTGCCTTCGATCAGCACCGGCTCGAATGCTTGTATGCCCAGACGGTGCAGCGTGGGCGCCCGGTTCAGCATGACCGGATGCTCGCGGATGACTTCTTCCAGGATGTCCCAGACGACGGGCTCTTGACTTTCCACCAGCTTCTTGGCGGCCTTGATCGTCGTGGCCAGCCCCATCATTTCCAAACGGTTGAAAATGAAGGGCTTGAAGAGCTCCAGGGCCATCAGTTTGGGCAGGCCGCACTGGTGCAGCTTGAGCTGCGGACCGACCACGATGACCGAACGGCCGGAATAGTCGACACGCTTGCCCAGCAAGTTCTGGCGGAAGCGACCGCTCTTGCCCTTGATCATGTCGGCCAGCGACTTGAGCTGGCGCTTGTTTGCGCCCGTCATGGCCTTGCCGCGACGGCCATTGTCCAGCAGGGAGTCGACCGACTCTTGCAGCATGCGCTTTTCATTGCGCAGGATGATGTCCGGCGCCTTGAGCTCCAGCAAGCGCTTCAGGCGGTTGTTGCGGTTGATGACGCGGCGGTACAGATCATTGAGATCGGACGTCGCGAAGCGGCCGCCGTCCAACGGCACCAACGGGCGCAGGTCCGGCGGCAACACCGGCAACACTTCCATGACCATCCATTCGGGCTTGATGCCTGATTTCTGGAAGCCCTCCAATACCTTCAGGCGCTTGGATATCTTCTTGATCTTAGCCGTGGACGACGTCGCCTTGAGTTCGGCGCGCAGGGTTTCCACGTCGCGATCGATGTCGATGGTGCGCAGCAGCTCGCGCACGGCCTCCGCGCCCATCAAGGCATGGAAGTCGTCGCCGTACTCTTCGGTCTTGGCCAGGAAATCGTCGTCCGACATGATCTGGCCGCGTTTGAGCGGCGTCATGCCGGGCTCGATCACGCACCATGCTTCAAAGTACAGCACGCGCTCGATATCGCGCAGCGTCATGTCCAGGACCATGCCCAGGCGCGACGGCAGGCTCTTCAGGAACCAAATGTGCGCGACGGGGCTGGCCAGCTCGATGTGGGCCATGCGTTCGCGGCGCACTTTGGCGACCGTGACTTCGACACCGCATTTTTCGCAGATGACGCCACGATGTTTCAAACGCTTGTACTTGCCGCAAAGACATTCGTAGTCCTTGATGGGACCGAAGATCTTCGCGCAGAACAGACCGTCACGCTCGGGCTTGAACGTGCGGTAGTTGATGGTTTCGGGTTTGCGGACCTCGCCAAAAGACCAGGACCGCACCTTTTCCGGCGACGCGATGCCGATCTTGATGGCATCAAATTGCTCGTCTTGCGAAACTTGCTTGAATAGATCGAGTAGCGCTTTCATTATTTACGCTCCAGATCCATGTCCAGGGACAGGGATCGAATTTCTTTGACCAAGACATTAAACGATTCCGGCATGCCGGCGTCGATGACGTGATCGCCCTTGACGATATTCTCGTAAACCTTGGTACGGCCGGTGATATCGTCGGACTTGACGGTAAGCATTTCCTGCAAGGTATACGACGCGCCATAGGCTTCGAGGGCCCAGACTTCCATTTCCCCGAAACGCTGGCCCCCGAACTGGGCTTTACCACCCAGCGGTTGCTGCGTGACGAGCGAGTATGGACCGGTGGACCGGGCGTGCATCTTGTCGTCGACGAGGTGATGCAGCTTCAGATAGTGCATGTAGCCTATCGTGACGGGTCGCTCGAACTGTTCGCCCGTGCGGCCGTCGTACAAATAAGCCTGCGTCAGCGTATCCGTCAGGTTCAAGCGCTTGGCGACTTCCGGCGGATACGCCAGCTTCAGCATATCCAGGATTTCGTCTTCCGTCGCGCCGTCGAATACCGGCGTCGCCAACGGCACGCCGTTCTTGAGATTGTTGGCCAGCTCGACGACTTCGTCATCGGTCAGCTTGCCGACATCAGCTTTGGCGCCCGTGCTGTTGTACACCTTGTCCAGGTACTCGCGCAGGCCCTTTACCTGAACGGCTTTTTCCGCCTCCAGCATTTCGGCGATGCGCAAGCCGATGCCTTTGGCTGCCCAGCCAAGATGCACTTCCAGCACCTGCCCCACGTTCATCCGCGAAGGCACGCCCAGCGGGTTGAGCACGATGTCGGCGGGCGTGCCGTCAGCCATGTGCGGCATGTCTTCGACCGGTGTAATGCGGGACACGACGCCCTTGTTGCCGTGACGGCCTGCCATCTTGTCGCCGGGCTGCAGGCGGCGCTTCACAGCCAAGTAGACCTTGATCATCTTCAGCACGCCCGGAGGCAGCTCGTCGCCTTGCGTCAGCTTCTTGCGCTTCTCTTCGAAAGCCAAGTCGAACTGATGACGCTTCTGTTCCAGCGATTCCTTCGCATGCTCGAGAACGAGCGCATGCTCCTCATTCTCCAGGCGAATGTCGAACCATTGCCAGCGATC
>Ga0265293_10009859_pt1 | contig 13562 bp, 9 predicted proteins | sample Munlanlewell138R_FD_192505 | JGI IMG/M metagenome (GOLD analysis project Ga0265293, IMG submission 192505) | Leachate microbial communities from a municipal landfill in Southern Ontario, Canada - Leachate well 138R | ecosystem: Engineered > Solid waste > Landfill > Unclassified | place: Canada...
TGGTCAATGGAATAGGCTCCGTGATAACAACAGTCTCCTGAGTTGTACAACCCATTGCATCTGTAATATCAACAACATAAGTACCAGCAGTCAAGTTAGAAGCCGTGTCTGTGGTCTGACCAGAAGGTGTCCACAAATAGGAGTAAGGAGCCGTACCTCCGGAAACGCTAACTGTAGCCGAACCATTGTTGCCTCCATTAATTAAAACATCTGTTTTAGAGGTAATTGCTGCGCTTAACACAGCCGGTTCTATAACATCAAAGTCTTCCGTTACGGTACAACCTGTGCTATCTGTAACAGTAACTGAATAATGTCCAGCGACGAGACTATTGATAGTATCTGTAGTATCGTTGGTTGACCACAAAACCGTATAAGGACCAACGCCTCCCGAAGGATTTACTGAAGCCCAACCATTGGTTTCTCCATGGCAACTGATGTCGCTGTAATCGAAATCGATTAAAATTTCGTCGGGTGAACTAATTGTAATAGAGTCCATAACACTTCTATTAAGAGCGTCAGTTACGGTAATAAAGTAAGTACCTGCAGCAAGACTATCAGCGGTACTTGAGGTACCTCCACTTGGCAGCCACTGGTAAGTTAGCGGTAATGCACCGTCTTTTACTATCACAGTGACGGAGCCATCATTTGAGCCAAAACAAGACACATCCGTAATAGTAACATCTTCTATTGTTGGAGCTGGACTGTGCTCAACATTTATGTCAGTAATATGGAAATCATAATCTGGGGTATCATAAATTGGACCGTCAGTTGCTTTAAAACCAATACGAACATTTTTCCCTTCATAAGAAGATGGAATATTCACAACGAATTCCGTTAAAACATTCGTGAGATTCACTGTCGTAGCTGCGTTAAAAGTATATAAAGTAGTCCAATTATTACTACATTCATCTGTAATCATCACTTGCACTTCATCGTCTGTTCCTTGCATACCTAGAGGATCAGAAGAGCTGCTAGCATAATCCGTAATTGCCGCTTTAAATCTAATTCTCGAAACACTATCAATAGCCATAGACGGAGATATAATCCATTCTTTTCTACTGGTTGTATAAAGATTGACTTTTGCAGTAGTAGTTCCTAAAACAGTACTACTAACCCATACTGAAGATGTTCCTGTTAATGGACCATCACCAAACTTTTCTTCCCATCCAGGAAAAACAGTTGATAGATTAGACCCTGTAAATCCATTAAAGTTACAAGAAACAGGCAAGGCAACACTGTTAAGAGAATCTACAAACCCAACAGTAGTTACATTTCCTTCCAATGGTAGTGCATGCCAATAATCATAAGAAGGCCCTGAACCACAACGTATGTATTCATAAATCCTAAAATAGTAAGTCGTGTTACAGTTCATCCCCGTAATATTTAGAGAGTTGGTGGTTCCAGTGCCATCCCACAACAACAAATCACCAGATGATAAGTTAATTGGAGGTGCATATGCAGGTCCAGTCCCGTCTAATAATGGTGTAAAAACATTGCTTGTATTAACAACCAAAGCTCTTCTATTTCCACCACCATGAGCCCAGCTAACTGTTAAACCACCATCAGTAATATTAGTGAAAGTCAATCCAGTTGCAGAATCTGGTGTAAGTGGAGCAGACACCATGTGCGATGTAGAATAACTAGATTGATTAGAAGTCACACAAGTGATTTTTAAACGATAATATTTCGTAGTACCTGTGAAAAGTGGGGGTGTATAAGATAGTGTATTTTGTCCTGTACCTCCAGTCACACTGGCCCAAGGATCTAAAACTCCATTATCATCTGATTCTTCCCACTGATAATCGTACCCAATAAATCCTGGATTAGGGTTTATTACATCAATTGGTTGTGGAGTTGTGTTAACACATAATTGTTGAGAGGTTTGGGTTACCGAACCCCCATTTGGTGTACCAGAACAATCAGGTAACGGAGGAAAAACAATCTGAATATTTGGTCTATTGTTGGTAACACTCGTATTTCCAGTTGGAGGAGAATTATCTGCTCTCACATACATATGCTTTCCTGTCGCATTACTGTACTTTACACTATTACCTGAGATGCCAGTAACACCCCACCCTCCGTAGTTGGCCTCTACCAACACTAATAAGTTCTGTGTTCCCGAGTAGTTAAAAGTACTTGTTGTAACAAAGGTATTTAATCCACTTACTGGATCAACTGAATTATCATAAACCAATACAGCGCCAGAAATTGTTGTACTCCAAGCTTCTGATGTTAATGTGTTGAGCGCTGTCTCTTTCAAATATATTTTTATGGGACGACTTCCTAAGTTTCCCGTATTTGCATCCCAGATAAGTTGCAATACATTTCCTGAATACCCTATTTCAGTAGAGGTATAAAGAGAGGCAGATCTTTCATATCCGTAATAATTACCCAAAGGATAAACTTGGGTGCTAGTTCCTGTTCCAATTGTAACCGTATGGTTTTGAGACCACACTACAATCGACAAGAAAAATACTACAAACGTTAAGTAAATTTTCTTCATTCTTCTGAATATTTATAATTATGATTATAAAGTAAACTTAACGTTTTATTTTGAATATTTTGTGTTTTTCACAACTTTTATTTAACACAAATTTATGAGTAATATAAAAAATAATACATCTGCCTGACAAACAATACGATACGATTAAGCCCGTTGAATTACCAAACAAGAGTTTGAGAGTAAAAAAGTGTCAACTCACTTATAATTTTTAGAAAAAAAAGAATAGAAAACAATAATTTATGCAAGTTGATGCAAAATTTTATTCATGACACATATAAAATTTAGTGAAACATAGTTTCAGAAAAACATAATAATACCTAAGCAAGGTTGATTTAGGTCTAATAAAAGATAGAAGATTTACCACAAAAAATCTATAAATCGACAATTACAACTCTTTTGATCCAAACCCCATTTCATCATGAATAAATTGCTTATTTTGACAGTAAACTGATAGTACTTTTTCAATGAAATCTTGAACTTCTTTTTTGTATTGATTCGGATATAATACATGAACATTTGCTCCAGCATCTAAGGTGAAACACACTGGGATTTTGGTTTCTTGACGGAAATTCCACAACGCTTGAATAATCTCAAGAGTGTTTGGTTTCATTAGAATGAAATAAGGCATCGATGTCATCATCATTGCGTGTAAAGTCAAAGCTTCACTTTCAACTAACGCAATAAATTGCTGTAAGTCACCCGATTTTAAAATAGTTTTTAATTTGTTGATGTTTACATGGGCTTGTTCAAATCTTTTAGTTGCAAACGGATGATTATGCATCAAGTCGTGTCCTACTGTGCTCGACACTTGTTTTTCGCCTTTATCAACCAACAAAATTGTATCTTGATAATTTTCGAAAACAGGATGTACTTCATAAGGGAATTCAACTCCAAACAAATCGGAACTATTTTCTATATTCGATGTTTCTCCCCAAACAACGATATTCCCTTTAATACTACGGCAAGCGCTACCTGAACCCAATCGAGCTAATAAAGATGTTTTTTCAGTATAGAATTCCTGATTTTTATTTGTACTTATAACTTTTTCTAAAGCAATTAGATTTGCTGACAAGGCCGCCATTCCAGAAGCTGACGAAGCTATCCCAGAACTGTGTGGAAATGTATTTTTTGTATCAATCGTAAAATGATAATCTAAAATGTACGGACACAAATCTTGAATGCGTTCAAAATAGGACTGAATTTTAGGTCGGAATGATTCTTTAGGATGTCCTTCAAATAACAAATCAAAGCTAATACTTTTTTCAGCCTTCGGTTCAAACTGTAAAGTTGTAATCGTTTTACAATGATTTAACGTAAAGCTCAACGATGGGTTTGCTGGAATTTGATTGTCTTTTTTACCCCAATATTTTACCAAAGCAATGTTGCTTGGTGCTGAAAATGTGAACGATCCTTTAGTATCTAATAGTTTAAAATCTGTTGTTGTGTATGTATTTAAGGTTTTCATTGTTTGCTATTTATTTTGTTAAGATTCATCTTTATCTGAACGTGTATTTTTTCTATTTCCCTGCTATTGCTTGTGCAGCCAAAAAACCAGTAGTCCACGCATTCTGAAAATTAAAACCACCAGTTATTGCATCAATATTTAAAATTTCACCTGTAAAATACAAATTATCATGTAATTTACTTTCCATAGTTTTAAAATCAACTTCCTTTAGATCCACACCTCCAGCAGTAACAAATTCTTCTTTAAAAGTACTTTTCCCGTTTACCTGAAAATGTGATTGAGTAAGTTGTTCTGTTAATTGTACTAATTGTTTCTTAGGTACATCTGTCCAAATTGTGGTTTCAGAAATACCAGCTGCCTTTACCAATTGCTGCCACAAACGCTGTGTTAATTGATAATGTGGATGTTTGAAAATTGTTTTTTTTGGATGCAGTTGTTTGTTATTCAACAACGCTTCTAAAACCTCATCAAAAACACAATCACTAGTCCAATTAATAACTATTTGAAAATGATAATTTTTATCAAACAAGTCTCGAGCTCCCCATGCAGAAAGTCTCAAAATTGCTGGACCGCTCATTCCCCAATGTGTAATCAACAAAGGCCCGCTTGCTTTTAAAGCAGTTCCCTTAACTTTTACGGTAACCATTTCGGTTGAAACCCCCATTAGATCTTTGATACGATCATCCTTTATATTGAAAGTAAATAAAGAAGGGACAGGGTTTATGACAGAATGTTGTACCGTTTGGAGTAAATCCCAAATTTTATTGTTACTTCCCGTAGCCATAACTAATTGTTTACAGGTAAAAGTTTCATTTGAGGTTTCTATTTTCCAGTCAGTTGTTGATTTTTTGATTTTTTGAACAATTGTTTGTTTTATTATTTTAATTTGTAATTGCGAAGCTTCTTGTAAAAAACAATCAATAATAGTTTGCGAACTGTCGGATTTTGGGAACACGCGTCCATCTTCTTCAATCTTTAAATCAATTCCTCTACTTTCAAACCATTCCATCACGTCGCCGGTGCAAAAAGTATGGAAAGGTCCTCTTAATTCTCGTTCTCCTCGTGGATAATATTTCACAAGTAGATTAGGCAAAAAGCAAGCGTGGGTTACATTACAACGACCGCCACCAGATATTTTTAATTTTGAAAGCACTTCGTTGCTGCGTTCTAAAATAGCAATACGCAAATCGGGGCGTTGTTCGGCTAAATTAATCGCCGTAAAAAATCCTGAGGCTCCTCCTCCCACGATAACTACATCGAAAGTGTGCATTAATTTCTACATTTAAGTTCTACAAATTGTGGATTTTAAGAATCAAGTCTTTTTTATTGTCCACCTCTGAAACAATTTATAAATTTGGTACGATTTGTGCTGTAAATATCACAGCCTGTCGAACGATATTTTTTACAAAGATAATTAACAAGTTAGTTTAGATGAAATTTATTACAAATTATAAGGTTATTGTTTTAGCTGCTTTTGGTTTGATGTTTTACTCTTGTAAATCGGTAAAACCTTCTACCACTTCAACAGCAGAAACCGAAAAAAGCAACAAGAAAGAAGCTGAAAATAAAACCGATGACATTTACTATACCGAACAAATTAGAAATGATTTTAGAGCTGTAAATGAAAACACTCAATACGATTTCTTAGTTGCATATAAGGCAACAGAACCACACTATTCTATTTTATTTTTCACACAAGGCTTTAACGGAGAACAAATTACTGTTAAAAATGATAACGGAACTCTATTTAAGGACGAAGTAAAGACCGACTTACAAACTGCTTTGGCAAAAAACATGCGAATTGTAAATACAAGCATCACTAGCATTTACGATAAATCAACAAGGAAAACCATTTATATTCATCCAGAAAAAGCCAATAAGCACAAATTTATCTACGTAATGAAAGGTGATCCTAATGAAGATAAACCCTATAAAATTACGTACAGCGATAAATTAAGACCTGAACGTTGATCAAGTTCATATAATAAAATAAAGCTTCACGTTCAATTTACTTTATTTCTCAAAATATTAAAAGCCGCAAAAGCGGCTTTTAATATTTTATTTATTCTCAAGTTTATCTTTTTCCGAAGTTTCGTTTCTATTCTGTTCTTCTGTTTGTAAAGCTTCAGGCAACATCTCATCCGTTGGTTTTTTACGCTTAAAATAACGCTTGTAATATTTTTCAAACATCGGAGTTGGTGCTGTATCTTCACCTAAAACAAATCCATAAGGTCGCATTCCTTCTACATTATCAAAAACAATTTTGAAAATTGCCAAAAGTGGAATCGCTAGAAACATACCAGCAATACCCCAAATAGACTCTGCTATTATAATTCCAAAAAGCACTACAAAGGAATTTAAAGATACCCTAGAACCAATGATCTTTGGAGTAATGATATTTCCATCGATAGAGTTAACTACAATCACTGCTACAATCACCCATAAGGCCTGAATTGGTTCCCCTGTCGCTAAGGTAACTATGGCAGCCAAAAGTGTTGCCGAAAACACTCCTATATAAGGTATCAAGTTCAAAACACCACACAATATCGCAAATAACAAAGCGTGCTTTATTCCGATGATGCTATAGGCTATGAACATTAAAAAGGAAACCAAAACTACCTGAATCATCAAGGCTGAGATATATTGCTTTATAACCGATTGAATTTCAGAAACTACATATTTAACTTTATCACCCTCTTTTGGAGGAAAACACCAAATAACAAATTTCACCAAATGACTTCGATACAATAAAAAGAAGAAAATCGCCAAGAAAGTGAACATTGCGCTGGCCGAAAGCGAACTTATAAAACCGAGTATCGAACCAACAGCTCCAGAACCTCTTTTCAACAAGCCTTCGACATTTTGGGTTAAATATTGAATTTGCTCTTCTTCTGAAATTTCAAATCTTTTGTAAACAAAACTTTGCAACTCATCAAACAATAAAATAATTTTATCTTTGAACTCGGGCAAATCCTCTTGAAAACGAACTACCTGCGTTCCAATTAGAAAAAAAACACCCAAAATTATCAGTGAAAAGACAATAGCAGAAAGTAAAGACGAAAGAATCCTTGAAAATTTAAGTTTGCGTTCCTGAAAATTTGAAAAAGGCAACATCAACATTGCCATTAAAAAACCAATTACTAGAGGCACAAGTATTGACTTTCCGATGATACAGATGTATACAATTGCAATTAAACTGAATAAAACACAAGCCAAGCGAACCACAAAAGACAAGCTTTTAACGTGCGCTTCTTTATTTGCTTCTCCAGAAAACTGATCTTCTGATGATTCCTTTTTCATAACATATTTTTTTAAAAGCTCATTTCAGGAATAGTTCCTTCGATGATTAAGTTTGCCTCAGTCGCTTTTATAATCTCGTCTACGGTTACACCAGGAGCTCGTTCAAGCAATTTAAATCCATTTGGGGTAACTTCTAACACAGCCAATTCGGTAACCACCTTTTTTACACAGCCAACTCCAGTCAACGGCAGGGTACATTTTTTCAGAATTTTAGATTCTCCCGCTTTATTGACATGCATCATAGCTACAATAATATTTTCTGCAGAAGCAACTAAATCCATGGCTCCTCCCATTCCTTTAACCATCTTTCCTGGAATCTTCCAGTTGGCAATATCTCCATTTTCGGCGACTTCCATTGCTCCAAGTATTGTTAGATCCACTTGTTGCGAACGTATCATTCCAAAACTCATTGCTGAATCGAAAAAAGCTGCGCCAGGCAAAGTTGTAATCGTTTGTTTTCCTGCATTGATGATGTCTGGATCTTCATCTCCTTCAAAAGGGAAAGGTCCCATTCCTAAAACACCATTTTCAGACTGAAACTCAACACTCATATTCTCAGGAACATAATTTGCTACCAAAGTAGGAATTCCAATTCCTAGATTCACATAATAACCATCTTTCAACTCTTTTGCAATACGTTTTGCAATGCCAATTTTATCTAGTGCCATAATTAATCTCTTTTTCGTACGGTTCGTTGTTCAATTCTTTTCTCGTAATTACTACCTTGGAAAATACGCTTTACATAAATTCCTGGAATGTGAATTTGATTAGGATCCAACTCACCTGCAGGCACTAATTCCTCTACTTCTGCAACTGTAATCTTACCCGCACCTGCCATACAAGCATTAAAGTTGCGTGCTGTTCCTCTAAAAATAAGATTCCCCGCTTCATCTCCCTTCCAAGCTTTTACAATAGCGAAATCTGCTTGGTAAGCTTCTTCCATTACATACATTTTACCGTTAAATTCACGTGTTTCTTTTCCTTCAGCAACTTCTGTTCCGTAACCTGCAGGTGTAAAAAATGCGGGAATTCCAGCTTGTGCCGCACGACACTTTTCTGCCAAAGTTCCTTGTGGTGTCAATTCCACTTCCAATTCTCCGCTTAACATCTGACGCTCGAATTCTGCGTTTTCTCCAACATAAGAGGCAATCATTTTCTTAACTTGTCTCTTTTGAAGCAACAAACCTAAACCAAAATCATCTACGCCTGCATTGTTTGAGATACAGGTAAGACCTTTTACGTTTTTGTTGACCAATTCGGCAATAGAGTTTTCAGGTATCCCGCTCAACCCAAAACCGCCGACCATAATCGTTTGATGATCTTGCACATCTTTTAATGCTTCTTGCGCATTTGCAACCTTTTTATTAATCATAATTTTTAGATTATTAATGGTATAAAAATACAAAAAAAAACGACTTAATTATTCATGCTAACGTATTTCTATAACTTAAGAAATAAATGAGTCTTTTTCTTTAAACCTTTCATTATTTCAACAGCAACAATTCTTGACTTTCAATATATTGTCAATCGTTTTTTCAATTTATCGTGTTAGTTGACACAATCAAATATAACATATTTCCTATGAATAAAAAACGACTTCAAAAATAAGAAGTCGTTCAAAATATTAAAAATCAAACTCGTTGATAAGACTTTGTCGCGGTGGTGGTAAACTATCGTTAGTCCCATTTAAAGCATCTCCAGCACCAAAAACGGTATCGGTTTCAGCACGTTTCCAACAATCTACAAGCACACTTATGTTAGACGGTCGTTCAAAATCTTCTTGAGAAACACGCAAAGATTCGTCTGCATAACATTTCTTCATAAACAATGCCCAGATTGGTAATGCCATCGTTGCTCCTTGTCCATAAATAGTAGATCTAAAGTGAGCGCCTCTATCTTCGTTACCTACCCAAACGCCGGCAACAAGATTCGGTACCATTCCAATAAACCAACCATCGGAGTTATTTTGTGTAGTTCCTGTTTTCCCTGCAATCGGATTTTTAAATGCATATGGATATCCTGTCATTCGGTTATATCCTGCACCTCCTGCGCCGGTATAACGCAATCTTCCACCAGAACCACCGTCTGTAACTCCTTTCAATAATTCAACAATTGCATAGGCAATATCTCTGTTCATTACATCACGAGTTTCCATACGCGATTCATATAGTACTACACCACTTTTATCGGTAATCTTGCTGATAAATCTTGGTTTTACGTACACCCCTTGATTGGCAAAAGTGCTGTATGCTGCAACCATATCGCTTACCGTGATTTCTACAGCTCCCAAAGCGATTGCAGGAGATTTAGGAATATCGGATTTAATTCCTAAATCGCGACACATATCAATGACAGCTTCTGGTCCTACTCGATCCATCAACCTAGCCGTAACAGTATTGAGTGACTGCGCCAAAGCTCTTTTCATTGTAACTGTACCGTAATAATTTACTGAAGAGTTTTTTGGAGACCAATCTTTCAATATTCCATAACGACCTCTTGGCATAGTGAAAGGTCCGTCGTAAACATAATCACAAGGACTCATCCCCAATTGATCTATAGCTGTTGCATAGACAAAAGGTTTAAAAGTAGAACCAACTTGTCGAGCACTTTGCGCAACGTGATCGTATTGAAAGTGTTTATAATCGATTCCTCCTACCCAAGCTTTTACATTTCCTGTTATTGGTTCCATCGCCATCATACCTGATTGCAAGAAATGTTTATAATAAATAATTGAATCCCTAGGAGTCATTAATGTGTCTTTGTCGCCCTTCCATGTAAAAATTTCCATTTGGGTTTTCACATCAAAAGATTTAATAATCTCATCTTCGGACTTTCCTTGGACACTCATTTGTCTCCAACGCTCTGAATTTCTCATAGCACGTTGAATGATCTTTTCTGTTTCGTCCTTAGTTAATTGGATGAAAGGTGCATTTTTATTATTTCTTTGTTGAATAAAGAATTCATCTTGCAGATTAGAAAGATGCATTTCTACAGCCTGTTCTGCATACTCTTGCATGCGGGAATCTATGGTAGTATAAATACGTAGTCCATCACGGTAAATATCGTAAAAAGAACCGTCTTTTTTAGGGTTTTCCTTAACCCATTTTCTCATGTAATCTCTGAGGTATTCACGGAAATACGTTGCGTAACCTCTTGTGTGAGTTTGTGGTGTAAAATCAACCACCAACGGAATAGATTGGTAATGTTCTTTTTCATCTTTGGTCAAATATCCATTTCTTTCCATTTGTCCTAAAACCACATTACGTCTGGCCTGAGATTGTTCAGCTCTCAAGTTCGGATTGTATCTAGATGGTGCTTGAAGCATTCCTACCAAAACAGCACTTTCTTCAACTGTAAGATTTTTTGGTTCTTTATTGAAGTATACATTCGATGCCGAGCGTATACCGTATGCGTTACTAACAAAATCAACCGTATTGAGATAATATGCTATAATTTCGTTTTTTGTATATTGTCGTTCCAAACGAACAGCAATAATCCACTCTTTTATTTTCTGAATGACACGATGCAGTGTGTTACTCGACCCTGAACTACCGTGAAATAAGTTTTTGGCTAACTGCTGTGTAATCGTACTCGCTCCACCGCTTGAACCTGCTTTAAAAATCGCACGCATGGTTCCACGGGCATCGATACCAGAATGTTCTCTAAAACGTTCGTCTTCAGTTGCAATTAAAGCATCTACAAGATGTTGCGGTAGATCTTCATATTTTACTGGCACTCTGTTTTCAAGATAAAACTTACCCAGCGTTTTTCCGTCTGTAGAAATAATTTCTGTTGCTACACTCGACGATGGATTTTCTAATTCGTCGAATGTTGGCATCGGACCAAAAACACCCCAATTTGCACAAGCAAACACAGCTACTACTGCAAGAATACCTCCGATAAATAGCATCCAAAACCAAAGCAACAGTTTATTGCCAAGGCTTTTATTTTTCTTTTCCGGTTTTTCTACTTTTTTCATAATCAATTCAATTCTATTGAATTTGCAACCCAATTTCGGTCACACCCTTTAATACAACTTCTCCTTGAACCTCATTGACTCTCCGCATAGCATGTTCAATCTCCACAATATGATTCCCTAAATTATTGAATTTTAAAGGTGTCTTCCAAACTAATTTATGTTCTTTAACATCTGTAAAACCAGTACCTAACATATTTCCGTCTGGTTTCGCCATTTCGTACTGTAACGTATCGACAGTCACATCGCCTTGAGGTGGAATCATTTTAACAATAAGAAACAAGTTACTGAATGCATATGCATTATTAGTTCGAATATTGATGTATGATTGATAAGCTTGAACTGTATCAGTAACTTCAAAGTTGTAAACTTTTACATCATCTTTTTCCCAACCTTGCTGAACTGATTGATAACTATTAAAGAAATCATTTCCTGTACAAGAGGTTGAAAATATTAAAGCAGATAATGCCATAAATCCGAACCGTAATTTATTGATTCTTGTCATTATTTGGATTACGTTTTGGTTTAGAACCACTGTTATTATTTCTGTTCGAGCGCTGTTGTCTAGCTCTACCTTGATTTCCTTCTTTTTGATTTGCTGGTCTAGGTTTTCTTTCAACAGGGGCCTTTTCTGTACTCGCCTCAGTATTTGTATTTTGTTTTTGTTGTCTTTTCGGCTTTCTATCTTCCGTTGGCTTCTTGGTTCTTGTATTAGAAGCTTCAACTGGTTTTTTTCTATTGCGTTGCGGTCTTCTCTTTCTTTTTGGTTGATCAAAACGTGACAAGCTATCTTCAATTACTTCCGCATTCGATTTTACTTCACTTTTTTCATCCTCAAAAACATAGTCTTCAATAGCTTCAACAGCTTCCCCTTTTTTATTCATTTCAAGTAATTCTTTTACTTGATCTACTTCCAACTTATACCAATTTGCCATATTATCGGTATATGCAAACCACATTACTTCTTTGAAAATATCCAATTTCTGACAAACGGCATCTCCTTTTTTGGTTGAAATACGAGTATCGGTATCTGGTAAATTTTTTAGGGCATCTAAGTAAGTATCCAGTTCATAATTCAAACAACATTTCAATTTACCACATTGTCCTGCGAGCTTTTGTGGATTTAATGAAAGTTGTTGATAACGAGCTGCCGCAGTGTTAACGCTTCTGAAATCGGTCAACCAAGTAGAACAGCATAATTCGCGTCCACATGAACCTATTCCGCCCAAACGAGCAGCTTCTTGTCTAAAACCAACTTGTTTCATTTCGATTCGGACACTAAACTCTCTCGCAAATTCTTTAATCAATTGTCGAAAATCGACACGATCATTAGAAGTATAATAGAACGTAGCTTTGGAACCATCTCCTTGAAATTCGATATCAGAAATTTTCATTTCCAATCTTAAAAAGACAGCAATTTCTCTTGCTCGAACCTTCATCGGTTCTTCGCGTTGTCGTGCTTCTGTCCAAATATCAATATCTCTTTGTGAAGCTTTGCGATAAATTTTCAAAAAAGGGCCTTTCGAATCCACATTTTTCTTTTTCATCTGCACTTTAACCAATTCACCTGTTAGAGTAACCACTCCCACATCATGTCCTGGGCTAGCTTCAGTTGCAATTACATCTCCTATTTGAAGTGGTAATTTTTCTTCATTTTTATAAAAGTCTTTTCTACCGTTTTTAAAACGAACTTCAACGATATCAAAAGGTTCAAATCCAGAAGGATAATGCATGTTTGACAACCAGTCAAACACCGTGAGTTTATTGCAACTATCGGTTCCGCAAGATCCTTTGTTACCACAACCTTTTGGAACTCCTGAACCGTTCGATTTAGTAGAACAATTTGTACATGCCATATATTTAAAACAACTTACGTTGTGTTTTTTATTAATAAAAGTTTGCGTAAAGATACTATTTTTTCGTTTTGTAGAAAAAGGTCTTAACGTTTAATGTGGAAAAGTAATAAAAAAAGGAGATGGTTTTTTCTTCAACCTACTATTCAGAAGACAAAAATACAATTTAACAACTAGAAATCAATGTATTAAAAATAAAATGACTTTAAGCCATAGAATAGTCTAACTTTGCTAAATAGAAATTAAACTACTGATTTACAACACTATTTTCGACTGGTCTAATTAGATTGATTCATAAGGTTCAATTAGAATTTCTATAATTCAGATTCATAAAAAACTGTAACGTCCTGAAAAAATGATACAGGATTAAACAAATAAAACTTTTTATTAAACAGTACTGATATTCGTATTTGTACTGTTTTTCTTTTTGTAAGATTTTGGTGTTAATTCGTGTTGTTGGTGCAT
>Ga0265293_10009860_pt1 | contig 13562 bp, 8 predicted proteins | sample Munlanlewell138R_FD_192505 | JGI IMG/M metagenome (GOLD analysis project Ga0265293, IMG submission 192505) | Leachate microbial communities from a municipal landfill in Southern Ontario, Canada - Leachate well 138R | ecosystem: Engineered > Solid waste > Landfill > Unclassified | place: Canada...
CGGTCCCCGACTCCCAGGAGCGGCGCGCCGCGTAAGGCGCTGATCGATTAAAACGATTGGTCGCGTAAGGTGTCGCGTAAGGCGTCTGGTCGCTTCGGGCATCGTCGATTTTAGGTCAATTTTTGCATCGCATGGCCGTGCCAGTGCGGGGGTGTATCTCGCGTCTCTTCAATGCGCTTTTCAGGAGATTTTCGCCGCTTTTTTGTCGCGGTGTTTTCGTCTTCGCCGCCCGCCAAACGCGAACTCGGTCAACTTTCTCGTCCCATTTTCACCCTTTAGCGCTTCTTTTGAGGCCCACATAGAAAGTCTCTCAGAGTCATTTGGAGTGTTTTGGAGTGTCTCTCAGAGTCGTTTGGAATTCACTCTGAGTGGTGAGGCTACCACTCAGAGTGGTGAGGCTACTGCTACGTGAGGCTACTCGGGTGAGGGTGAGGTTAGCCCATGAGTTTGGCGACGCGGCGGGCAAAGGCCACGGGATCGGGCAGGGGAGAGCTCTCGAGCAGCAGGGCTTGTCCGTAGAGCAGCGCGGCGGTTTCGGAGATGTCGGCGCTGTCCTTGTCGGCCTCGAAGTCGGCCTTTATTTTCGCGATGACCGGGTGTTCGGGGTTGAGCTCGAGGATGCGCTTGTGCGTGGGGATCTTCATTTTGTTTTGCCGCATGAGTCGTTCGATGTGGGGGCTCATGTTGTGCTCGTCGCTCACCAGGCACACCGGTGACTCCGTTAGGCGGTTGGAGACGCGCACCTCTTTGATGTCGGCGTCGAGCTCTTTTTGCAGGGCCGCCACCAGATCTGCGAAGCTTTTTTGCTGGGCCTCAAGATTCTTTTTGTCCTCGTCGGTGCCGAGCGCCACTTCGCCCTTGCCCACGGACTTGAGGGCCTTGCCTTCGAACTCGGGGATGGACTCGACCATGAACTCATCGATGGGGTCGACGAAGAAGAGCACCTCGAAGCCCTTTTTGAGGAAGGCCTCCAGGTGGGGCGAGTGGGCCACGACATCGCGGGCCTCGCCGGCGAGGTAGTAGATCTCGTTTTGATCGGGCTTCATGCGGGTGACGTATTCTTCGAGGGTGGTGCTCTTCTCGGGGTCGTTGGACGAGGCAAACAGCAGCAGGGGCAAGAGCTTGTCGCGGTGCGTTGGGTCGTTGGCCACGCCCTCTTTCAACAGGGGGCCGAACTCCTTGTAGAGCTCGAGGTACTTCGCTTCGTCTTTGTCTTTCAGCCCTTTGAAGACATCGATGGATTTTTTGGCCAGCGCGTTGCGGATGGTGGCGATTTGCCGGTCGTTTTGCAAAATTTCGCGCGACACGTTGAGGGGCAAGTCCTGGGCGTCCACCACCCCGCGCAAAAAGCGCAGCCAGTCCGGGAGCAACTCCTCGCAGTGGTCCATGATTTTGACATTGCGCACGTAGAGCTGCAGGCCGCGTTTGTACTGGGCCGAAAAGAGATCCCACGGCGCGTGAGACGGCACGAACATGAGGGCCTTGTACTCGGTGCGCCCCTCGGCGCTCATGTGGATGTGGGTTAGGGGCGCGGTCCAGTCGTGGGCGATGTGCTTGTAGAATTCGGCGCGCTCTTCGTCGGTGACGTCCTTGTCGTTTTGGCGCCAGATGGCCTTCATCGAGTTGAGGGTCTCGTCGGAGACCACGGTTTTTTTGTCGCCTTCCTCGCCCTCTTCGCGGGAGGACTTGAGCTTGATGGGGTAGCGGACGAAGTCGGAGTATTTTTTGACGATGCGGCGCAGCACCCACTCCTGGGTGAAGTCCTCGAGGCCGTTGTCGGCGTCGGCGGCTTTGAGGTGCATGACGATGGTGGTGCCCGCCGTGTCGCGCTCGCCGCTGCGGATTTCATACTGGTCGCCCCCGCCGTACTCCCAGATGGTGGCCTCGTCTTCGCCGGCCTTGCGCGTGGTGAGGGTCACCTTGTCGGCGGCCATGAAGCAGGAGTAAAAGCCCACGCCGAATTGCCCGATGAGCTCGGTGGGCGCGCCTTCGGCCTTGTTTTGGGCCAGGGACTTCATCAGCTCTTGGGTGCCGGAGCGGGCGATGGTGCCGATGTTGTTGATGACCTCGTCGCGGCTCATGCCGATGCCGTTGTCGAGGATCGTGAGGGTGCGCGCGTCGGCGTCGGGGACGAGACGGATCTCGCCTTCGAAGCCATCGGGCATGAGCGTGGGGTTGGCCACTGCGGCGAAGCGCAGCTTGTCGAGGGCGTCCGAAGCGTTGGAGATGAGCTCGCGCAAGAAGACCTCTTTGTTGGAGTAGAGCGAGTGGATCATGAGCTCCAGTAGCTGTTGGGTTTCGGTTTCAAAATGCATGGTTTGTTTTTCGGTCATGGAAGTCTCCTTGGGCGCTATTGGCGTGTTGGCGTGGCAGGCCGTCGCGCGCATTGTTTACGAGAAGATCATAAGCAGATTTTTCGCGGGTCAAGGGGGCGGATGGGAAGAAGGCTGTGAGCGGGAAGGATTGCGGCCGGGCTACATGCCCACGCTCATGCCGCCGTCGACGAACAGGGTTTGGCCGGTGATGAAGTTGGCTTCGTCCGAGGCCAAGAAGAGGTGGGCGCGGGCGATCTCGATGGGCGGGATGTATTCGCCCAGGGGGATCTTGTCGAGCATGGCCTGGCGGGCTTGGTCGGAGACCGCGGCGAGCATCGGTGTGTCGATGGCGCCCGGGGCGATGGCGTTGATGCAGATTTTTTTGCGCGCGTACTCCAGGGCCTGCGTGCGGGTGAGGCCGATAACGCCCATCTTGGAGGCGCTGTAGTTGGCTTGGCCCACGTTGCCCAAGGTGGAGATGGAGGCGGTGTTGACGATTTTTCCGCCTTTTTCCATTTTGCGCAGCGCCCATTTCGCGCACAGAAAGTGGCCCTTGAGGTTGATGTCCATCACCAGGTCCCAGGCCTCTTCGGTGAGGCGGGGCGTGAGGCTGTCGCGGGTGATGCCGGCGTTGTTAATGAGGATGTGCAGCTTGCCAAAGGTTTGGACGGTGGTCTCGACCATGGCCTTGACCTCGGCTTCGTTGGCGACGTTGCACGTTACGGCGATGGCCTCGCCGCCCGCGGCGCGAATGTCGGCCACCACTTGTTCGAGTTTGTCCGCCGTGACGTCGCAGCACACGACCTTGGCGCCCTCTTCGGCAAACAGCTTGGCGGTGACTTCGCCGATGCCCGCGGCGGCACCGGTAATGATGGCGACTTTTCCTTCGAGTCTTTTCATGTTTGGCTCCCTTGTTGCTTACAGCCTGAGGGCGGTTCGCGCCGCATCATGCTGGTCCATTCTCCCAAAAGAACGGTGGTGTTGTCCTGGTTGGTGACCTCGAGCGCGTAGCGGACAATGCCGCAGTCGGGGTGCCGGGTCGAGCGGGTTTCTAGCACTTTGACCACAGCCTGTACAGTGTCCCCGTGACGCACCGGGTGGCAAAAAGTGAACTGCTGCGACAGGAGCGCCACCAGGGTGCCGCGCGACAATCCCAGTGCGGCGACCAGCCCCATGGCCACCGACGTGGTGAGGGCGCCGTGGACGATGGGTCCGCCCAGGGGCGTGCCGGTTGCCGCGGTGTCGCTGCGGTGGACGGGGTTGTCGTCTCCGGTGAGGCGCGCGAAGTCCGCGACGTCTTCGCTGGTGATGGTGCGCGACGGCGTGTGAAAGACTTGCCCGGCCGCAAAGGCCTCGAACCAGCGACCGCTCATGGCGTGAAGTGCGCGCGGTACATCTGCGGGCGGTAGGCGGGGAAGTCGACGACGCGAAAGTACTCCTCGGGGCCGCCTTCGCGGACGGCTTGGACGAGGGTCGCGATTTGGGTTTGCGATTGCCAGGCTTGGATGGCGTCGAGCTTGCGCGCCAGGGCCTGCGGGGATGCGGCGAGGCGCAGTTGGGGCAGCGCGGGAAAGGGGCAGTACACGGCCATTTCGACGGCGGTGGGCGCGTGGGACAGCGGGGGGCCGAGCTCGGGCCAGATGCTGCCCTGGGCGTGAAAGAGCGAGATGAGGACCTCTTCGTGGAGGGCGCGGTGGTCGGGGTGTAGGTCGGCGCCGGTGCAGCAGAAGACACGCGTGGGCGCAAAGCGGCGCAGGTGAAATGTGCAGGCGTTGGCGAGGCCGGTGTGCCCGGCGATGACTTCATAAGCGACGGCACCGTTTGCGTCGGCATCGGCGTCGACAGCGTTGGTGACGGCGAAGCGACCGGCGAAGTGGCGCAGGCGCCCGTCGGGGAAATTGAGCCAGTGGACGTCGGGACTCGGCGCATCGGGGATGAGGGCCGCGAGGGCGGCGCGGGTTTCAGCGCGGCGGATGTCGGCGATGTGCGCGCGGTCTTCGATGCGGGTGTAGCCCTGGTGCCCGTCGGTGGCGATGAGGATGCGCGTGGCGATGCCCGTGTGATGCGCGTATTGCAACAACAGGCCCGCGCCCAGCACGGCGTCGTCGTCGTGGGGCACGATGAAGAGCCAGCGCTCGTCGGCGAGGGGCGCGTCGTCGCCAAACCATTGGGCGGGCGTCGTGGCGCGCAGCACGGTGCCGTCGGGGTTGCGGCGGTCGGTGCGGAAGGCGTCGGGGTTGGTGGTGGCGTCGGTCATGCGGCCTCCGGCGAGATCAGGGCTCGCCAGCCGGGCGCAGGATGCGTTCGTACACGCTGGCGGCGTCGTTGGCGGAGAAGGCCTGTGCGGCCAGGCGCGCGGGGAGCTGGGCGAAGTGCGGCTGCGAGAAGGCGCCCAAGGCGCGTCCCAAGGCCACTTCGAAGTCGGGATGGGGCGCGTCGCCAAAGAGGAAGCCGTTGCCATTGGAGAGATCCGGGGCGAGGTCGACGGGGGCGTCGAGCAGGGCCGCGGGGCAGATGGGCACCGTGCCGCAGGCCAGGGCCAGACGAGCGAGGCAGGCGCGGGTGGTGAGCGCGGCAAAGTCGCAGGCCGGAATGATGTCGGCGGGGTCGGCGCTCTCGGGCAGCAGGACCAGGCGGTCGGGGTAGTCGGCGGCCAGGGTTTCGAGGGCTTCGCGGTGCGCCGGGGGTTGGCGCAGGGCGAGCTGGAGGTCGCGGGTGAGGGCGCGGGCCAGGGGCAGGGTGTCCGCCGCGGCGTCTTCGAGGTAGACCAGGGGCGCGTCGGTGCGGATGGGCAGGCCGAAGAGCGATTGGAAGCGCGCCTTGCCGCTGCGTTTTTCGTCGGCGGTGACCCGGTGCTTTTCGGGCACCCAGCAGGGGATGATGGCCGCGGTGTTGAGGTCGAGCATTTGGCGCAGCGTGGGTTCGCCGGGGAGCAGCGCGTCGCCGCGGGCACGGCCGTGGACGAAGATGCGGTCGAAGATGCCGCTGGTGTCGAGGCGGGCGCGGTTGTCGTCGATGATGGAGACGGTTTGCGGCCGGTTTGGCACCGACTCGAAGGTGACGGCGTTGTTCCAGGAGAGCAGGTGGTCGAAGGCGATGGGCAGGGCCTCGATGAGGGCTTCGGCGGCGGCTGGGGACAGCGCTTCGGCGGCGGCGCTAGGGGCTTCGGGGACCAGCAGGTGGACCTCGGCGCCCGATGCCTCGTGGCCCTCGAAGTGGAGGAAGCGCGCGGCGTCACCGGGGAGCTGGACGGGCTTGAGGCGCCAGGCAAAGGCGTGGGCCTGGGCGGCCTCCGGGGTGGGCACCCAGGAGATGAGGTGAACGGCAAAGCCCCGCCTCACGAGGTGGGGCACCAGGGTTTTGAGGCTGTCGCACTCCGGGGCAGCGGCGTTGTAGGGGGCCAGTGCTTGGGTGACAATGGCGAGTTTCATCAGGGGCTCCTTGCGGCGAAATGGCGCCGAAAACGGCGTTGCAGATTCTGCGCGACATACCACATAAAGCGCCCCGCTGGGAAGAGAGAGGGCGCGTCGCCGCCGGTATTTCCCGCGACCCAACATTTATATCGCTTGTCTAAAGTGCGCCTTTTCAATTTGCCAATGTGCCAACGCAATGAGATACTTTCGCGAGCATTTTCACAAACCCCAAACAGTGAGGCCACCACCCATGAAACCAAACAGATGCATCCCCTTGCTGGCGTTCGCGTTTGTGGTGTTGTTGGCACTTCCGGCCCGCACCCAACACGCCCCCGAGTTTCCCTTTCCGAGCAATCTGTTTGAACCCGCTCCCGGCGCCCGCGACTTCCCCATGACCGAATCCCCAGAGGTCGGCGAAGACCTGCGGCCGAACTTGGGGCTCTATCTCTCCTATCAATACCGCACCTTTGCGGTGATGGGCTGCGCGGGCACCACCTGCGGCGACGACGTCAGCGTGTCGCAAACCGAGCGCACCATCGACCTGGTCAAGCACGTACTGGTCTCCGATCTCCTGGCGAGCTTTAATTTCCTCTCGCGCTTTCAGTTCGGCTTGGCGGTGCCCCTGTACATCTGGCAAACCGGACGCCACTCCACCCTGGTCACCGACGCCCAGAGCGGCGCGAGCTGGCTGGTCTCCGACAGCAACGCCTACCAAACCATGGGCGTGCTGGGCGACATACGCCTCTACCTCAAGGCGCGCGTCGTGGGCCGTGAAAACCGCGACGGCTTTGCCCTCTCGGTGGGCGTGGCGGCCTCGCTGCCCATGACCGCCTGGACCGGCCAAGGCGAAAACTACAACGGCGCTGCCCACTTCTCGGTGACGGCCCCGCAAATCGCCATGGGATACCGGGTGGGACACCTGCACATCGCGGCGAACCTCGGGGCCCTGTGGCGCGAAAAGCAGCAGTTCTACTCCGCGGTGGTGGGGCATGCGCTCAAGTATGCCGGCGCCGTGAGCTACGAGTTTCCCCTCCGCGCCGACGCCTTTGGCCTGACGCTCTTCGGCGAGCTCTACGGCCAAAAGAGCCTGGTCTCCGAAAACTTCAACGACTTAGACAGCGCGCCCCTGCTCTTCAACGGCGGCGTCCGCATCAACACCCGCAACGTCGCCATCACCGCGGGAGCCGGTGGCGGTATCATCAGTGCGCCGGGCGTTCCCCAGGTGCAGGGCATCTTCGGTTTCTCGTGGCATCCCAAACCGCCGCCCCCCGAGTACAACCCCATGATCACCGAGTGGGACCGCGACGGCGACGGCATCCCCAACGAATACGACCTGTGCCCCGACGAGCCCGAAGATTACGACGGCTTCGAAGACGAAGACGGCTGCCCTGAGCCCGACAACGACGGCGACGGCATCCCCGACGGCTACGACCTGTGCCCCAACGATCCCGAAGACTACGACGGCTTCCGCGACGACGACGGCTGCCCCGACCTCGACCACGACGAAGACGGCATCCTCGATCCCTACGACATGTGCCCCGACGAGCCCGAAGACTACGACGGCTTCGAAGACGAAGACGGCTGCCCCGAGCCCGACAACGACGGCGACGGCATCCCCAACGCGCAAGACATGTGTCCCAACGACCCCGAAGACTTCGACGGCTTCGAAGACGAAGACGGCTGCCCCGATTACGACAACGACTTCGACGGCGTGCCCGATTATCTCGACCTGTGTCCCGACGAGCCCGAAACCTGGAACGGCCGCACCGACTACGACGGCTGTCCGGACCGCGGCGCGGCGCTGTTCAAAATCGAACCCGAGCGCTTCAATTTGATCGCCGGGCTGAACTTCAAGACCAAGTCCGCCGAGTTCAACAACCGCGACAGCACCGTGCAAATCCTCGACATGATCGCGTGGATCGCCGTGCGCAACCCCATCCTCCGCTACGAGGTAACCGCGCACACCGACTCCACGGGCAAGGCCGAGACCAACCGCACCCTCACCGAGAACCGCGCTGCCAACATCAAGGCGTATCTCGTGAGCAAGGGCGTGGCCGAGGGGCGCATCGACATCGTGGGCATGGGCGACACCCAGCCCATCGAGAGCAACGCGCGCACCTCCGGGCGCAAAGCCAACAACCGCGTCGACATCCGCATCATCCGGCCCAACCTCGCGCCGCGCCCCGCCGTTGACGAAGACGTCATGGACTTCACCGACGACGACGACTTCGGCGACACCATGGACTTCACCGACGACGACGACGGCGACGTCATGGACTTTACCGAGTAAGCAACACCCCTCCTCTGCGGCTGCGCCCCTGGTCGCGGCACCCAAGCACGTGAAAGGCAGAAAAATTGAAGCACATCACCGAAAGATGGAAGGTCTCCGACTCCGAAGAGCTCTACGGCATCCGCTACTGGGGCCACCGTTACTTCAATGTCTCCGACAAGGGCGAGGTCACCGTTAAGCTGAAACAAGGCGACGAGCTCGTCGATGTCAGCATGTGGCAAATCGTCGAGGGCATTCAGTTCCGCGGTCTCTCGCTGCCGGTGCTGCTGCGCTTCCGCGACATCCTCGACGCGCGCATCGCCCTGCTCAACGAGAGCTTCGCCAAGGCCATCGCCGAGTACGAGTACCCGGGCGAGTTCCGCGGCGTCTATCCGGTGAAGGTGAACCAGCAGGCCGAGGTCATCAAGGAAATCATCCACGCCGGCGCGCGCTACCACCACGGGCTGGAGGCGGGCAGCAAGGCCGAGCTCATCGCCACCCTGGGCTTCATGCACGACCCCGAAGCCCTCATCGTCTGCAATGGCTACAAGGACCAAGAGTTCATCGACCTGGCCCTGACCGGCAGCAAGATGGGCCTCAAGGTGGTCATCGTCATCGAGCGCCCCGGCGAAATCGACCTGGTGCTGGACCGCGCCCGGGCCTTGGACGCCACCCCCAGCATCGGGGTGCGCATCAAGCTCACCACACGCTCCGACGGTCACTGGACCGAGTCCGGCGGCGACAAGAGCATCTTCGGCCTCACCCCGGTGCAGGTCATGGAGGTCGTCGAGCTGCTCCGCCAACGGGACATGCTGCAAAACCTGGAGCTGCTCCACTACCACCAGGGCAGCCAAATCGCCAACATCCGCAACATCCGGACGGCCCTCACCGAGGCCACCCGCTACTACGCCGAGCTGGTGCGCGAGGGCGCCCGCATGGGATACCTCGACATCGGCGGCGGCTTGGCGGTCGATTACGACGGCTCCAAAACCAACTACGTCAGCTCTAAAAACTACTCCCTTGAGGAGTTCTGCATGGACGTGGTGGAGGTGGTGCAGTCCATCTTGGGCGAGTCCGACATCCCGGTGCCCACCATCGTCTCCGAGTCCGGGCGCGCCACGGTGGCCTACTCGTCGGTGCTGCTGTTCAACGTGCTCGACGTGAAGTGCATCGAACACGAGGGCATCCCCGAGCACCTCAGCGACGACGTGCACGAGTACCTGCACAACCTGCGCGAGGTCTACGACAACCTCTCGATCAAAAATGTCCAGGAGTCCTTCAACGACGCCCTGCACTACCGCGACGAGCTCCACGGCCTGTTCATCCACGGCAACATCTCGCTGCGCGAAAAGGCCCTGGCGGAGCGCCTCTTCTGGCACATCATCCGCGAGGTCAACAACACGAGCAAGCGCCTCAAGTACATCCCCAAGGACTTGGCCGACCTCGACAAAGTGCTGTGCGACATCTACTACGCCAACTTCAGCATCTTCCAGTCCCTGCCCGACGCCTGGGCCGTCGACCAGCTCTTTCCCATCATGCCGATTCACCGCCTCGACGAAGAGCCGCGCGCCAACGCGGTGCTCGCCGACATCACCTGCGACTCCGACGGCAAGATCACCAACTTCATCGACCTCAAGGACGTCAACGCCTCCATCCGCCTGCACGACCTCAAAGAAGACGAAGACTACGTGCTAGGGGCCTTTCTCGTGGGCGCCTACCAGGAGACCCTGGGCGATCTGCACAACCTCTTCGGCGACACCCACATCGTCAACATCCGTCTCGACGACTCCGGGGCCATCCAGTTCGAACACGAAATCGAGGGCGACTCCGTGGCCGACGTGCTCAGCTACGTGGAGTTCGACCCCAAGGAGCTCGTGACGAACTTTCGCAACCTGGCCGAGAGCGCGGTGCGCAACAACCTCATCACCCCCAGCGAGCGCAAGACCGCCATGGAGCGCTACCAGGACGGCCTGCGCGGCTACACCTACTACGAGGCCGAAGAGGGCATCCCCCTGCACGCCACCTTGGCGTCGCCCCGCAATTCCGTGGCCCCGACAGGCGGCACCGGCACCGGCGGCACCGGCAACGCCAACAGTTAGGCCGTCGGGTTCTTCACCAACAACGACAGCAACAGCAGATAGGGCATGGGGTGCGCGGCCGCGTTACCGCGCCAGGCGTCAATTGATGACGATGATGGGGGGCTCGGAGATGATGTCCAGGCGCAGGCCGCCGGGGTAGTAGTAGGACGTGGCGTGGCCGTATCCCATGACCTGCAGGCCCACGGGCTGGTCGGCTTCGAGCTTGTGCTTGCCGTCGCCCTTGGGGCCGTTGTTGAGCATGACGCGGCGCACGTTCCAGTTGGTGCCCGAGATGGCACTGGTGAAGCCGCCAATGGGGTTGCCGTCCAGGAGGATGGTGGCGCCCTCGGGGAAGATCACGTCGATGTAGTTGGACTGGAAGGTGGTGGGCGTTAAGAAGCTGTAGCTCTTGCGGAACTGCTCCGGGGTCACCGCCAGGGTGGCCGAGGGCTCGGCCTGCACGATGAAGGAGACCACCATGAAGGGGTGGCTTTTGTCCTGGCTCTTCACGGTGAAGGAATTCGTGGTGTCGATGTCGTAGACCTGGCCGGCGCTTAGGGACACCGGCGCGCCCGTGGGCTGGTCGCCCTCGTAGGTGAGGGTGGTGCCGTCGACATTGCCGACGAAGCGCACCTTGTGGCGCACGGGGTTGCCGCCTGCACCGGTGGGGGGCACCACGACGTACTCGTTGCCCAATACCTCGGCGGGGAGCACGGTCTCCTCCATGTGGTCGGCATAAGACTCTTGGGTGGCGGGGGTGAGATCGGCGATGGGGGAGACCCCGATGACCTGGATGGGTTTGTAGTTGGGCTTCTCGGTGGTGCCGGGATCATTGGCGTCGAGGCCCAGCACCACGCTGCCCGAGAGTTCGCCGTGGGGATCATCCCAGAATGCCCCTGGCTTGCCCAGGAGCTGGATCACGTCTCCGGCGTTCATGGTGAAGTCGACGGTGCTGCCCTTGCTGGCGGCGCTGACCCCGGTGCCCGCGGCGATGTCGCCGGCCAGTTGCACTTTTACCAAGGTATTGTTTTGCGTGGCGGTGATGGCGATGGCCCCGGCCGCGTCGCCGTAGTCGCCTTCGTTTTTGGTGCTGTACGAGAAGGCGCGGTAGGCCCCGGTCATGGCGGTGCTGGGCAGGAGCAACGATGCGTCGTTGGAGACCGCGTAGCAGCGGGACGGGTCGGTGATGGTGTCCACGCAGCCAGCGGGGAAGTCGAAAATTTCGTATTCGAAGGGGTTGAACTGCCAGACGGTGACCGGCACTGAGCTGGTCATGTGGTAGGCCCCGCCGTCCTTGCGCACCGAGCTGGAAACGCGCGCCCCGGAGCCGTTGAGGGCCACGAAGGTCGGGCCCTTGAGATCCCACACCCAGGGCAAGACGATGGCTTCGACCGTGCCCGGGGCCACGGTGCGCTGGAGTTCGCTGCCGAGCTCGCCGCCGGTGATTTTAATGGTGGCGTTCACGCGCTGGTCGTTGGCCACCACCACGGTGAATTCGAAGCCCTTGGCCGCGGCCTGGCTGTACCACACCGGGTTGTAGGTGACCGTGGGCCAGAAGTCGCAGCCCATGTAGGTGCGCTCCTGCTTGGCCTGGGCACAGTTGGTGGGATCGCCGCCCGGGTCGGTGTCGTCGCTCAGCAGCGGGGCGTCTTGGCCGTCGCAGTCCTGGTCGATGCCGTCGCCGGGGATGTCGTAGGCGCCGGGGTGGATGTTGGGGTCGTTGTCGTTGCAATCGAAGGGCGGGGCGTAGCCGTCGCTGTCCGCGTCGATCCAGCCCACGGCTTTTTCGGCGTCGCTAGAGTGGGGAACCGGGCCGGGGTCGTCGGTGTCGACGGGGTCGGTGTCGTTGGGATCGCTGGTGCCGGGCTTGTCGGTACCTCCGGGCTTTTCGGTGTCCACAGGGTCGGTGCCGTTGGCGTTATTGGTGTCCCCGGGATCGGCGTTGGTGGGCTTGTCGGTGTCTCCGGCGCCGGGGGTGACTTTGACCTTTTCGATGCTCTCGCAGGCGGAGAGCACGAGCAAGAGGGCGGGGATGCCCAGGAGCAGCAGGCTTTTTTTCATGTCTTAATCTCCTTTAAACGGTAACGCAGTCGGCCGCAAAAAGTATGGCAAAGCGCTGCGATTGTCGATTGGTTGTCCGATGCCCCCACCGGTTACGAGTCATGTCTATTTTAAATCAAAACCGTGGACATTATCTAAGGCTTTTTGCCGATTGTGAACGCTTATCGAAAAAATACGCTTTCTTTGTAGGGCCGCCGCCCGAGAAAAATTCTGCGGGACGCGCCGAATGGGCCCGCAAAAGGCGCTGCGGGGGCGTTTAGGGCGCGAAGATTTTGGCCGGGTTGAGCAGCCCCAGCGGGTCGAGGGCGTGTTTGATGCGGCGCTGGGCGTCGATGAGGGGCGCCGACTGCTCCTTGGGCAGGTAGGCTTTTTTGGACAGGCCCACCCCGTGCTCGCCGGTGATGGTGCCGCGCAGCGACCACACCAGGGCGAAGACATCGTCGACCACGGCGTCGGGGCGGTAGTCCGGGTCGTCCCACAGGATGTTGACGTGGAAATTGCCGTCGCCCGCGTGTCCGTAGGCCGCCACCAGGGCGCTGTGTTTCTCGTTGAGGGCGCGCAGGCCTTGCAGCAGTTCATCCGCAGCGGCGCGGGGCACCACGATGTCTTCGGAGACCTTGTACTTGCCGCGGGACTTGATGGCCTCGGAGAGCAGGCGGCGCGCAGCCCACAACTGCTCGCGTTCGGCGCCGTGTCGGGCCATGAGCACTTGGAGGGCCCCGGCGTTCTCGCAGCGCTCGGCGAGCTCCAGGGTGTCGGCCTCGACCTGGGTTTCGCTGGTGCCGTCGATCTCGGCCAGGATGAGGGCTCCGGTGCCCGGGGCAATGGCGGAGATGCCCTCTTCGCGCAGCACCTGCACCAGGGTGCCGTCCATGAACTCCAGCACCCGCGGCACGAGCCCCGCGGCGATGATTTGGGCGATGGCGCGGCCGGCGGCGGGTTCGTCGCCCATGCAGATGAGCAGCGTGGAGAGGTGCGTCGGTTGCACCACGAGGCGCAAGGTGAGCTCGGTGAAGACGCCCAGGGTGCCCTCGGAGCCCACCAGCAGCGAGGTGAGGTCGTAGCCCGCGGCGCGCTTGATGGTGCGGGTGCCCGTGGCGAGTACGTCGCCGCCCATGAGGGCCGTGCGCGTGGCCATGACGTAGTTGCGGGTGACCCCGTACTTGAAGGCCCGCGGTCCGCCGGCGTTGTGGGCTGCGTTGCCGCCCAGGGTGCAGGTCTCGAGGCTGTTGGGGTCCGGCGGATAGAAGAGTCCGAGTCCTTCGAGATGCGCCTGGAAGTCGCCGGTGATGAGCCCGGGCTGCACCACGGCCAGCAGGTTGTGGCGGTCGACCTCGAGGACTTGGTTGAGGGCGGTGGTGTCGAGCACCAGTCCCCCGACGATGGGGATGGCCCCGCCGGACTTGCCGGTGCCCGCGCCCCGCGG
>Ga0265293_10009863_pt1 | contig 13558 bp, 9 predicted proteins | sample Munlanlewell138R_FD_192505 | JGI IMG/M metagenome (GOLD analysis project Ga0265293, IMG submission 192505) | Leachate microbial communities from a municipal landfill in Southern Ontario, Canada - Leachate well 138R | ecosystem: Engineered > Solid waste > Landfill > Unclassified | place: Canada...
GGTGAAAACCCTGTGGCATCAGGCGCTGGCCAGTGGCGGGCCATTCAGCGCCGAGGTGCGGCTGCGCCGCCACGACGGGGCCTACCGCTGGCACCTGCTGCGCGCCAGCCTGGTCAGCGCGGACGATGGCAGCCCGCTCAAATGGTATGGCACCACCATCGAGATCGACGACGAGCGCCGCCGGGGCAAGGAGTTCGAGGTGATCGCCCAGCGTCTTCACACCACTCTGGAGAGCATCACCGACGGCTTCATGACCCTCGATCGCGATTGGCGCTTCACCTTCATGAATTCGCGGGCGCAGAGCATCACCCGTCTGCGCAGTGAGGAAGTGCTTGGCAAGGTCCTCTGGGATGTCGTGCCGGGAGTGGTGGGAACGGTGTTCGAGGAACGGTTCCGGCGGGCCGTGGACGAGCAGGTCTCGCTGGCGTTCGATGCCTATTACCAGCCCCTCGAGCTGTGGGTGGACGTCAAGGCCTATCCCTCCGAGGAAGGGCTGGCGATCTACTTCCACGACCACAGCGTCAGGCGCAAGCTCGAACAGCAACTGCGCGAATCCCAGCGCCTGGAGGCCGTGGGCCATCTCACCGGTGGCATGGCCCACGATTTCAACAATCTGCTCACGGTGATTCTCGGCAATGCCGAGATTCTCGGGGAGACCTTGCCGAAGGACTCCCCGCTCCACAACCTCGCCCAAATGGTCGTTGTCGCCGCCGAACGCGGTGCCGACCTCACCCAGCGGCTGCTGGCCTTTGCCCGCCGCCAGCCCCTGGAGCCCGAGGTGCTCGACATCAACCAACTGATCAACAACCTCGACGGCCTGTTGCGGCGTACGCTCGGCGGCTATATCGACATCGAATGGGTGCGTGCGCCGGCGTTGTGGCCGGCGCTGGTGGACCCGGCGCAGCTCGAGAGTGCGGTGCTCAATCTCGCCATCAATGCCCGGGACGCGATGTCGGGAGGAGGGCGGCTGACCATCGAAACCGCCAATACCCGGCTCGACGACGACTACGTGCGTGGCCATGTCGATCTCAAGGCCGGCCAATACGTGATGGTGGCCGTTTCCGATACCGGCAGCGGCATCGCACCGGGCAATCTGCGCCGGGTGTTCGAGCCGTTTTTTACCACCAAGGAGGTGGGCAAGGGCACCGGGCTCGGTCTCAGCATGGTGTTCGGCTTCGTCAAGCAGTCGGGGGGCCATATCAACATTTACTCCGAGGAAGGAGAGGGCACCACGGTCAGGATGTACCTGCCGCGGGCCTTCGGCGAAGGTCGCAGCCCGCCCAGCGAGGGCGAAGAAGTAACCGCGACCGGCGGCGATGCGGTAATCCTGCTGGTGGAGGACGACGATCTGGTGCGCGACTACGCCAGTCAGCAACTGATCGACGCCGGCTACCAGGTGCTGTGCGCCGTCACCGGCCGCGAGGCCCTGGCGATCCTCCAGTCCAGACAGGATATCGATTTGCTGTTCACCGACGTGGTGATGCCGGGCGGCATGAGCGGCCGCGAGCTGGCGGACCGGGCGCAGGAAATCCACCCCTCGCTGCGAGTGCTGTACACCTCGGGATATACCGAGAACGCCATCGTTCACCACGGCCGGCTCGATCCGGGCGTCCAGTTGCTCAACAAACCCTACCGGCGGGCACTGCTGCTGGACAAGGTGCGCCAGGTACTGGGCTAGCATCGCCGGTGCGCCTCCTGCGTCGGCACACCCTATGAAGGCGCATTGGTTATGGAAGGGCATAGGGTGTGCCGAGGAACGAAGCGCACCATTGGGGCAGCCATCGCCGGTGCACCTCCTGCGTCGGCACACCCTATGAAGGCGCATTGGTTTTGGAAGGGCATAGGGTGTGCTGAGGAACGAAGCGCACCATTGGGGCAGCCATCGCCGGTGCGCCTCCTGCGTCGGCACACCCTATGAAAGCGCATTGGTTTTGGAAGGGCATAGGGTGTGCCGAGGAACGAAGCGCACCACAGGAGCTACTACCGAAACGTCAACACCCAGGCCCAGAACTCGCGGGAAAGTTTATCAGGCGCCCGCGGTGGTGCGCCTGGCCTCCATGTCCAGCCACGCCTCGGCATCCGAACCCCACATCGGCTGCGCAATGTGGTAACCCTGGGCAAGATCGCAACCCTCGCCCCTCAAGAATTCCAGGGTCGCCTGGTTTTCGACCCCTTCGGCCACCACCTTGAGGCCGAGGCTCTGGCCCAGATCGATGATCGAGCGCACCACAGTGCGCGATTCAGCGGATTCAATCAGGTTCATGACAAAGGACTTGTCCACCTTGATTTCGGAGAACGGCAGCCTCACCAGTTGGATCATCGAGGAAAACCCGGTGCCGAAATCGTCGATCGACAGGTTGAAGCCTTTCATTCGCAACCGCGTGAGCAAATCCAGGGAGGCCACGGGATCCTCCATGGCGCTGGTCTCGGTAATTTCGAAGATGATCCGCTGGGTGTCGATGCCCAGCTTCGCACACCAGTTTGCCACCCGGTCGGCGAGCTCCGGCTCGTGGAGGCTGCGGGCGGAGAGGTTGATTGACAGGGTGCTGCTGGCGAGGTCGGGCCTCGACCGCCGCGAGGTCGAGGGGCAGCCCGTTGCCGTGGTGAACTTGACGAACCAGGCGAGCGACTGTTCCATGACCACGTCGGTGAGGGCGTTGATCAGTCCATGCTCCTCGGCAAAGGGCACGAACCGGTCTGGCTGGATCACTCCGTGCAGCGGGTGGTGCCAGCGCACCAGGGCCTCGAAGCCGGCCAGCCGGCCACTGGCGCATTCGATCTTGGGTTGATAGGCAATGACCAACTGGTGCCGGTTGATGGCCTTTTCGAGTTCCGCCACGGTGACCTGGTAGTGAGGCGAGGCCATGGGCTGATTGGCGGGCTGGGCCCGCACACTGTCGTCGTGGGACAGCAGCGCGCGGAGAGCCGATGGCGAAAAGGGCTTGGACAGCACACCGCTGATGTTGAGCCCGTGTGCCGCAGCGGAACGGCCGGCGGCATCGAGAATCCGGCTGCCGACGCCGCTGGTGATGATGATCTGGGCACGACAGCCGCGGCGGGCGAGCTCTGCAATCACCTCGACACCGTCCATCCGCGGCATGACCAGATCGAGGGCGATATGAGTGGGCTGCCACTCGCCGAGCAGGCGGAAGAACTCCTCGGGGGTTTCGGTGGCGACGGACTCGAGGCGCGCGCTTTCGGCAATGAACTGGATGGTCTGGCCGATTTCGGGGTCGTCATCGAGAATCAGCAGGCGTCTATGATTCATTGCATCATTCCTTGTATTCCCTGTTCCGGTGGCATGGGGTAGAGCACGAATTTTCCTGGCCGGTTCAAATGTATTCAACAGGTTTACTCTGAGATCGAGGCGGCCACGTGGGTGGAGGCGTTTTCAGTATAGTCAGAGCCAAAGCGGATTGTTCGGCCAAACGGACTGTCCCGTAGCCGGCGCCTGCCGGCCCCTGTTCCCCTGGTATCGGCCAGACTCTTTTTGTTGGCCTCTGACCCAGGCCACAGGGATTGCTCACGATTCTGCACATTATAGCCGAGACGGAATGGTAGATCGTCAACATTGTGGTTCTGGTCCAGTGGCGTGCAATCACCGCCGCTGGCCACTCGGGCAGACGATACCGAGCAAGAAAAGCCAGGAAACATATGCCAAGTCAGCAAAAGGGATTGATAGAGAAAATAAGAACCACTATCATTGCGAAAGTTTTGCCCAAGATCTGGGTTTGACCTAACAAGAGAGGGGAATATCAAGCGTGTCCGAGCTACTGAAATTGAAGAAACTGGCGATGGCGGTTGGATTGGGGAGTGCAACTTTTGGCATTGCCGCAGAACAATTGGTCGAGCTGGAAAAAATGGTGATATCAGCCGCCGGCTTTGAACAAAAGATAACCGATGCGCCTGCCAGCGTCACGGTGGTGAGCCGCCAGGAGCTGGAAAGCAAGCCCTTTGCCGGTCTGGCCGATGCCCTGCGGGATATCGAAGGTATCGACGTGGGCAGCAACATGGACAAGAACGGCAACATCAGTATCACCATGCGCGGCCTGCCGCCGGAGTACACACTGGTGCTGTTCAATGGTCGTCGGCAGAGCGATATCGGCGATATAGGCCCCAATAATTTCGGCAACAGCCAGTTCATGTATATGCCGCCCCTGTCGGCCATCGAGCGCATCGAGGTTGTACGCGGCCCGATGTCGACCCTCTACGGCGCCGATGCCATCGGCGGCGTGATCAACATCATCACCCGCAAGGTGGCCAAGGAGTGGGGCGGTTCGATCTCCACCGGCGCCACCATCCAGGAAGATTCCCAGTTTGGTGACGACAAAAAAGTCGATCTTTATCTCTCCGGCCCGCTGGTCGAAAACCTGCTCGGCGTTGCCGTGCGTGCCAGTGGCTACGACCGCGACGAAAGTGAACCGGGTTACAGTGCCGGCCGGCTGCCGCTGCCGGATGGCGGCTTCTTCGAGGACAGCGGCAACTTTGGTGACAAGAAAGTGGTTGCGGCGCGCAACTGGAATGGTGGCATCACCTTCAACCTGACACCTTTCGAAAACCATGACTTCACCTTCGAATACGATATCGCCAAGCAGCGCTACGACAATACCGAGGGCCAGACCGGCACCCTGGACAGCATCGAGAGTCTGTGGCGCCAGGGCAGCGGCGCCCAGGCCGGCATCATCCAGCCCCGGGTCGGCTATGCCGAATACCAGCGGGTCGAGCGCGAGCAGTTCGTCCTGTCCCACAGTGGTCGCTGGAGCTTTGGCAACACCGAGACCAGCCTGACCCGCAGCACCAGCACCAACTTTGGCCGCTCCCTGCCGCTCACCGTGCAGGAGCGCGGCGAACTGCAGGATATCTGGGATCAGGCCAAGCTCGACCAGGGCGTCGACGGCAATCGCGCACCGGCCCTCACCCCGGAACTCCAGGCCCTGGTCGGTGGCCTGTTCCTGCCCAGGGAGCGCCGCGAACTGGAAATCAGTAACTGGATTTTCGATACCAAACTGGATATGTCGATCGGCAATCACCTGCTGGCGGTAGGTGGCCAGGTTTTCCATGCCGAGATGGAAGACGGGGTATTCGGCATGTTTGGTGACGGTTTCCGCGACGGAACGGTACAGGATCACGAGCAGTGGGCGCTGTTTGTCGAGGACAACTGGGATATTCTCGAGGACCTGACCCTGACCCTCGGCGCCCGCTACGACGACCACAATATCTTCGGTGGCCAGGTGAGCCCTCGGGGTTATCTCACCTACCGCGCGACACCGGCATGGACCTTCAAGGGCGGGGTGAGCACCGGCTACAAGACCCCCAAGCCCAATGACCTGTTCCCCGGCATCACCGGCTTTGGTGGCCAGGGCGTGAGTCCGATGGTCGGCACGCCAGACCTCGATCCCGAAACCAGCGTCAACTACGAAGTCGCGGCATACTACGACGGCCCCAATGGCCACGGCTTCAACGTCACCCTGTTCCGCAACGATTTCGAAGACAAGATCAGCCGCACCGACAATGCCCCGAACTGCTATGACACCAGCGGCACGCAGGTACTGAGCGGCAACTGTGTCGATATCGGTCCGGGCTGGGCCGAGCTGGGCTACACCACTTTTACCCAGTACCAGAACGTGGACAAGGCGACCACCACTGGCGTCGAAATCGCCGGCCGCACCCGGCTCACCGATACCTTGACGCTGAAAGGCAACTACACCTACACCGACAGCGAGCAGCGCAGTGGGCCGGATAAAGGCCTGCCGCTGGTCAACACCCCGGAGCACATGGCCAATGCCACCCTCAGCTGGCAGGCGCTCGACAGGCTGAGCCTGTCGCTGATCGCCGAGCTGCGCGACGAGCGCTACCGCGGAGTGGCCGCCGCCTCGGGTCCGCAACAGGAGACCAAAAAGCTGTATTACAAGGACTACGCCATTTATCATCTCGGGGCGCGCTATGAGTTCAGCAACCAGCTGAGTTTCAATGCCCGGGTCAACAATCTGCTGGACGAGGATCTCTCGGGCCGCAGCTGTGATCTGACTGTGGCGGGAGACACCTACACCTGTGCCAACGACTACAACGTCACCGAAAAGGCCAGGAGCTTCTGGTTGTCAGCCGATTACCGTTTCTGATTGAGGAGTCCCGCGTCTAGTGATGATGACCAGAACCACCCGCCCGCGCGGGGTTTTCGGCACTGTTCGCCAGTGGCACTGGATCAGTTCGGCACTGTGCCTGATCGGCATGCTGCTGTTCGCCTTGACCGGGATAACCCTCAACCATGCGGCGGCCATTTCCGCCGAGGCCAAGGTGCGCACCGTCGAGCTGGTCGTGCCCGCCGAGGTGCTGGCCAGCCTGACGGGCCCCGAGGGTGGCGAAGGGCCCCTGCCCGCCGGTTTGCGCAAGTGGCTGGCAGATCGACACGGCCTCTTGGTCCCAGCCGACGCGGCGGGAGAGTGGGACGACATGGAAGTCTATGTGTCGCTGCCCCGACCCGGCGGCGATGCCTGGCTGAGCCTCGATCTCGACAGCGGCGAGCTGCTCTACGAGCGCACGGATCGCGGCTGGATCTCCTATCTCAACGATCTGCACAAAGGGCGCAACACCGGACTGGCCTGGAGCTGGTTCATCGACATTTTTGCCGTTGCCTGCGTGGTATTCTGTCTTTCCGGCCTGCTCTTGCTCTATCGCCATACGGGAACGCGCCCGTCCACCTGGCCGCTGGTCGGGATGGGGCTGGTGATTCCGTTGCTGCTGGTCGTGCTCTTCGTCCACAGTTGAATCTTCTGCGGTAACTTTTGAGGTAACAATGAAAAAATCCCTATCGGTACTGCTGCTGGCGCTGGCCGCGACATCCGCCCAGGCCGGCAATCTCGACGTCAGCGTGGAGATCCCCAGGCTCGACGTGGCGGAATATCATCGCCCCTATGTCGCCCTGTGGCTCCAGCAGAACAGCCAGGTCACCAATCTGGCGGTGTGGTATGACGTCGGTTTGAAGGAAGGCAAAGGCCAGGAGTGGCTGAAGGATATACGCCAGTGGTGGCGGCGCAGCGGCCGCGGACTGGAGTTCCCCATCGATGGTGTCACCGGCGCCACCCGCGCCCCGGGCACCCACACAATCACCTTCGACACCGCCGCCCAACCCCTGGCGGATCTGCCTCCCGGCGACTACCAACTGGTGGTGGAGGCTGCGCGGGAAGTGGGTGGCCGGGAACTGGTCAGCATTCCATTCACCTGGCCGCTGACGGAGGCGCAAACCCTCGATGCCCGCGGTAGCGAGGAACTGGGGGCTGTGCAGTTGCGCTTGACCCCCTGATCAGGCCGCACTGCCGATGTGCAGTGCATTAACCTCCGGGAACGCTAACAGTTTCCAGGACAACTGCCGCGAAACGGCAATTCTCAAGAACCTACGATACGGAACGAAAATCATGAAAAACAAAATCCCGATGCTCGCCACCCTGACCCTGGCCATGGCACTGCCCCTGGCGGCCGAAGCCCACCGTGCCTGGATCGTCCCTGCGGCCACGGTGCTGTCCGGCGACGACCCCTGGGTGACCTTCGACGCCGCCATTTCCAACGATATTTTCCATGCCGATCACGCCGCCATGCGCATCGAAGGGCTGTCGGTGGTGGCGCCCGACGGCGGTGCGGCTGCGCTGGAAAACGGCCACACTGGCAAATACCGCAGCACGTTCGATCTCAATCTCAAGCAGCCCGGCACCTACAAGGTGTTCACCGCTTCGGGCGGTCTGGGCGCACGCTGGGAGGACGCCGACGGCCAGCGTCGCTTCTGGCCGGGCCGCGGTGAAACCGCCAATGCGGCGGATTTCGAAAAGAGCGTGCCCAAGGATGCCAAGAACCTCGAGGTCAGCTACAACTGGCGGCGCATCGAAACCTTTGTCACTGCCGGTGCGCCTACCGATACCGTGCTCAAGCCCGACAACAAGGGTCTCGAGCTGGTGCCGGTCACTCACCCCAACGACCTGTTCGCCGGTGAAGAAGCGGAGTTCCGCCTGCTCATCGACGGCGAGCCTGCAGCCGGCGCCAAGGTTACCGTGATCCCGGGCGGCATGCGTTACCGCGACGGCCAGGAAGCGATCGATGTCGAGACCGCTGCCGATGGCAGCTTCACCGTCACCTGGCCCGACGCCGGTATGTACTGGCTCAGCGCCAGCTATCGCGACGGCAAGGCCCAACCGCCGGCAACCGTGCGCAGCGGCAGCTATGTCGCCACTTTCGAAGTGCTCCCCCAGTAACCGCCATGCCAGGCAACCCGGACTCTAGTGACAAGGTGGCGGCGTGACGGGCGGCGAGAAGGCGCTCTGGACACTGGTCACGGTGCTGGCCTGGGCAGTGCTGTGCCTGTGGTCGTACCGCCACCTCCTCTTCAACAGCCAGCCGCGGGAGGGTGTCGTTGCGGGTGGGGGAGAGGCTCCCTTCGTCCTCGTGGCCTACGCCAGCCAGAGCGGCACCGCCGAGCAGCTGGCGCGGGAGAGCGCGGGCATCCTCGGCGCCCACCTGCCGGTGCGCCTGATGGCTCTCAACCAGGTGGATGACCGGGTGCTGTCCGGCGCCCGGCGAGCCCTGTTCGTGGCCAGCACCTACGGCGAGGGCGAGCCGCCGGATAACGGCCTCGCCTTCCAGCGCCGCTACCTGCACGGGGCTGCCGCCCTCGACCTGTCCCACCTGGAGTTTGCCGTGCTTGCTCTCGGCGACCGCGCCTACCAGCGGTTCTGTGGTTTTGGCCGCAGCCTCCAGGCGGGTATGGAGAGGCTCGGCGCGTCGCCCATGTGGGAGTTGATGGAATCGGGCAACGATGAGCTCTGGGCCGCCGAGGGCAATGTGGTCGACTGGCAGACCCGGCTGCGCGGGTTTCTGCCCGTTGCGGGAGGAGAGGGCGTCGCCGGCGCTGCGCAGGGTGCCGGTTTCACCTCCTGGGTGCTGGCGGACCGTCGGCATCTCAACCCCGGGAGTCCCGGTGGACCGGCTTTTTATCTGCGGCTGACCGCGCAGGGCGAGCCGCTTTCGTGGCGGGCCGGGGATATCGCCGTCATTCAGCCGGCAACGGACGGCGGCGGACAGGCGTCGCTGCGCGAATACTCGATTGCCTCGGTCCCTGAAGAGGGCGCCATCCATCTGCTGGTGCGCCAGCAGATCGACGCCGAGGGCCGGCTCGGGCTGGGGTCCGGCTGGCTCACCGCCGGCGCCACCGTCGGCGCCGCCATCTCGTTGCGGATTCGTCGCAATCCGGGCTTTCAGGTCGCCGAGACTGCCTGCCCGCTGATCCTGGTCGGTAGTGGCACCGGTCTCGCGGGGCTGCGCGCCCACCTCCGCGCCCGTGAACTCGGCGGCGCAACGGGCCGCAACTGGCTGCTGTTTGGCGAGCGCACCCGGCGCTGTGACAGCTTCCTCGACGACGAGATCCGGAACTGGTGTGACAGTGGCCTGCTGACCCGGGTCGATCGGGTTTTTTCCCGCGATGGCGAGCCTTTGCGCTACGTCCAGGAGGCCCTGGAGGCCGCTGCCGATGAGGTGCGCCGCTGGGTCGACGACGGCGCGGTGATCTGTGTCTGTGGCAGTCTGACCGGCATGGGCGCCGGGGTGCAGGCGGCGTTGGAGTCTGTCCTCGGCAGCACCCGGGTCGAGCAGTTAAAGATCGACGGGCGTTACCGCCGCGACCTTTATTGAGTGCAGGGGCTTGCGGGCGAAGGGGCTCAGGTCCGGCGGCCGCCGGGCACCACGGCCATTGCCGGTCAGGATCAGTGTCGGCCAGGGGTATTCCGGCCGGGCTATTGCCGGCAGCCGACGAAAACCGCGGCCTTGAAGGTCATCACCATTTCCTCTCTCTGGTTGAATGCCTCGACCAGCATCGAAACAACCCCCCTGTCGGGCTTCGACCGGGAGCGCTTGGCATCCAGGGTCGCGATCCGTATCCACAGCCGGTCGCCGGCGCGCACCGGGTTGGGCCAGCGCAATTCATCGAGCCCTGGCGAACCCATGCCGGCTGCCGCCGACAGGTAGTGGTCGACCAGCAGGCGCATCACCATGGCCCCGGTATGAAAGCCGCTGGCGATCAGCCCGCCGAACAGGCTATCTCGGGCTTTGGCCGGATCGGTGTGGAAATACTGCGGGTCGTATTGCCTGGCGAAGGCAATGATGTCGGCTTCGTCCACGGCGATTTCACCAAATTCATGTACCTCGCCGGGGATGTAATCCTCGAAGTAGCGGTCGCTGGCGGGTTTGTTGAACGTGGTTTTTGGGGTAAATGGGGTATCCATGGAAGCTCCTTCTCAATCTTGTCACAACGATGATCGTGTCGGGACAGTTGCTGGTTCAAGATAGCGATCGTGTCCAGACAGTCGTTGTGTCGAGGCCGCGGTGGCCGCATCCGCGGACCATCGGGCATCGGACTTGTGCTTTGCGGCACCGCTGTCTCTGAAAAAGCATGGCTGTTTCCGGGAAGCGGGGCCGCTTCCCGACAGCCGGTGCCGGACCTCAGTTGGCCATGGCTTTGCGCACGTCTGCCATTTGCGGCTGGTGGGCGAGGTGGCCGCCGTCGCAGGCGATGGCCTGGCCGGTGATATAGCCGGATTCGTCGGAAGCGAGGAAGGTGGCCAGCGAGGCGATGTCTTCCGGTGTGCCGAAGTTGCGGGTGAGGATATGGGGCTTGATAAAGTCGATCAGGCCCGGATCGGCCTTCATCGCTTCGCTGAGGATGACCCCGGGGGTGATGGCATTGCAGCGAATACCGTCGAGGCCGTATTGCACGGCGATATGCTGGGTGAGGGAAATGATCGCCGCTTTGGACGCGCCATAGGCGGTGCGCACCACGTCGCCCACGCGGCCCGAATCCGATGAGGTATTGATGATCGAGCCGCCGCCGGCCTTGATCATGTGGGGAATGGCGTATTTGCTGCCCAGCAGGAACGAGGTCACGTTGACGTTCATCACGTCGTTCCAGATCTCCAGCGGGATATCGACCACGGTGGTGTCCTGGTTCTGCACGGACATCGAGGTGAGGGCGACGTTGTTGTGGAGGATATGAAGGGCGCCAAACGCTTCGATGGCGCTGTCGATCAGGCCCTTGATGGAGTTGGCATCGGCGGCGTCGTAGCGCACTGCCAGGGCGTTGTCGCCGAGGCTCTCGGCCAGCGCCCGGGCGGCGTCGATATTGAGATCGCCGATGACTACGCGCGCGCCCTCGGCGGCGTAGCGGGTAGCGCAGGCGGCGCCGATTCCGGTGGCGCCACCGGCAACGATGGCAACTTTATTGGCGAGGCGGGGCATGGATGGTTCTCCTGATGTGGTTTGATGACAAGTCTTTCGCCGCAGAGGAAGGGGCGGAAGAGCTCGGGTGGATTATCGTTGTCCGGGCTCGAGTATATAAATAATCAAGCGATTTTGCTGTAAATATTGGCTGCTTTAAGCCTGTTGGTGTGAACAGCTGCGATCGTCCCGGACCGGGTTTCTGGCTTTTTGCCCGGCGGGACTCTATCTTTCTTCGGCACTGCAGCAATTTCAGCACTGCGGCACAGCCGGGAGGGCGGTGCTGTCGACCATGGAGTCTTTGTCATTAATAATAAGCGATGGCCACTGCGCCTCGACGCGCATCCACGCCTCCAGCGCCTGGTGGGCGAGCGGCGGGATTGGCTGGATATCAGGAATATACGGTTGTGGCTGGTGGTGGCGGTACTTGCCTATACCCTGGCCGGGTTCTTCCTCGCACCCTGGATCGCCAAGCGCCAGTTGGTTGCCGTTGTCGGCGAACTGGTCGAGCGCCCCGTGGTTGTCGAAAAAGTCCGTATCAACCCCTATGTGCTCAGCGTCGAGGCGAGCGGGTTTGCAATCACTGAGCAGGACGGCAGGCCGCTGCTGGGCTTTGACCGGCTTTATGTCAATTTCCAGCTCAGCAGCCTGCTGCGCTGGGCGTGGAGTTTTCGCGAAGTCCGCCTCGAGGGCCCCTATGCGGAGCTGATTCACGAGGCCGACGGCGGTATCAACCTCGCCAGGCTGGTGCCGCCATCGGCAGAGGCGGACCCGGCCGAAGATAAAGCCCTGCCCCGTCTGCTGATCGGTTCGCTGGTGCTGGCCGACGGCCAGTTGGGCATCGCCGACCACTCCCGCAACAACGACTTTGCCACGCGTCTGGCCGCGGTCGACCTGCAGATGAACAATCTGAGCACGCTGGAAGGCAGAACCGGCCGCCTGGCGTTTTTCACTTGCACTACGGAGGGCGCGACGTTGGGCTGGACCGCGGACATCCAGCTCGCGCCGATGCTGGCAGTCGGCCACGTCGTCGCCACCGGCCCTTATCTTCCCCTCGCCTACGGGTATTTCCGCGATCTGTTGAACGTGGCGGTGCCGCGCGGAGACCTCGATCTGCGCCTCGATCATCGCATCAGCTACCAGGAAGGTGTGGTGGAGGCGCGGATCGACAACCTCGATCTCGGCCTCGACGATCTGGAAGTGATCGACAGCGCGAGCGATGAGGCGCTTCTCGATCTGCCCCGGTTATCGTTGCAGGGCGGCCACCTGGCCTGGCCTGAGCAGCGCGCCGGCGCCAGCGGATTCTCCCTGGCCGGAGCCCGGTTGTCGCTGTGGCGACAGCGGGATGGCAGCCTGAATGTCCAGCACCTGCAGGCCGATACCGGCAGCCGGGTTCCGGCAACACCGGGGCTGGCCGCACAGGAAACGCCAGCAGAGGGACGGCAGCCGGCAAGCCGCTCACCGTCAGCGGAATCCTCCGATGCCGGCGACGCCGTTGCAGGTTGGCAGCTCGACCTCGGCGAACTGGCGGTGGACAGTCTTGCCATCGCCTTCGAGGACCGCAGCCTGGCGGTGCCCGGCTCGATCCGGGTGGATGACCTCGACCTGCGGCTGACTCAACTCACCAATCGGCCCGACGACCGTTTTCCCCTCACGCTCACCGCCCGTTTTGCCGACGGCGGCACGTTGCGCCTCGATGGCACGCTCGGTGTACTGCCGCAGCCCGACATCGACGCCACCCTCGCTGTCGATGAGCTGGCCCTGGCGATCGCCCAGCCCTATCTCGGCGATTACGCCAGCGCGGGCATCGATGACGGCCGGCTCACAGTGGACGGCAAGATCACTGTCAATGCTCAGGAGCCGTTTGCCATCGAGGGCCGCTTGCAGGTCGACCAACTGGCGGTCATCGAGACCCGCCGCAACAGGCCGCTGGTCAACTGGCAACAACTCGGGCTCGACCACTTTCGCTATTCCCTCCAACACAATCAGCTCGATATTTCGAGCCTGGTGCTGGAGCGGCCCTATGTGCGGGTGCTGATCGCCAGCGACGGGGTCACCAACTTCCAGAAGTTGCTGATCGACAAGCCGCCCGCGGACAAGCCCGGCGCCGGGGGGAGCGGTGATGCGCCGGCGGCTGACGTTGGCAGCGCCGCCAGGCCGTTCGGCCTGACACTCGACCAGACGACCATCAGCCACGGCTCCACCGATTTCAGCGATCGCAGCCTGCCGATACCTTTCAGGGCGCAGATCGCCGATCTGGCAGGCAGGATCACCGCCATCGACAGCGCCAGCACCGAGCCGGCATCGG
>Ga0265293_10009864_pt1 | contig 13557 bp, 11 predicted proteins | sample Munlanlewell138R_FD_192505 | JGI IMG/M metagenome (GOLD analysis project Ga0265293, IMG submission 192505) | Leachate microbial communities from a municipal landfill in Southern Ontario, Canada - Leachate well 138R | ecosystem: Engineered > Solid waste > Landfill > Unclassified | place: Canada...
CACGTAATCGGCGAACTGGCCGGGGTCCTCAAGGTTCATGACGAACTGGGCGACCTCGGACTGCACGCTGCGGCTGCCGCTCTCGATGAGCTCGCGGAACTTCTCGCGCAGCTCGCGGTAGGCGGCCTCCAGCTCAACGGCGTCGCCGTCGGGCACTTCGAGTGGTTCCACGGTGGCCTCTATGAGGCCGCCTTCCTGCTCGTACTCGGTGACCTTCACGCGGGCGAAGGCGCGGACGAGCATCTGGATGGTGCCGTCCGGGTTCTTCTTCATGCGCATGATGTTGCAGGCCGTGCCGACCTCATACAAGTCGTCAATGCCGGGCTCCTCAACGTCGCGGTCGCGCTGGCTGACGATGACGATGGTGCGGTCGCGGTCGAGCGCGGCGTTGATGGCGCGGATGCTGACGGGGCGCCCAGCGTCGATGGGCATGACCATGGTGGGGTAGAGCACCGACCCGCGCACGGGGCAGACGGGGATGCTCTGGCTGAAGTCTGCTTGGTTCACGGCGTCTGCCATGTGATACTCCTAGGCCTCACAGAGGCGGATGGGGCGGACGGAGCCGCTCGGGCCACGCGCCTAGCGTAGCCGACAGCGGACTGACTCGGGGTGGTAGAAGGCCGGCCCTGTACAGGACTGGTGCGTAGAGGGGCTACGCTGGTTAGCTCGGAAGCATGGACTTGAGCCGACATTGCTCAAGTTTACTAGGTGTGAGTGGCTCAGGGGGGTTCGTGGGGTACCAACCGGCGATGACCCCCACGAGGGCGCTACGAGTGTCCATGATTCTATCAGGCGCGCTGCTCCTGAGCATGTGCCGCCATGTGGTAGCGTTCTCCGTCATGAAGAGTGTCGTTAGGGCCCTGCAGAACGCCGTTGAAGAGGCCGTCAGGGCCTTGGGAATAGCTCAGCCACAAGTCCTCATCCAGGAAGTACCCGAAGGCAAACCGGGCGACTTCGGCACGCCGGTCGCCTTCACCCTCGCGCGCGAACTCAGGCAGGCGCCCGCCGAGATCGCGGGCCGCATCATCGCCGGCCTGCAACTTCCCGAAGGTGTGCGCTCAGCGGAAGCCGTCGGGCCCTACATCAACTTCGTGGTGGAACCCGCCGCTTTCGTAAAGAACGTGGCGCTCAAGCCGGCGCGGCCGGAAGCCGCCCCTCTCAAGGTCGTGGTCGAGCACACCAGCGTGAACCCGAACAAGGAAGCGCACGTGGGCCACCTGCGCAACATCGTGCTCGGCGACGCCACCGCGCGCCTCCTGAACGCCGTGGGCCACGACGTGGAGGTCCAGAACTACATCGACGACACGGGCCGCCAGGCGGCCGAGAGCCTCTTCGCGGTCACCTACTTCCAGGCTCGCTACGACGCTAACGCCGGCTCCCGCAAGTACGACCACTGGCTGGGTGAACTGTACGTGCGGCTCGGTCAGGCCAAAGAGACCGACGGTGAGGCCATTGAGCGCGGCGTGACCGAGATCATGCACCGCCTCGAGCGCGGCGAGCTGCGTCACGAGGTGGAGCGGGTGCTGCGCGCCCAGCTCGAGACCTACCACTCGCTCGGCGTGGAGTACGACCTGCTCGTGTGGGAGTCCGACATCGTCAACGGCGGTCTCCTCCATAAGGGCCTCGAGGTCATGGAGGCCAGCCCGTACGTCTCCCGCCCCGCCGACGGCAAGTACGCGGGCGCCCTCGTCATGGACGTCTCCGAGTTCCTCCCCGGGCTCGAGGAACCACAGGTCGTGCTGGTGCGCTCCGGTGGGGCCGCCATGTACGTGGCCAAGGACATCGGCTATCAGTTCTGGAAGGTTGGCATCTTCGACGGCCTCGGCTTCGAGCGCTTCTCGCAGCAACCGAGCGGCAAGCCGCTCTACACTTCCAGCCCTGAAGGCGAGCTGCGGCCCGACGGACGCCATTTCGCGCACGGTCAAGAGATCATCAACGTCATCGACGTGCGCCAGAGTCACCCCCAGACCATCGTGCGCACGGCGCTGGCCCTGTCCGGCACTCCTGAAGGCAAGGCCGCCTACGAGAACAGTCACCACCTGGCGTACGAGGTCGTGACGCTTGAGGGCCAGGCCATGAGCGGCCGCAAGGGCATAACCCTCTCCATAGACGAAGTGACGGAGGAGGCGGTGCGCCGCGCCCGCGCCGTGGTGGAGGAGAAGAACCCGGGCCTGGCAGCAGTGGACACGGTGGCGCGCCAGGTCGGTATCGGCGCGCTGCGCTTCGCCATGCTGAAGAACGAAGCCCGCAAGGTCATCGACTTCCGTTGGGAGCAAGCGCTGTCACTAGCAGGCGACAGCGCGCCTTACGTGCAGTACGCCCACGCCCGGGCCTGCAGCATCCTGCGCGCTGCCCGCGCGGAGGGGCTCGACCTTGAGGCCGCCAAGGCGGGCGCCGACTTCGGGGCGCTTGGTGAACTGGAGGTGCGCCTCGCGCGCGCCGTGGGTCGCTACGCGGCCGTGGTGGAGGGCGCCGCCGCCGAGCTGGCCCCGCACCAGGTGGCGCAGTACGCACTGGACCTGGCCACCGCCTGGAACGGTTACTACAACCACAAGGGCCCGGACGGCCGCCCCGACACTCAAGTCTTGAGGTCCCCAGCGGGAATGCGCGAAGCGCGGCTGCTGCTAGTGGACCGCGTGCGCCGCACCCTGGAAGGCACGCTGGCGCTGCTCGGTGTCGAAGCCCCGGAGGAAATGTAGCCAGAGACCGCTAGTGCCGAGTTGGGTGCGGAGCTGCGACACGGCGTGCGCCTACCCGGCATACGACCGCCCGGTATACGACCGCCCGACGTATGCCTGCCCGACGTACGACTGCCACCTCGGTTCTGGGAAGGCTCTGATACCTTGCGCCCAGGAGGTGTACTCATGGCAGTCGTTAAGGTCGTCGAACTACTGGCGCAATCGGAGAAGGGGTGGGAGGACGCCACGCAGGTGGCGCTCAAGGAAGCCGCCCGCACCATCCGCGACATCAAGTCGATCTACGTGAAGGACTTCCAGGCCATCGTTGAGGACGACAAGATCACGCAGTACCGCGTGAACGTGAAAGTGTCGTTCACCGTCAACTCCTGATCGGCCGGTTCTGTTTTTTACAGCTTCAGGGTCTGGCGCCCGCCCCGAACAGGGTCTGAACCGTGCGCGCCAGGCCTTCGTCGTCTAGGTGCCGGTAGGCGTGCACGAACGTGCGCAGGCGGTAGCGGCGGATGAGGCCCGCCATGAAGCTGGGCGACTCGTACGGCGATAGGCGGGTGCCGTTGCCGAGCCGCACCACGTGACCGCGTTCGTCCAGCAGGCCCAACTCGTCAAGCGCCTTCACAACGCGGTCGTTCTTGGCTTGCGAGAAGGGCAGCGGATGACCGCGCATGAGCCCCTGCAAACCCCGCCGCAACTCCGCCAGGGTCGGTTGCTCCAGCGCTGCTTGCTCGAGCGCCGCCACCAGGGTGGCCGGCAGGTCGAGCGTGGCGTCCGGCCCCCGCGCCACTGCCTCGAGCGCCGCCACGGGGTCGCCTGAGGCGGCCCCGGGTTCTTCGTCCAGGGGCAGCTCGCGGATGAGCACGCCGCGTGCCGCGGGGTCGCCGAGGCGGCGGACGGGGTAATGCGCCGCAGTAGCCGGTTCGCGGCCCGCCGTACCTGGGGTGCCTACGACCTCATCGGGCTGCTCCGGTGCCCCGGCGTCAGCGGCGAGCGTCAGTGGCTCGCTTACGCGCACGGCCTCGGCCACGAACTCCAGGCTCTTCACGCCCTGCCATTCGGACTCGTTGAGCGTCACGGCGGCGTTGACTGTGCTGCCTGCCGGCAACTCCGCTGCCAGCGCACCTTTCTGCCACGCAACGCCCTTCACGCCGGCCACCCGTAACTGCAGCGTGTTACCGCCCTGCCCGACGGCGCGCGCCATATCGAGCCTGTCCACGAGGGCGAAGAGCGGCGCCGGGTGGCCCTCGCCGAACGGCTCAAGGTCAGAGATGGCGCGCCACAGCCCGCCGTTTATCTCGTCGGCCGACACGATAGCGTCCGCCACCACGGTGGGCACGGGCCGCGGGAAGCGCCGCGCGTAAGCGTAGATAGCGTTCTGGAACGCTGGGAACTTGGCCATGTCGAGCGCGAAGCCGGCCGCCTGCAGGTGCCCCCCGTACCGTTTCAGGTGCGCTGAGGCGGCCTTGAGACCCCCGACCGCCGAGATGCCGGGGGTGGAGCGCACCGAGCCCTTGCCGTCGGCTGCTATGTAAACGGGCAGGTAGAAGGTCTCTAGCAGCTTGCTGGCCACTATGCCCATTACCCCGGGGTGCCAGCCGGGGTCTTCCAGCACCAGGGCGGGCGCCTCCGGATCCGCTTTCGCCAGGGCCTCCACGAACATGTCGTCCTGGATCTGGCGGCGCTCCTGGTTGCGGGCGTCCAGGTAGATCGCCAGCTCGCTGGCGCGGCGTTCCGAGCTGGTGGTGAGCAGTTCCAGGCCCAGGTCGGCCTCGCCGAGGCGGCCGGCGGCGTTCAGGCGCGGCGCCAGCACGAACGCCACCTGCCTGGCCGTAACCGCGCCGTTCAGGCGCGCCTGCGTCACGCTGGCGCGCACACCGGCCCAGCGCGACTCCTTCAGGCGCGGCAAGCCCTCGCGGATGAGGGCGCGGTTCTCGCCCAGGAGCGGCGCCACGTCCGCTACTGTGCCGAGCGTCGCCAGGTCGGCGTATTCCAGCGGCGCCTCCAGGCCCAGACGTTCGCGCAAGGCCCAGAGTAGGTGGAACGCCACGCCCGCGCCTGTCAGCTCCGGCAGGCCATGCTGCGCCAGCGGTGACAGGCCGGGGTGCACCACCAGGCAGTCGGGCAGTTCCTCGCCCGGCGTGTGGTGGTCGGTGACGATGACCTCCACCCCCAGCGCCTGGAGGGCTGCGATCTCGGCCACGTTGCTGATGCCGCAGTCCACGGTCACGAACAGGTCGGCGCGTTCCGCATGCTCGGTCACGCGCTCCGGGTTAACGCCGTAACCGTCGGTCAAGCGGTTCGGGATGAACGCGTCCACGTTCGCGCCCAGTTCCCTTAGGCCCAGGACGAGGATGGCCGCGCCGCTGATGCCGTCGGCGTCGTAATCGCCGTGGATGAGGATGCGCTTCTTGGCGCTCAGCGCTGCCGCCAAACGCTCAGCGGCCAGCTTCATGGCCGGGTTGGGGCTCAGGACCAGGGGTGGGGTCAGGTGATCGGGAGCGGCGTCCCGCAGCCCGCGCGACCAGAGGAGCGCCGCCAGGGCGGGCGGCACCTGCAGGGAACGCGACAGCGCCTCCACGGCGGCCGGCGGCGCCGGCGGGCGCACCTGCCAGCGCAGAGCGGGCGGGGCGTGGTGCCGGGCTAACGCTCGCGCTGTCATGGACGACTACCTGTAGCTGCTGGTGTTACTAGCGCTGGCCAAGGCTGGGCCGACGCTGGGCGCTGGCGCGGCATCAACCAGCTTCGTCCTCGTTGGCGTCGTACGAGCCGTCGTAAGTACCGCTAGCTGCGGTGTACGGGTCTGGCTGCGCGGCCCTGTCGGGGATGACCGGGTACTCGGAGCGCTGATGCTCGCCCGGCGCGGCCAGCGGCGGGGCCGCCGGTTCCAGCTCCGCCACCCGCTTCTCCAGCCGCTTGATGTCGCGCCCACGGCGCCAGGCCAGAAGCCGCGTCGGCAGCCAGCCGATGAGGAAGCCAACGAGCAGCGCGAGCACAACGACGTAGGAGGCAGGCAGGGGAGGGATGACGACGGAGAGCCACGGCAGGCCGACCAGCACGGGGTTAGCCGCGTGGAACAGGAGCAGGTAGAGGACCAGCAGAACTAGCAGAACGATCCCGACTATCCGTCCGACTTTCACGTGCACCTCCGAGCTGGAGTCTACCGCAGCCTGCCGCGCCGGTTCACCCAGCCTGCCCTCTTATGCTCACGGGGTTACCAACGTGCGCGCTCGTCTCTACTACAATCGGTGTCCGTGAGCGCTGCCTCCACCCAGGCCGTAACGGCCCCTACGAACCCCCAGCCAGACGGCGTGGCACCGGTGAAGGTGCTGGCGGCCATGTCGGGCGGGGTCGACTCGTCGGTCGCCACGGCCCTCCTCTCCGATCAAGGCTACGAGGTGGTCGGTAGCATGCTGCGCTTCTGGCCCGACGACAGGCCAGCGGGCGCCTTCGATCTCTGCTGCTCGCCAGACGCCGCCTACGACGCGCGGCGCGTAGCCGACACGCTGGATGTACCGTTCTACCTCCTAGATTTTCGCAGTACCTTCCAAGAGATCGTTATCGATCCGTTCGTGCCGGGCTACACGGCCGGCGAGACGCCTAACCCGTGCGTATGGTGCAACCGGCACATAAAGTTCGGCGCGTTCGTGGAGCGCGCTCAGGCGCTCGGGTGCGAGTACATGGCGAGCGGCCACTTCGTGAGGCGCATAGACGGCCCCCACGGACCCGAGCTGCACCGCGGTGTGGATGACGATAAGGACCAAACCTACTTCCTGTGGGCGCTGCCCCGCCAGATCCTGCCCTACCTGCTCTTCCCCTTAGGCGACATGACCAAGGCCGAGGTGCGCGCCATGGCCGCTGAGCTCGGCCTGCGCACAGCCGAAAAGAAGAGTTCCTCGGGCCTCTGCTTCGTGCCCACCACCGTGAAGGACTACCTTGACCAGGCGGCCAAAGCGCAACCCGGCAAGGTCCTCGACGCGGCTGACGGCTACTCAGTAGCTGGCGAGCACCGCGGGGTCATGTACTACACCATCGGTCAGAAGAAGGGCCTCGGCCTCACCCGCTCCCACCTAGAGCGCTACGTTATAGAGCTCCGCGCCGACACCAACGAGGTGATCGTGGGCACCCGCGACATGTGTCATTGGGGCGGTCTGGTGGCTGACCGCCGCAACTTCCTGGTGTCCGACGACCTGGTTCCCGGCCAGGTGCAGGCGCAGGTCCGTTACCGTCAGAAGCCGGAACCGGCTACCCTGACGCTTCTGGCCGACCAGCGTTTCCGGCTCGACTTCCACGATCCGCAGTTCGCGGTGGCGGTCGGGCAGAGCGCCGTGGTCTACCAGGACGAGCGGCTACTAGGCGGCGGCGTCATCCGCGAGCGGCTGAGCTGAAGTTCTCGCTTTCGTAACGTGTTCTCTGCGCTACACTTTAGGCAGGAGGTTCAACCGTGGGAAGCCTCATTGTCTTAGCTGTCCTGATCGCGCTGGTGCTGTACGCGGTCTCGATATACAACCGCATAATCACTTACGAGAAACGCTACCAGAACGCCTGGAGTCAGATCGACGTGCAACTCAAGCGGCGCGCCGACCTGGTCCCTAACCTCGTGGAGACCGTCAAGGGTTACGCGGCGCACGAGAGCCAGATTTTCGAAGAGGTGGCCCGCTCCCGGCAAGCCATGATGAACGCCCGGAACGTGAACGAGTCCGCCGAAGCCGCCAACATGATGTCGGCCGCTCTCGGACGGCTCTTCGCCATAGCCGAGAACTACCCGCAGCTGCGGGCGAACGAGAACTTCCTGCTGCTCCAGGAAGAGCTCTCAGGCGTGGAGAACAAGATCGCTTACGCGCGCCAGTTCTACAACGACGCCGTCATGCAGTACAACACGCTTATCGAGACCGTGCCCGCCGTCTTCCTCGCCGGCCCCATGGGCAAGCAGGCCGCCGTCTTCCTGCAGATCCCCGAAGGCGACCGCGAGGTTCCGCAGGTCTCGTTCGGCGCCCCGAGCGGTGCGCCAGAAGCGTAACCGCCGTAAAGCCACGGCCTTCTGCCACGCAGTTAGAAGGTCCCTGACGTGAGCGACCAGAGCCGCCGCCTACCCGACCAGTTCACCGAACCGGGCACGGGTAGGCGCATCAATCTGCTCGACTACAAAGCCGCCAACATGCGCGGTTCATGGTTCCTGGCGCTCTTCACCATGGGGTTGCTGGTGGCCACCGCCTACCTGCTGGCGCAGGTCACCGACCCCGCCGCGTCCCTCTTCTTCATCGGCGTAGCGCTCATCATCGGCGCGGGCCAGGCGGTGGCGGGCTTCTGGTTCTCCGACAAGATAGCCTTGGCGGCCTCCGGCGCCCGGCCCGCCACGGTGGAGGAGCATCGCTACCTAGTGAACGTCTCCGAAGCGGTGGCCATAGGTGCCGGCGTGCCCATGCCGAAGGTCTACGTCATAGACTCCCCGGCCCCGAACGCCTTCGCCACGGGCCGTGACCCGAACCACTCAACCATCGCGGTCACTACCGGGCTCCTGCAGCTGCTCGACAGGCAGGAACTGGAGGGCGTCATAGCGCACGAGATGGCGCACATACGCAACTACGACATAAGGTTCATGTCCATGCTGGTCGCCACCCTGGGCGCGCTGCTGGTGCTGCGCGACCTGGTCATGCGCTGGTCGTTCTTCGGGGGCATGAGCGGCGGTAGCCGCGGCTCCTCGCGGCGCAACTCCAGCGGTGGTGGCGGCAAAGGGCAGGGCATAGCCATGATCCTGCTGCTGGTGCTGCTGGTGGTCGGTCCCATCCTGGGCGCGCTGGCGCGCATGGCCGTGAGCCGCAGACGCGAGTACCTGGCCGACGCCTCGGGAGCCTTCATAACCCGCAACCCTGAGGGCCTGGCGCGCGCGCTGGAGAAGCTGCGCGGGTACTCAGGGGAGCGGCTGCAGGTCAGCGAGGGAGTGAGGTCGCTCTTCTTCGTGAACCCGGAGCTACAACTGAACGCCACCGGCCTGCTAGCCACGCACCCGCCTATAGAGGAGCGCATCAGCCGGCTCAGGCGCATGTAGTCATTGCCCGGCGCCGGCTGCCTCAGCCGGCGCCGCCCTGGCAAGCCCATCAAGCTTCGGCCGCGCGCTCCGGCGCTGGCTCCGGCACTAGCCCCTCGTGATGAGCTATGAGCGTAGCCACGTACTGCGCCCGCGTATCAAGTCCGAGCTTAGTTAAAATGTTTGAAACATGGGCGTTGACGGTCTTCTGCGTGACCCGCAGGCTCTCGGCGGCGCTAGCGGTGTCGTAGCCCTGCACCAGCAGCCGGGTGACCCGCAACTCCATGTAAGTCAGGCCCGAGCGCCACTGGTAGACCTTCATGGCCGAGGCGGCCGCGTAGATGCCGGTGATGAGCGCGTTGGCGTCGTGAGCGTCGACCACGGAACTGACGTGGAACGCGGCGAGCATGTCCTTGTAGGCGGCATGGCTGGCTTGCGTGACCACCACGGTGCGGGCGCGCTCCACGCTGTTCATGCGGGTCAGGCGGCCGATGGCCCACGTCAGGGGGAAGTCCAGCAGGATGTGGGCGTAGTTGCCGTTCTGCCAGTTCTCGGCCGTGGTGTCTATCTTCTCGACCACGGGCTGAACCAAGGTAGAGAAGCCGACATCGGCGGTGACGATCTTGATCCCTGACTCCATGCTCATAGCCGTCTCCTTGGACACCTGATCTCGGAGCGACCGCTCCGGACTACCCTTAAGCTCCTTGTTCGGGTGACCCATGTTGCGGCAGGCAAGGTTACTTAGCGGTTGCAGCGTTATGAACGGAGTTCTGCCGCCGTTCACGCCGAACGCCGCGCCAGCACCGGGCGCCACGGCCCGCGTACCGTGACCGGGGCTGGGGCCCAGTCCGGGGCGGCTCAAACTGACTTACTGATTTGGCGTTAGTTGCCCGGGTCCCATAAATTGCGGGGTTTGCGTTACGCGTCGGCCAGCAGGCTGAAGCTGAGCGCCCGTGGCGTTAGTTGCGCGGGTCCCACAAATCCCGGAGCGCGTCGCCTAGAAGGCTGAAGCCGAGCACCGTCCACACGATGGCTAGCCCTGGTACTAGCGCCGGCCAGGGGCTCATGGACATGAAGCTCTGACTTTCGCGTAGCATGTTGCCCCAGCTGGGCACGTCGGGCGGGGTGCCGAGCCCTAAGAAGCTGAGCGCGGCCTCCGCCAGCACCGCCACGGCCAGGCTGAGGCTGGCCTGCACTATGAGCGGACCGAGGGCGTTCGGGAGCACGTGCCGGAAGAGGATGCGTCCTGAGCGCAGGCCGAGCGCCCGGCCCGCCTCCACGAACTCGCGCTCCTTGATGGAGAGCACGCTGGCACGCACGATGCGCGCGAAGATGGGTACGGTGGCTATACCGATGGCGGTCATGGCCGTTAGGGTGCCCGGTTGGAACACCGCCGCCAGCAGTAGCGCCATGAGGATGGCGGGGAAGGCGTAAGCCACGTCCACCAGGCGCATGACGACCTCATCGAGGAAACCGCCCAGGTAGCCGGCGAGCGCGCCGAGCAGGCTGCCGACCGTGAGCGCTATGCCCACGGCGGTGAACCCCACGTACAGGGTGGAGCGCGCGCCTACCAGCACCCGCGCCAGCAGGTCGCGGCCGAAGTGGTCCGCGCCTAGCGGGTGCGCGCGCGACGGCGCCGAGAGCTGCGAGGCGAAGTTCATGGCCTGCGGGTCGTAAGGCAGCCAGACGAAGCTAACGAGCGCCGCTAGCACCAGCACGGCGATGAGGAAGCCCCCAACGTAGAGGTTGAGCCTACTTAGGGTCAGGCGGCCGCGGAGGGAGGCGGTCATGAGTAGCGGATCCTCGGGTCGAGGAGACCGTAAGAGATGTCGACCAGGAAGCCCAGACCTACGATGGTGGCGGCGTACACGAGGATCTCGCCCTGCAGGAGGGGGAAGTCGCGCGTGCCGATGGCCGTGAGCGCCAGGCGCCCCAGACCGGGCAGCGCGAAGACCTGCTCGATGACGATAGAGCCGATGAACACGTTGGTGAGGGAGAGGCCGAGGATGGTGATGATGGTGACCATGGCGTTACGTAGCGCGTGCTTGAGCACCACCCCGCGCGGGGCCACGCCTTTGGCCCGGGCGGTGCGCACGAAGTCCTGGTTGAGGACCTCGAGCATGGCGGCGCGCGTCATGCGCGTCATGACCGCGGCCTGACCGAGCGCCAGCGCCAGTACCGGCAGGGCTAGGCTGCGAGCCCACGCTACCGGGTCCTCGCCGAACGGCGTGAAGCCGCCGGCTGGCAACAACCGCCTCTCGACCGCGAAGAAGAGGATGAACAGGAGCCCCAGCCAGAAACTAGGCACCGCGGCCCCGAGTTGAGATAGTGAGGTGACCAGCGGGTCCCACACCGTGCCCTTGCGCACCGCTGCGAAGATACCGAGCGGTATGGCTATGAGGCAGGCGAGGAGCGCCGCGCCTATAGAGAGCGGCACGCTAACGCGCAGCCGGTCCGCGATGAGCGGACCGACCGGGCGTTGATAATTGATGCTCTCCCCGAAATCGCCTTGCGCCACGCCGCCCAGCCACTGCACGTAACGCTGGACGGGCGGGATGTCGAGACCCAACTTGCGCGAGAGCACCTCGCGCGCTTCGGGGGTGGCGTTGATGCCGAGGATGATAGCTGCAGGGTCGCCTGGCACGGCGAGCAAGGCCGAGAAGACGACCATGCTCGCCAGCAGGACGGTGAGTAGCGCAGTTAGGAAGCGCCGAACGACGAAACCGAGCATCTAGGACGGACCGACTTAGGTCAGTTGGTCTTGAACACCCCGGTCACGTCGATGGCGGGCGTGGGCTGATCCTGCCAGAAGCCATAAACGTTCTGGCGGGCGGCTACGAGGTAGGGCGGCGAGAAGAGCCAGACGTTCACCGCGTCGTTAGCGATGATGGTGGCGATCTCCTGGTAGGCAGCGGTCTCGGCTTCGGCGCTGGTGGCGGCTTCGGCTTCCTCGAGCAGCTCGCGCACGCGCGGGTTGTCGTAGTGGTAGTAGTAGTCCGGGTTGCCGTAGATGTTGATGTCGCGCGGCTCGGAGTGGCCGATGATGGTCATGTCGTAATCGCCGCCCAGCAGGATGCGCTGGATCCACGTGCCCCACTCCACTACGCTGAGCTCCACGTCTATGCCAACGGCGCGCAGCTGCTGCGCCACGACCTCGCCGGAGCGGCGCTCGATGTTGTAAGGCTCAGGCAGCTCGAAGTGGATGGTGAAGCCGTCCGCGTAACCGGCTTCGGCCAGCAGCTCGCGGGCGCGCTGCGGGTCGTACGGGTAGGTGTTCGAGAGGTCGATGTAGTAAGGCTCGGCCGGGCTCATGTGAGCGCCGATGATGGTGCCGAGGCCGAACATGGCGCCTTCGACGATGGTGCTCTTGTCGATCGCGAGGGTGATGGCCTGGCGCACGCGCAGGTCGTTGAACGGCTCGCGGGTGTTGTTCATGGCCACGGTGATCTCGGTGGTGGCGGTGCCTTCGGTGCCCTTCAGTTCGGGGTTGCTGGCGATCTGGAGGTACTGCTCGGGCTGGAGGGCAACACCGATCATGTCGATATCGCCGGCCTGCAGCGCAGCGAAGCGGGTGTTGGGGTCGCCGATGATGCGGAACACCGCGCGGTCGACGTACGGCACGCCAGCTACGTAGTAGTCGTCGAAGCGCTCGAGCACGACCTGGCTACCCTCGGTGTAGGAGACGAACTTGAAGGGGCCCGTGCCGATGGGCTCGGAGCGCTGGGTCTCGGCCTTGGCGGCGGGGTAGATGATGGAGTCAGGGCGCGCCAGGTTGTAAAGCAAGCCGCGGCTGGGTTGGCTCAGCTCGAACACCACGGTGTTAGCGGCGGGCGAGGTGACGCTCTCGATGGCGGCGTAGTAAGCGGGGTTGGTGTGGCCCGACTCGGGGTCCATGGCGCGCTCGAACTTAGCGATAACGTCGTCGACGGTGAGGTCGGTGCCGTCGTGGAACTTCACGCCGTCACGCAGTTGGAAGGTCCAGGTGAGACCGTCGTCGCTGGTGGTGTAGCTCTCGGCCAGGGCTGGCACGATGGTGCCGGTCGCGTCGAAGCGCACGAGCCCTTCGTACACGTTGTGGTACATGACGCGCGGGATCTCCTGCGAGGTGGAGATGGTGGGGTCCCAACCGGGCGGATCCGCCGTGATGGCCACGGTGACGGTGCCGCCGTAGACCGGCTCCGGGTCCTGGGCGTAAGCCGTGCCCAGGAGCAGGCCGAGCGCCAGTAGCAGCGCCAAGGCCAGCTTGAGAGCGGGGGTGCGGGAAGCCGATTCGGACATGCTTTCCTCCTGATATGAGTGCGTGACCGACAGCGGTCGGTCCTGAGAAGGTGGGGAGTGCGGCGGGCCCTTAGAGGGACCCGTCAGCCGTTGTCTGACGCCAGGTAGGTTACCGCAGCGGCGGCGTAAAGGCGCGCCGACGCTACGGTGTCGGAGAGCCTCACGAACTCGTCGACCTGGTGCGGGATCTCGCGGTCGCCGGGCCCGATGGTGACGATGGGGATGTCACGCCACGCCCACAGGAAAGTGCCGTCGGTGGCGCCAGGCACGCCGCCGTAGCGGGGCTCTGAACCGAGCACGGCGGGGTAGACGGCCTCCACCGCGCGCACCAGCGGGTCGTTGGCCTGAGTCTCGGTCCAGGGGCGCGACTCGAAGACGTCGATATCGAAACGCAGCCGCTCGGTGCCCGCCTCAAGGCGTGCCGCTATGGTGCGCAGTTCGGCCTCTATCTCGTCGTGCGACTGGCCGGGCACGGTGCGAATGTCGAGCGCCACGTACGCCTGTTCGGGCATGACGTTCAGCTGCGCTTCGCCGCTGGCCGGCGCGCGCGTGACCGTGGGCGTC
>Ga0265293_10009865_pt1 | contig 13555 bp, 12 predicted proteins | sample Munlanlewell138R_FD_192505 | JGI IMG/M metagenome (GOLD analysis project Ga0265293, IMG submission 192505) | Leachate microbial communities from a municipal landfill in Southern Ontario, Canada - Leachate well 138R | ecosystem: Engineered > Solid waste > Landfill > Unclassified | place: Canada...
CATCCAGCGTCGCCGTGGCAATCACCGCCTCCAGCCGCGCCGCGGCGGTCCAGGTCTTGTGCTCGGCAGGCTGGAGTAGAGCCTCTGAACGCCAGCGCTCCAAGGTCGCCACGCCTATCCCCAATTCCCGCGAAACCGTTTCCACCGGAGAACTCTCCGGCGGCAACAATCTCGCAACTGCTCGATTCTTGAATGCTTGTCCGTATCTGGCCACGTGCTCACCTCTCAGCCCCCATAGGTTACAGAGCTATCGAGGCGGCAACTATCTTGACGCGGGGGGCTCTTCCAGGCGGCGCATGCGTTCTCAATGAAAAGGTGGGGATTCGCGTACGACATGGCAGAGAACGGGGTAGAAGCCGTGAACTACGCGAAGGCAAATATAGGCCGCTACGATCTCTGTATCATGGACGTATCTATGCCCCTGCTGGACGGTCTTGCGGCGACCAAGGCCCTCAGGAGCGAAGTCAGCTACCTGCCCATTCTCGGGTATTCCTCGGATGCGGATAGGGGCAGCGGGGTCAGGTCTCGCATTGTAACATTCTAGTCTTTGGCTGCTTTGCCCCGTTCGCATAAGTGACACGTCTAGCTCCGTAAACTACACCCGGCTTTCTGTGGGGTCTTAGCAATCATCGGATTGTGTGATACAAATTGGTATGTTCGGATGACAAGGAGTCGTTCCAGTGAACATCTTGATCGCAGAAGACACACCGCTCTTCCAGGCGGCGCATGCGTTCTCAATGAAAAGGTGGGGATTCGCGTATGACATGGCAGAGAACGGGGTAGAAGCCGTGTGCTAAATAAATCTGTCCCCTTTTGTTCTCCTCCATGGCCCAGATCCCCACGGGCAGGGCGCGCCATCCCGCACGCGCGGTGTGTCGCGGGGTGACGGCGCATTCGAAGCTGGCCCTTGCATGGGATCACTCCCCCGGGCTTCCCGGCGAATGATGCCTCATGAGGTCATAACGGATCTGCCGCGGTAAGTCGGGAGCACGGCGTGCGCGGATGAAGACTGGAGAGGCGGACGGTGACTGCGGACGCCCGTTTCGCTCGCCTCAACCCTTGTTCATCCGGACGAGATAGTGAACCACCACGTATTCCCCCGTGGTGGCATCAAGGAAGGAGAAGGCGACATTTCCCTCCGGACCCATGGTGATCTTCGCCCTGGAAACATAATGGTCTTCGGCGAACGCCTCCTCGAAAACGATGCGGTGCTCGTCGAGATCGAATATCTGGAAACGCGCCTTGCCGGGGCCACGGGTGGTAAAGATCTCGCTGAGGAGGATCCATCGCCCACCAGGCAGGGAAGAGATGTCCTGGATCTCGAAATAGCCCGTCAGCCGGTCATCCACCGGGAGCACGAGTTCGCGCTTTCCGCTCTCGAGCCCATGAAGGTACAGGCCACCCTTTCCGCGAAAGAACGTGACCTCCGCGTCGAACTCGAGAAAGAGCTCCGTTCCGGGCAAACGATATGTGGCGTAGAAGCTCTCCGCGCCGGGACTCCGGGGGCGGATGGTCTTGCCGGTGGCAGGCGACCAGATCTCCCGATCGCTGAAGACCATGCCTTCGGGATGCGCGCCGACCAGGCGCGGGGCCTGTCGCTGGCGCGGCGACAGCCGGGTGCGGCGCCAGCGCTCCGCCCGTTCATCATCGACGCCGATGAATGCGATTCCCGACGCTACCCTGCCGCCTTCAAGCTTCCCGGTGCAGCGGCACTCGTCCACGCGCGCGGGAACATGGGGTCAGGTCTTGCCTTTTGCCTCAGAGCGCGGAATCAACAGGCGTCTTCCCTCTTGCCTCACCCGCGATGCCCAGCGGGGCGGGCAGCGGGGTCAGGTCGCATTGTGACATTCTAGTCTTTGGCTGCTTTGCCCGTTCGCATAAGTGACACGTCTAGCTCCGTAAACTACACCCGGCTTTCTGTGGGGTCTTAGCAATCATCGGATTGTGTGATACAAATTGGTATGTTCGGGTGACAAGGAGTCGTTCCAGTGAACATTTTGATAGCAGAAGACACACCGCTCTTCCAGGCGGCACACGCGTTCGCTATGAAAAGGTGGGGATTCGCGTATGACATGGCAGAGAACGGGATTGAGGCCGTGAACTACGCGAAAGCGAATGTAGGTCGCTACGATCTCTGTATTATGGACGTATCCATGCCGCTGCTGGATGGTCTTGCGGCGACCAAGGCCCTCAGGAGCGAAGTCAGCTACCTGCCCATTCTCGGGTATTCCTCGGATGCGGATATGCGAGAAGCTTGCCTGCAATCAGGTATGGACGAATTCGTTGAAAAGCCATGCCCAACGAACCAGTTGCTCGAAGTGATCGAAGACCTAACGCACAAGCCCATGGTGGCGCATGTCGACAACGAGGCGCTCTCAATCTCACAGGTGATGCCAATGAACGCTGACGAACTGAAAGAACTCCGCGAGCTAAAGAAGAACGGACTGACCAAACTCAAATTACTCGGCTTGGATCACTGGTTCATTGTTCACAAGAATATTCAAAACAAGATATCGCATGACCTGGTAGGTGAGGGGAAAGACATTTCGGAATTTATCGACCGTTCTCCCGATGAGCCGGGAAGATGTCACCTGTACAAAGCAAATCTGTACATCACGAAAGATCTTTTCCTTCCGGATGAACTGGAAGACGCAATTCAGAAAGAAAATGAGGCAGTGATGCGGTTAGATAAGCTGGCGGAAAAGCGTAGCGATAGCGACTAGACCATAGTCGCGAGGATGGCGGTGTCAAGTCTTGCCTTTTGCCTCACATAATGCCGCCAGGAAACGGTGATAGATATATTTTCTTGAGACTGGGAGGGAACGAATGGAGCTAATCTCTATCGCGGCTGCGATTGCACTAGCTGTTGCTGCAGTGATCATATCGCAGCGGGTAAATGCAAAGGAAGCTAAGAAAATCATTTCGAGGTGGGAGTCTTGGCCAACGGTGGATGAGTACATTAGCAGTCACAACAAATTCTTTGGGAAGGGAATCTCATGCTATAAGTGCGGATCCCACCAAATATGGGAGGCGGCATTCGCCCCTCGTTTTAACTATCTGCGCATTCATTACTGCAAGCAGTGCAAGACACATTTGTATCGCACAGAGGGGCGAAGGTGATGAGCATTAAAGAGAGCAACAGCAAGTTCCTCAGAATCAGGTCTTGCCTTTTGCCTTAGCTCAGGGCATCGGAGCAGGCCTTGCCTTTTGCCTTAGCTCAGGGCATCGGAGCAGGCCTTGCCTTTTGCCTTAGCAAAGCAACAGAAGACACCTATCACAAGGAAGTTCCCGAGCACTCGCCCGGACTCGTCATCACCAGTCACCGCATGCGGTTTAATCGGGTAAAACCAGGGCCTGGAGAGCGGAATCACGACGGCATAGCGGTTACGAAAGGCTCTGTAGCGGTTTTTGGGCGAGTCTGGATCTCGAGCACCAGGCCCGAAGCCGAGGAGGCGAGGAGGGGAGGGGGCAGCGGGGGCAGGTCTCGCATTGTAACATTCTAGTCTTTGGCTGCTTTGCCCCGTTCGCATAAGTGACACGTCTAGCTCCGTAAACTACACCCGGCTTTCTGTGGGGTCTTAGCAATCATCGGATTGTGTGATACAAATTGGTATGTTCGGATGACAAGGAGTCGTTCCAGTGAACATCTTGATCGCAGAAGACACACCGCTCTTCCAGGCGGCGCATGCGTTCTCAATGAAAAGGTGGGGATTCGCGTATGACATGGCAGAGAACGGGGTAGAAGCCGTGTGCTAAATAAATCTGTCCCCTTTTGTTCTCCTCCATGGCCCAGATCCCCACGGGCAGGGCGCGCCATCCCGCACGCGCGGTGTGTCGCGGGGTGACGGCGCATTCGAAGCTGGCCCTTGCATGGGATCACTCCCCCGGGCTTCCCGGCGAATGATGCCTCATGAGGTCATAACGGATCTGCCGCGGTAAGTCGGGAGCACGGCGTGCGCGGATGAAGACTGGAGAGGCGGACGGTGACTGCGGACGCCCGTTTCGCTCGCCTCAACCCTTGTTCATCCGGACGAGATAGTGAACCACCACGTATTCCCCCGTGGTGGCATCAAGGAAGGAGAAGGCGACATTTCCCTCCGGACCCATGGTGATCTTCGCCCTGGAAACATAATGGTCTTCGGCGAACGCCTCCTCGAAAACGATGCGGTGCTCGTCGAGATCGAATATCTGGAAACGCGCCTTGCCGGGGCCACGGGTGGTAAAGATCTCGCTGAGGAGGATCCATCGCCCACCAGGCAGGGAAGAGATGTCCTGGATCTCGAAATAGCCCGTCAGCCGGTCATCCACCGGGAGCACGAGTTCGCGCTTTCCGCTCTCGAGCCCATGAAGGTACAGGCCACCCTTTCCGCGAAAGAACGTGACCTCCGCGTCGAACTCGAGAAAGAGCTCCGTTCCGGGCAAACGATATGTGGCGTAGAAGCTCTCCGCGCCGGGACTCCGGGGGCGGATGGTCTTGCCGGTGGCAGGCGACCAGATCTCCCGATCGCTGAAGACCATGCCTTCGGGATGCGCGCCGACCAGGCGCGGGGCCTGTCGCTGGCGCGGCGACAGCCGGGTGCGGCGCCAGCGCTCCGCCCGTTCATCATCGACGCCGATGAATGCGATTCCCGACGCTACCCTGCCGCCTTCAAGCTTCCCGGTGCAGCGGCACTCGTCCACGCGCGGGTTCAGCATGACGGTGGTGCGACGGCATTGGGGCGACCAGCTGCCCCCTTCCGGAAACCACCCGCCTGCGCAGCCGCCCGCCTCCGACACCCGCTCCTCGCTCCAATGGAGGCGCTGCGCGTTGTCGAAGTACGGGAGATGGATCAGGGGCCCCTCGGCGCCGTCTTCCAGCCGTTGCGCATGGGTGATCACGGCGCGCTTGTCGACCGAAAGCGCCGGGGATCCGCCCCAGGCAGGCAGAGCGGCTCCGATCAGCAGAGCATTAAGGAACAGGATGGCGGTTCTAATCCACATGGGCTCGCTCCCACGGTGACTGGCCAAAAAAAAGAAAGCAGCGGGGAACCCGCTGCCTTCTCTTCATGCCTCACCGCTATTGGGCAGAGGTCGCGTCGTAGGCCTGGCCGCTGTCCACAGCCACGCCACCCTTGTCGTGGGGGACGCCCACGTTGGCGATGCCGGTACAGCTACCGCCACGGCCGTCGTTGGCGCTGAAGTGGAGCGCATACACACGGCCATCGCCGCCGCCGTCACGTTCGGCGCGCACCGTCGCGCCGGACGAACCGATGCCGCTCGCATCCGGGGCGGTCCGCCCGCTGCCCTTCGACATGACAGGCTCATCCTGGGTGATCGCGGTCATGGTGATGGAGACCGCATCGCCATCCGGATCGGTCACGCCGAGAATGGAGACCTCCGACATCTCATGGTTCGGCGGCCAGAGCAGCGGCACGCTGGGCGCCGCCGCCGTGCAGACGGGCGGCTGATTGACCATCGCCTGAACGGCCGCGCTGGCGCTGTTGTGCACGTTGGGGTCCCTGGTGTCGGTAACCAGCAGCACGATGCTGGCGACTTCACCCTCCAAAGCAGCGGCGGGGACCGAAACGGACATGGTCACCGTGGTGCTATTGCCGGCAGCGACCGACACGGTGGACGGAATCCCGATGGGCCAGCCGGAAGCCGAGGATGCGGTCAGGGTGTAGACCGCATCGGCGCCGGAGGCATTGGTCACCGTCACATCGATGTCGGCGGCGCTGCCCGCGGAGGCCATGGCCGTTTTCGGGAAGACGCTCAGCGCCACCGCCTGCGGGCGGACCGGCAGTGCGGTCTGCCGCGCGAAGCCGGCCCCGCCGACGCTGGTGCCCGCGACCTCCAGGAGGAACGGTTGTGCGGGCGGCACGAACGCGACGCGATAACTGCGCGCGCGGTTCATGCTCGGGAAGAGCGTCTGCAACAGCGTGCCGTTCTCTGCGCGCACCGCGACCGCATCCACGCTGGCGACCGCCGCCGTCACGCCCACATCCACCACCAGCTCCTTGCCGATGACGGGCTGTCCCTCGACCGGCATGAGGTCGATATCGGGCGTCACCGGGGGGACGGCCGGGTCGAGCAGGCGGATGTCCGAAGCGAGCAACGCGCTCTGGCCGAAGGCACGGACCACGAAGTCGCCCGCGGTCGGGAAGCGGATGCGCCAGGTCCCCTGCATGGGGGTGGTAACCGTGTACTTGTCCACGGAACTGAGCTTGAGACGCGTGACGCCGGGCGTGGTGGCGTTCACCACGTTGCCCGCGGGATCGAGCAGCGTGAAGGACGGCAGCCCGGTGGAGGTGGAGGCCGTCACCATGAAGCTGATCTTTCCCTGGAAGCTCTCGTCTACGGGAATCTCCACGTCGCCGATGGCGCCGCTCGCCTTGCTGATCCGCCAGCCGCGCACCAGCGCCGAATCGGGGGCGCTCAGTTCAAGCAGGGTCGGCACCACATCGTCCACTTCATAGCGCGTGACGTTGAACAGCACGCCGCCGGTCTGGGCGGTGAGCGCCTTCAACTGGGTGCGCGCCGAACGGGAGGTCAGCGGATCCTTGGCGGCGATGGTCGCGAGCGGCGCCATCGCGGCGCGCGCGGGGCCGGCGGTGCCGTCGCGGTTGTCGGACGGCACGAACGGGGTGGAGCCGGCGAGCGCGAGGGACGCCGATTCTTCCGCATAGCAGTCACCCGTGAGAATCGCGTCGATACCGACGCCCTTGATCGCTGCCTGGGCCGCCACCAGGGGCCCGAGGGCGGCATCGCCTGCCGAGGCGTCGGTGGCAAGGAGGATGCGACCGCCGCGCATCTGCATGTCGGTGCTGATAAGCGGGAACTTGCCGAGCGCCGTGAGCAGCGCCGTGTTGGAGGCCTCCGGGCAATCTCCGCCGCCCCAGGCGTAGAGGGAATTGATCGCGCTGCGGAACTGGTCCACGTCGCAGAACTCCCCGCGGTCATTGGCCGAGTCCTTGAAGCTCACCAGCCCCAGGGTCGGCGCTTCGTCGCCGGCGATGAGGCCGTCCACGAAACTCAGCGCCGCCGATCGCACACCCGCGATGTCGGTGTACATGCTGCCCGTGTCGTCGATGACGAACATCATGGTGCGCTGACGCTCCTTCAGCATCTTCTCGAGCTGAGTGGCCTGGTCGCCGCCGACCTTGGCATGGAGTTCATCGATCACCATCTGCACGTATTCGCGGGTCTTCGCCCGCGCGGACTGCGCGGCCAGCGGGAATCGCGCGCCGTTCGGCACGCCGGCGTCGTCCTTGTTGAGGTCGCGGTGACAACACCTGCCGGGCTGCATGCCCATGCACTGGTCGCCCAGGGCAAAACCGCCGAGGCTGAAATACCCGCTCACGAGACCCGCGGGGGCGAAGTTGTTGGCGGCATCGCAGGTAAAGGCGTCGCCGTTGGCCATCCCGAGCAGATCGACCGGGTGCCCGTTGTCCACCGCATTGGAGTGGGCAAAGACGTCCTGCACGGTGTGGAGCGCGGCACCCAGGGCATCGAGGGCATCGCGCCGCTCGCAGGACTGCAGGGCTCCCACCACCTCGTCGATCTTGTTGCGAAGCCGGGCGGAGCCCGCATCCAGGCGGTTATTGTCCACATGGGCCGCTTCGTTCAGCATCTCGGTGAGATCGGTCCAGTAGGACGAGTCGCCCACTTCGTCGCACGACAGCTCATCGAAGCCGAGCGTGGAGAGCTCCTCCTCGGTGATCTCTTCGTGTATGGGTTGTTTGAATGCGTAGGTATTGGCCGTAAAGGCCAGACACGTCAGCGCTAGCGCTGCCGCGATGGTGCGGCGTGGTACTGATTGTCGCCCTTTGCTCTTCCTAAGTTCCATGGCGTTTTCTCCTGCAATCTGTTGACTGAAAAATCGGACTGCGGCGCGATCCTATTCCCGCTGATAAGGTGTGACAACCGGAGATTACGGACGCGCAGACTCGCGAAGCGGGCTGGGAGGCGAATGCGCGGCGGCGTGCCCGCGGCTACGGCCCCTTTTTCAGGTCCAATCAATAAGTTATGTTAGGGATTCGAGGAAAGAAGCAGCATCATGGGGTGCAATCGTCGTGAGCGGCTGCGGGATCTGGCCGAAGCAGGCCTGCGCACTCCGCTCATCCCGTGACGGGCAAACGGGGTCAGGTCTTGCCTTTTGCCTTGCTGGTTGGCGGTTTGAGGCAAAACGCAAGACCTGACCCCGGGCTCCGTGACCCCGGGCTCGGACCCCGGGCTCCGTGACCCCGGGCTCGGACCCCGGGCTCCGTGACCCCGGGCTCGGACCCCGGGCTCGCAGACGGAGTTGTTTGGGTAGCTGGCGAGGAGGCTGCTTTCCAGGTTGCGGAGGTCGGCGAAGGTCAAAGGGTAATAGGAATTGAGGCTCATGGGTGACTTGAGGTAAAAGAGAACGGCGCTTTCCGAAAGGGGGCGCGCTTTTTGTGCTGGCATATGCTTACTGAGGCGAAACGCCATGAGGAACACATCGATGCAGACTGCCAAGCAAGATGTGGAACGTCTTCTGAAGAACCTGCCCGACGACAGCAGCTATGAAGACATTCAGTACCACTTGTACGTGCTGGAGAAGATCAAGCGTGGCGAGCAGCGCGCCAGCGCCGAAGGGAAATTGGCGCAGGACCAAGTGGAAGCGCGGCTGAAGAAATGGATTACCGAGTAAGCTGGTCGCCTGAGGCTGTCGAGGATCTCGAAGAAATCGCAGCCTATATCGAGAAAGACTCGCCGCATTATGCGCGGGCGGTGATTGACCGGTTTCTTGTTGCTTCGCGAAGCTTGAACGCACATCCATTGCGCGGACGCGTCGTTCCCGAAATGAACGACCCGGCGTACCGTGAGTCGTTCATCCATAGCTACCGGATGATCTATCGCGTTGAAGGCGATGAGGTGCTAGTGGTGGTAGTAATTCATGGTAGGCGGCTGCTTGAATCGCTTGGGGAGCGGATTGGTGGCGACAAGTTGTCGTAGGCATTGGCGCACGAGCCGCGAAACAAGTCTTGTTGGTCTTGACTCCTCGGGACGGACCTTCGGTGATCACGAACCGGTGCTTGATCGCGTGTGGGCGGAAGAGGCGGAGCGCAGTGTGCCTACCGTGCGGGTGATCTTGGGGGAGTTCGTATGGAAGAGGTGTTTGGAGGTGGGTAGGTACGGTACTCAGAGGCAAAACGCAAGACTTGACCCCGTTCTCCCCCCAGAGGCAAAACGCAAGACTTGACCCCGTTCTTCTCCCCCAAGACTTGACCCCGTTCTTCTCCCCACTGCGCGATCGTATGCATTTTGAGAATTTTTGGTCGAAATTTGTGGGGGATCCGTCAGACTCTGACCCTGAGGAATCCCCACGAATTCCTTTCCTAACCCATTGACTAACAAGAATTCAGGAGGTGTTTTCTCTGCACGTCTACGCACCTGACAGGACCTAGGCTTTCCCTCCCGATACTTGCCAAAAACCAGGTATTCAGCAGCCCACCTGTCTGTTCTGACGAGCGCTTCCTGCCCTCCGCGTGCCTTCCCCACCAATATCCCTTTATCATGGATGTCCTGATTGTTTCCCCCTGACCCCTTTTCCCCCTTTGTCGACCACTTGAAAACAAGACAGTCGATATGATATGAGTCTCCATGCACATCTGGTGTGTGCTTTCTCAACACCCATCATAATAGAACTTGCGCTATACCGCGGAAACGTGGGTGTGGGAATCAACGTTCGACAAAGGAGTAACACGTATGTCGTTTAGGAAGACGAAGATTGCTGCTTTTGTATTCGCGAACATCGGTGCGACAGCAGGCCTCGCTATAGCGGACACATCACCAACATCAATATTCGAACTTCAAGATGAGTCTGCATGGAGGCAAAAGACTAAGGCTCCTGTAGACATTATGCTAAGCGAGGCTACAGAAGACCTGAGCCCTAGCATGGCCATGAGCGATCCTACTAAGAAGGCACTGGGTGCCCTCATTGCGTTCAGTCACGTCTCACCCAGTACGCTATCGTCTATCGCGGCTAATATGAAATTGCCCGAGACAGAGATCAACGCATTCTATTTGGGTACCGTCGCGACTCGTATCGGATACGAGGGGCCGTGAGAAGCGAAATAGCAAAGTGGTGCCAAGTACTTGAGACTGTTCACTTTCCAGAAGCTGCTACCCTGCGAGATATCGGCCCTTATCAGCAGACGTTGGAAAATCTCGATACATTGGTGCTAAGCGCGGTCGAGTCAGATATTGACCGTCTGGCAGCGGAGTACCCTGCGGCATACGAGATGGCTACCGCAAATTTTAACTTCTGGACTGCAGCTAGGGATCCAGCCTCCATTGACCCTGTAGCATGGGTTAAAGACCACAAACTGGCCTGTAGTCAGTTTGGTTCGTAAAGTACGCCTGTATTTTCGTGATTCTGGACAGAAGAAGGGAAGAGATATGAAAGCGAATCAATGGATTATGAGACTCGCGCTCGCAGGCAGTCTGTTTGCAACGATTTCCCAATCGGCTTTCGCATACACCTACGGCTGCGGATTGTATTCGAGTCCGCGTCAAGGCCTATGCGTGACCATCTTGGACCCATCGGAGTTCGGCACCTATTCGCAAGTGGCGACGCAAGCCACGGTAGCCAGAGGAACATACTACGACTTCGGAGCTTCGGGCTGGAGTATTGGAATCAGCGACGCTCGAATCACATATGGTCTTCCGGGTCCCGAACAGTGGCACGAAATCGCAGGGCGCCACTGTCTCCAATACTATGCCGGGAATTCGATCTGTCGGAATTCGTCGCTTTATAGCAGATATTTGTGATGCAGACTAGGACTAGCGCCGCTTGATCGTTGTCGTATGAGCCACGGGTGTCCCCACGCGTTCACCCGTGGCTTCTATCTGGTACCTTACCAATGCGCGAAACAGACGACCGCTTCCCTCAGGTGAAGAGGGGTTAGCTCATGGGGTGGGTTGGCTAACCCACTCTAAGCTCAGGTAGGCATAGAACGCGACCATTAACCTGGGTGCGCTGGTGCAGGTATTCTCCTCCGCGTTCGGCACGTAAAACTTACAGGGACTATCTACATGGAACGATTGTTAAACCGTCGCCTGCTATGGATTCTTGTGATTTGTGTTGCGCCCGCAAACGCCGGGGCAGAAGATATTCCATATTTCGTGTACCGGAATATTGATACCTACAATCCATTCACGGGGCGGGTAGATAACCGAGTCACGTTTATTGACTCGGACTGTCGCGTAGAAGGCTTTCCGGTATTGATTGCCGTGTCTTGCAACCCAAATGGAATGCTGGAAGTCCCCAAAGGTCTCGCCGAATCCAGGGGAGGCCCCTTGGTCAGAATAGAAGGTAAACTCTCCGGATGGTTTCTCCTTAACAGGAAGGAGTTCGCACTTCTCAGGCTGGGTGAATCAGACTACAGCAAGGGGTTCGATTGCCCGCTACAAGACACCTATGCTATGCCGATGTTGCCGATAACGGCGAGTAAAGTTGGCGAAAAGATCAGAGTTGCCATCAATTCCATAAAGTTTGGTCACAAAGTGCGGCTTGATATCCAAGGCTGTGTACTAGGTCGTCCGAGGGTCGTAGATGTCGGGATAGTCAATTGCGACCAGAAATGTCTGGAAACACTCACTGTTCCTCTTGCAAACTAGAATATTTGGGGAATATTTGGGGTCAGATGAAAAACTCCCAATTAAAGGGGGACGGAGGGATTAAAATTTAATCCCTCCGTCCCCTTTGCTCGATTGGAATATTCCGATTGATTGGAATATTTGGGGTCAGATGAAAAACTCCCGTCAAGAGGTTCATCCCGAGTCGCTGCTTGAGGGTGTACAAATAACTGTGTAACTGGTCATCTATGACTAACGAGAAGGAAACAACCAGTGACCAGTTCCAAGACCACCACCGATGCCCTGCTTGATGAACTCCTGAAGGGCTGCAAAGGCCCGGGAGACATTCTGGGCGAGAACGGTTTGTTGAAGCAACTGACCAAGCGAATGGTCGAGCGTGCCCTTGAGGCGGAACTGACCGACCACCTGGGCTATGAGCCGCACGAGGTCGATGGCCGGGGCACGGGCAACAGCCGCAACGGCAAGAGCAGGAAGACGGTCCAGAGCGAGGCCGGGCAATTCGAGATCGAGGTCCCCCGCGACCGCAACGGGAGCTTCGAGCCGCAGATGGTCAAGAAGCGGCAGCGGCGCCTGGATGGGTTCGACGATAAGGTTCTGGCGCTCTATGCGCGGGGACAGTCGACGCGGGAAATCCAGGCGCAGTTGCAGGAGCTGTACGGCGTCGAGGTCTCGCCCACGCTGATCTCGAACGTGACCGACGCGGTGCACGACGAGGTCCGCGCCTGGCAGAGCCGTCCGCTCTCCGCCGTCTATCCCATCCTCTATTTCGATGCGCTGTACGTGAAGAGCCGCGAGGAGGGGCCGGTGAAGACCAAGGCCGTATTTCTCGCCCTCGGCATCAACCTGGAAGGCGAGAAGGAGCTGCTGGGGCTGTGGATGAACGAAACCGAGGGCGCGAAATTCTGGCTGTTGGTATTCAACGACCTCAAGAGCCGCGGCGTGGAGGATTGCTTCATCGCCGGGGGAGAATGGGGTCAGGTCTTGCGTTTTGCCTTTCGCGCGCAAGGCGTAGAGAATGGGTCAGGCCTTGCGTTTTGCCTTACCCGCCATGCTCGGCGTATCGCCGGATTCTTTCCCATTGCTCTCGGTGTGATTCCAAGGCCTCATGGATGAGGTCCGCAATTACGGCTGTGGTTTCGGCCACGGTGTTGTCGGGGTAATCTTTCGCGCAGTGCAGAAGCCATGATAGGGCCTCCGCCTTCAGAAGCTTATCGATGACTGCATCGGTGAGATCGACCAGGCTCATCAGATTGTCATTCAATCGGCTTTCCACCGACTTCCTTGCATTGTCCTGCATAGGTGCTCCATATGCTGACCAGATTGGGACAACTTTTCCGCCAGTGTCTTTTCAGCTACCGGCTTAGGAATCCCGGTATTCGCTTGTGTGCTCCGCGAGCGGAGCAATCGTCTCACGGTTCTTTGCCAGAATCAAGCTCCGATATCGGAGCAGATTATGAACGTGATTGGTCCTCGCGTACGCGAGATCCGGGAAGCCAAGAAATTGACCCAGGATGAACTCGCGGCGCGCTGTAACCTGCTCGGCTGGAACATCAGTCGCGGCACCCTTGCGAAGATTGAAGCGAAGGTCCGCCGCGTTACGGATGTTGAGGTGGTTCTTCTTGCAAAGGCACTTCAGGTAGATGTGAACCGGCTCTACCAAGAACGATAAGGTGAGAATATTAACCCGCTCGTGGAGCAGAAAGTTGGGCAGGATAAGTAAGAATAGGGCAAACGGGGTCAAATAGGGCAAACGGGGTCAGGTCTTGCCTTTTGCCTTGCTGGTTGGCGGTTTGAGGCAAAACGCAAGACCTGACCCCGAGCTCGTGACCACCTGTTCGACCTGTTCATCCGTAACTTTACGGAAGTCAGTTCCCTTGGGAAAGTACCGGCGTATGAGACCGTTCACTTGCTCATTGGCACCGCGTTGCCAAGGGGCGTGGGGGTGAGCGAA